>Ga0056115_1002084_pt1 | contig 10059 bp, 8 predicted proteins | sample WorMetOlspDAHAB1_FD_77007 | JGI IMG/M metagenome (GOLD analysis project Ga0056115, IMG submission 77007) | Marine gutless worms symbiont microbial communities from Max Planck institute for Marine Microbiology, Germany - Olavius sp. DAHAB.1 ... | reverse complement strand
TTCGGCAATATCCTATCAGCAACGTACGTTATAGGACTATATTGTGACCATAAAAAAATCTACACTATACGAAATCAGTAACAACAAAACCTTTTTTATCTGCTGCTTTTAGTTGTTTTGCTGGTTGAATGCAAGGGACTGTTGAAACGCATTTGTGACGCTCTTATTTATAATAGTCGGGTATAGTTGTTTGTTTTTTTTTTACTTTTACTTAAAGCAGTGTTTTTTTGCTGTAGGGTCCCATTGGTCTTGATGGACCGCGAGGTTATCCGGTAAGTTTCTGCACTGATATTCTAATAACTTCAATATCGAGCAAGTGTTCGAGTGATTATATCTACTATGCCTAAGTTTATTCATCACGGAGGTACAACAGTTAAACATGTATGTATGCAAAAAATATGACAGATGGGCAGAGAGCAAATTTCGCTTATTTTATAACTTTTAAAACCCGTTGCATGCACCGTATAATGCGCTATTTCTTACAAACTTACCGAATAAAACAAGCAGTTTCAAACCGTCCAACGTTGTACTGGAAGTTGCACGTTACGCTGCATATTTGACTGTACAGAGACACCTTCTAGGAAGGAGCAGTGATGAGCAAACGTTAACTTAAAGTTGCAAACTAAAAGTTTCATTAAAATGTTTTGGTTACCCACATGGGCCTAGTTTACCACATGCGAACCAGTTCAACAGGTAGCGCTGACATCATTTGCCTTATTTCATTCATATCGCATTTTGGATATTGACGTTATTAATTAGGTCACGCGTAGAATATTAGATACCAGTGATAAAATTATAGTACTTTTTGCACTTTATTTGACAGAAAATCTTATCTCGTCGAAACTCGGTCAGCTTAAACACAATTATTGATAATTGTCGATAATTCGGCATACTTTTGGGTCACCCTAAATATCACACGCGTGACAGAAAGTTATACATAGTCGTGAATACCGGGGAACACAGAACAAAACATTTTTTGCCGGAAGAACAATGCGTTGTGTGCCACCTTACTCAATATTTATTTGCGTCCGTCTTCTAAAATATTAAAGATATCCTCGTCGTAGCTAATGGCTGAGGTAATGGCTAACATCAAGTAGGCTACGTTTTATGTTTGGTGTTTCCCGTTTTAAAACGAAGTAATTAATACTTGCTCATGCTTCCATGCAGGGTTTACCTGGTGTGAAAGGCGAGAAAGGAGCAAAAGGCGACAAGGCAAGTATCAACAACCGTTGTTCGACAAAACGTGTGTAACAGTTCAACGAACGCAAAAAAACTTAACGTTTTTTTTATATATTTTTGAACTTAAAAAACTTAAGAAAGTACAGAAACGAAAACCCCTGTGTAGGCTGATTTATAATTATAGAAACCATCGAATCAAGTTCGGCTTTTAATTGTCGAGGCCTATTAGTGAAAAGTAAAATAAAATAGATATTTTTTTCAAATTTTAGTTTGAACGAGTTCCCTTATTTGCACTCAATAGCATGTTCACGGCGGTTTTATTAACGCACTCCGTGGTTAAACACGCAATTTTGCAACGAATGCAATTGTTCTGATCGCTCGGCGAAGTTGGGATCTAATTTTGAAGGACTGGCGACGTTTTCTGAAATATGAAAAACGTAAATTGTACATATTCTCTCGAACACTTAACAGCAGTCGTAAGAGCGTATGTTGATCGGTATTCTCATTGTGTAAAACGTCATGTTTTAGAAAACATTTGACCAAATACAACTTGTTGCTTTGACTTGCGTGTATTTTGCGTTTTTGGTTTGTGATTGCTTTTGATCAAAGTCTCATTTTATCATTGTTTGTATTTCAGCGTTTTTCTTAGCTACGCATTCGTTTAGAGGCCAACTGCGAATTTTTCATTATCGTCACATATGGTCTACTATACTGCAGCCGTCGCCAATACAATAATTAGGGATATCATTATATCATTAATTTAATAATGTTTGTTAGTGTCACTATTATGATTTTTATTATGTATTGAACGTGCTAAGGCTGTGTTGGACAAACACGTTCAAGAGATCAAAGATTATGACAGAGATCAGATACTTGACGATCTTCCCATCGCGAAGGCAAGCCAACGCATTGCTGAATATCGCTTCTTGAATTTATTATTACACGTTTTCAATATGCGCATACAGTTTTTAAAGTAAGTGTGAACACACGGAACGCCGCTTATTCTGGGCCCCGCAAATTGGTTGCAAGCCTTCCTGATCCCACGGAGCCGTAATTTCAGTGTAATTGCAATGTAAGGAGTACGTTAAGGGTGTATATAGTAAAGTCAAACTATTTTATAGTGCGCCCGAAAGTTGACCATAGAGCTGGCCTACTTAGTCTGCCGCACTTAGGAAATTTCCGACGTACTGCAACGTTTACCACATCTGCCTCTACCTCGTAAGCATTCACCAGAGGGCGACACCGTTGCTCAACAGTGCCGCACTTCTAACTAGATTACTACTCATTTGCCGACCCCGGAGGGATGGAAGGCTGAGTTCGCCTAGTTGGTTGACCCATAGCGGACGCCTTACCCGTAAAGTGGTCACACGTCAACCATGGATCAGGCGTAGATCAGGGAAGTCCGCCAACTACAGACCGACGTCCTAACCATTGATCGTAGTTATCATATGACGGCCTTGGCGTGACCGACGACGAAAAACGAGTGACGATTCTCTCTGCTGAAGTGCCAGATTGAACGTTGATGCCGAATTGTTTAGTTGTGCACTGTGACTTTAACACTGCGACTGTACTATCAGTAGGCCTGTACTATCAGTTTTGCTTTTTGAAAATATCATGAACTTCGTTTCTGCATACGTCGTTTACTGTTATTTTAAAAGATACTTTTCTAGACCATCCGATGGGGTATTACCGTAAGACACGGGGTCCAATTTTTCACAGTTTTGGATTCCAAAATTATACCTTAATCGCTGGGTGCATAATACATGTATGCAGAGGTTGCAGCAAAAAAAATGAAAACTGGTGTGTGCAATTAAGTATTTCATTCTTTTCCACAATTTTTTTCTGCGTCACTTTATACAACTAATAGTTTTGTTACCGGCCGTCGCCCGTAGAAATAGCATGAATTTAAATACATATGTAAGGTTTAAACAAGTCGGCAGCTTATACATACAGAAATTTAGGTCTACTGAAGAAAATTGCACCGTGTAAAAGCACGGTATTGTGATCGTACATGTAAGCGGACGAGTTTCCGAGGATCGCTGTAATGAACGGTGCATGAGATTGATGGTGTATTCGTTGCTATTTTCCAGTCGACAAAGCGGTCAGTGAAGCTACACGACGGCTCTTTTGGCTACGCCGAAGTTGTGACAATTAAGGTTGGATCTCATCGCCGCTTTCCAGCGAGCGGGTCTTTGATTAGATTAATGCTGTTCCTGCCAGATTGCATATATCACTGCTATTTTTGTTCCGAGTTCTTCTTCCAGTTTTTATTCCGTTCACAAGTATCATCGTATTCTCTCTTACTCAGTGTTTGTTCACACTAGAGACAATCGTTTTAGATTTGATTCGCTGATAGTAAAAAAACTGATACTTTTTTATTTCTGTTCCGTTAATTTCCTCTTTATTATAGCTTCCGTTATCACATCACAATGACGACAAGCACTTCAGACCTATTAGGGCCTAGATATAATTACAGTAATCTATAGCACATTGACTGTTGCCGTGTAGTGAACCTTTTGACATATGCTTGATTGCTATGCTGTTTGCTGTTCATTTCAGAAAAAAAACGCTAATCTGTAATCTCTTTACAACTGTCGTTCGACTTGTAATTTTTTAAAGTCGTTTCTTTAAAACTTTAAAACGAAGCAGTTTGTTTTATTTCTTATACTGTTATGGTTCTTAGTTTCTTTCTTGTTCTAATCGTTCGTACACGTGCATGTGACACATATGTATATTCGTTTTAGTTTTCTTTATCGTAGGCGAAAATATTACAGCTGCAGCTTGTTTATTAACAGGAAATTATCGACAGAACTGTCTTGGTGTATATTCGGACTTAATTTAATTCTCGTAGATTAATTGTATACCTGTATTAGGTCTGCGTGTGATGAAAAATGTTTGAATGTGAAAACACATTAACCTTTGACTAAATACACGCAAGTCAAATTAGTATTCCGCATTAATCTAGTTGTTCCATTTTTCAGTTGAGCAACTTGTCTTATACTGTAGCGTGTCGCTGTCATTCATTTTTTAACTGACGCAATACGCATTTCTGTTTGTAACTGTAAGATCTGTATTTCTTGTTTGTAAATTTATAGCATGTGACGAGGACGACAAAAACGCGCGTATAATTGTAGTATTCCATTTTTTGTTCAGAAGCAACAGTTTGCTTAAGATGTGAATGTCGTTTGACAACTTCGCGTAAAACATAACCCATATGTCTACGTATTTTCTGACGCTTAATGTCCAAACGATGTTGATACTGTGTCGTTGCAGGGGAATATATACGAAGTTATCACTTTGAAGGTGAGTGCGTTTTTTCGATTGGTAAATGATTTGCATATTTTCATTCATCCATAGTTCATTATTGTTTTGGTGGGCAACATTTCGTAACTGAAATTGCAATGTACACTGCATGCTATAAACATATGCACAGGGTACTGGATATAATCGTGTGCGTGTTTTTGACAATAATTATGCAATTAAATAAAGATAAAATAACATTGTGAAATCCCGTATACGCAGTGTGTAGTTCAAACGAGCAAATATTACAAAGACACTGATTGCATTCACTCCTATGCAAAAAGGTTATTTAGTCTGTTATATCGCCAGAGTATGGCGAGTGTCTGGGAAAATTTGTGGCTCCCCATAGGTTGCTCCGTCGCTACAGGGTATCGAAAAATTAGACTGGAAAATAATAGTGCGTAACTGCTTTGATCATGGATAGCAGTCGCCTCACATAAAAACAAATATGTCAAATAAAACATATAATATTAAAAAATAAATGAAGTTGGGCATGTGAGCACAAGACCACTTCGGCACTGCTAAAATGAATTAACGCGGTTTTGTCGTAAAACTTCCGGCTACTGTATATTTTGCAGGGCGATCCTGGTCAACCTGGAACTCCGGGCCCAAGAGGCGCACCTGGTGTGGACGGATTACCTGGATTGCAGGTATCATCACCTGTTGTTCTTACAGTATAAATATCACAAACTGTTTCTTGGTTGAGCAATGAAAATTCGATACGGTTGACGATCTAGAGGGTTAGTAGGCATAGCTCTCCGTATTTTACCTGTAAATTTGACTGTAACCTGCTGAGGCAAAAATGCCTCCCAAATATAGCATCGTGTGTTGTCATTTTACACTTGCGGTTTAGCATTGTCGAGGAAACATGATTTTAATTTAAAGTTAAGTTCCAAAAATGTTTAGAGTTTGACGCTGAAAGCAGTTAAGAGAGAAACGACAGACTCTATTTACAAACTCACAACAATCATGAAATAAAACCTACTGGCACTAAGATTATAAGCACACTGGTATTAAACAGAACTGAACAACATAATGTCGATGTTTTGCAATTTTATGCTCTTTTTCGACAGACTATTGTGCGTTTCACCGTACGTGTAAATCTGTGGAAATGTGATGTAGCCAGGCGATGAGTGAAAATGCTTTAGGCGCGATCGTAACCGTCAATTATAAGAGTGATTATTGTTGTAAAAAAACGAAATGAATGGCTTGCTTTGAAGCTTTTGTGGGCTGCGCTAGGTCATTCGGTCTGTAAGAATACTTTGCATGAGGTGCAGTGACGTCATTGAACTGAACATTAAACCACTCCGCCATGTTGGAGGTATCCTAGTGTATCAGAGTAAGTTAACATGTGGAAATTGGAAAATTCATATTCCTAGATTAATTGCGGAACAACCGGTGTATTATTTCACACACGGTCGTTTTGGAGCATGCATAGCCTAAGTGTATGACACTGCAGCAATATGGTATACCTCCAACATGGCGGTCGGCGGCGTTAAGACAGAGACAGAGTTGAGACAGAGTTACTGTTACACCATGTATAGTAAGCGATTATTTGGATTATTTTTGATTAAGTTTATTTTGCTGTAACGATATCGTTATGATAATAATTTGTCTACTGCGTCGAAATTTCAACTGAAGTTGTGGAGAATATATTAATAAAAGCAGAATGTAGCAAATTGTGTTCTGTTTCGTCGCAGTTACAGTTACAGCTGTGTCTTTTTAAACCAACAGGGCTTGACAGGCAAACGAGGACCGAAAGGTGGCAAAGGCGACGAGGTACAGCGCCGTGTTCTTTATGCTATCGATGACTGGGTGTATTGTGTGATAAACATAAGTCCAGGGCCGGATTTAAACCCGATCGGGTCCTGTTCGGTAAAAATGCGGAGGCCCCGCCCTCACATACATTTTCTGACATTAATGTGCAAAAACATTCGGTAGATACATGTGAACTGTACGCAATATTGCTGCTGTTATCTGAATTGAGAGTGGAGACATGGCTTTCTGCATTCGTCCGACAATCGGCCTGTGGGGCCCCTTTTTGTGGGGCCCCTGTTCGGCCGAACATGCTGAACATGCTTAAATCCGCCTCTGCATATAGGTTATCGAACAATAAGCTCATAGGGGCTCAGCCTGCAGCGCAATTCCGTTACAAAACGACTAGTGAAAAACAATATTGTCAAACACCGAAACTGCACACAAGAAACTCAATTAGGTTGCGAAAATGTAGTTTATTGTAAAATAAATAAATGAATTACGTAAATTTTTAGTGAAATTCCGCTCCGTGTGTTATTTGTATTCTGATGTCAAAGCGATTATTATTCGCTGCAGGGTCGACCTGGATTGTCCGGTTTACCTGGAGTTCGCGGTCTCGAGGTAATTCATACCTGACATTATCTAGTTTACTGTTTGCAGCAAAGTAATCGTAATTTGTAAGTTTGAGTTTTTTTTGTAACTCAACAGCCTTCGGTATATATAGTGCGTTGTTTTTTATATCTGTCATTTAGCTTATAAAGACTAGATGTGTTTGTTAACACGGTTAAAACTTGAAACACAAGAACTTCCGACCTTGTTATCAGCTCTCGAGAGCCACATTGAGAAATATTTCGCGCATGCGTTGATAAGGCGAGATAGTAGATGATATCGAGCTCGCAGAAACGTCGGGCGTATAGGCTTTGTTTAAGCTCCAGTCGGTCAGGCAATCTGTCAGTGGTAGCATGTCTGCAACTCTGACGAGCAAGGCTAGTGTTGAAGCTGATGGTCGCGTTGGCGAACCTGTCGGCCAGCCGGATGCCGTTGACTGACATCATACAGTCTCACATACTTCGAATAATGTTCTCCGTTACCTGCTTCGCACTTTGATACACTTTCTAGTCCTACCATTATGCGCAACGAATGCAAAAGAGCAAATGCAACGCAATTCTAATACAAGGAAAGCATATTAAGGGTGGATTAAAAAGAAGTCCTACTTTATACAAAACACGTTTCAATCTTTCTCTTTTTTTTCTCTTGTCTCTGCATTGTAATAGTTGCTTCTGAATAAAGACCAACACATTGGCCTACGTACGTGTATGTTTTGTTCCGTTTTCGGTGTGTTTCTCGTGTTTCAAACATTAAGTGATATAGTTGTGTATATCCGTACAGGCTTTTTAGGGTTTCCATTTTATGCGTTTTTGTATCCTAGATTGCAATACTTTGATGGACAGTTGGGTTTTTCTGGCTGCTTCGCACACATACACTGCAAACAGCGTAATTTCGTAATGCCTACCCGTTGTTGGTCGCGGAACTGCGCCAGTCGACCTAGACGGTCTGCGAAGTATTTTGGCGTGATATTTTTTCCCACTCCAGATTTCTGCATTTTCTTCCGATTTTGTCTGCCCTATAGCGATTTGTTTTCGTGTTGATTTTAATGATAACGACCAGTATAGCGTGCAACGCGACCTAATCGCATACAACATGACCGGGCCCAAAATGGTTAATTTTTTGCCAGTTGATGCAAAAATTGCCAGTTTGCTTTTAAACATTGCCGGTGACGTTTTAAAGTTTTAAAAATCGTCAAGCCAAAGCCACTACTTTTTACCTGGAAAACTTGCAGCTGAACTGTACAAATAATGCATTAAAAGTCGCCATTTTGAGAAGCAAAATCGACTTTTTGGGGAATGGGGACACCCTACCCCCTTGGGTCGATTCTCGTTGCCAGTGTCTTTTTTCGTTATTTTAGACCCTGCAACATGAGCTACATTATGTTGATATTATTAACGTTGTTTTGTCATGTTGTTATGTCATTGGCTATACCGTTACTGAGATTGTCTGTTACCGTTTTAGGGTTTACCTGGACTGAAAGGTCAAAAAGGCGATAGGGTACGCAATTATCTCGTTCGCTTTGTAGATGTGTAGGCCTAGATAATAATAATAATAATAATAATACGAAATTTATATAGCTCCATAATGCCGTTAGGCGGCTACAGAGGCTACAGAGATCTCGTTGTTGTTATTGTTATATGTTCTTGCGTAAATGGAATACTTCGTGTATATATGATTTGATAACGTGACTAGGCTAAGAATTCTTTAAAAGATGTTAATCTGCAGTTATATGGATGCGGCTGATAACGGTCAAGTTAACGGTAGTATCGTTGAGGTCGTGATAACAGCTGCAGTAAAGCGAAGGAAAAGTTTCTAAACGTTTGTGGTCGATTATACTGTATAATAGAGTTTTATAATTGACTATGACATTAGTTTAGCAAGCGATAACTAAATAATTACAAATTAAGTTTGTTATGTATAATGCATTACATTATTGTAATGATTACAGGGCAGTGCAGCTGTCGAGATTATGCCTGATATGCAGGTCTGTTAGCTTACTTTTATGCACTCTTTGTGTGCCAGTCGGTTGTAAATCCAACTAAATTGTGGTAATAAACTTTAAACTTTACTTTACTAATAAGACCGACAGTCATTTAGATTCTGAATGGAATCGTTGTAAAAGTTGAACGTGAAATGACAGGAACATGTTATTTCACGTAACAGCAGGAATATCTGGGCACTGTACGTGAGCGAATTATGCCTATTGTTTTTGTCTTGCTGAGTGAAATTTTAATTCGGGACCTATCTGAAATAGTTTTCGTTATTGTGGTTATTATTTTGGCTAACTTTTTTCTTGTTTGTGTAGCCGTTGTTATAACTTTCGATAGTGTTGCAATTATTATTCTCCATAAGAGTTCTTTTGCTGTATTATTGTATTATTACTGTGATGATTATAGGGCTATTGCAGTTATAGCTACATTTTTTATTATCATGCTACAGTACGACACCGACCGTAGTGTAATACCAAGTGGGATATTCTTTCATTGAGTGATAGCACCGTATAACATATTATTTTCTTATTGTGTAGCTCATGTCGTATTTGTGTTGTTATTGTAGGCAGCCATCTTTGTTAATCATGCGATTTTCTGGCTGTCTGATTGTGTTTATTCTTGGATATAACTGTGTTCAGAAAAATAAAATATTATGATGATAACATATAGACAGCACGCATTGTTGTCTGTGAGATATCTGGGCACTGTACGTGAGCGAACATGTCGTTGTACATTTCAGAGCATGTTGGCGAATATTTTTGACGGACATATTTCGTCTGTCCTGTTCATTGTCGTTGTACATTGCAGCTACTTGAAGATCTCGTTGTAAAGGCAGTGAACAGCTCGTCGTCGACGCTGCGAGGTCTTCGTGGACCGATGGGTCCTCCTGGGGAGCCGGGATATCCGGGACCAAAGGGGGACTCTGGATTTCCAGGCAAAGCTGGCTACAACGGCGAACCAGGTCTTCCAGGAGAACCGGGAGTGAAAGGGGTCAAGGGTGATGTTGGACCGGTTGGACCTGCCGGAGATCCGGGCTACCCTGGTCCACCCGGCCTCGAAGGACTCCCAGGGCTGCCCGGCGAGCCAGGCTTGCCTGGAAAACGAGTAAGTATTGCATTGATTACATGTATATATATTGTTAAGAATTGTGTTCCGGGAAAACTATGGTTATTCAAATGAATACCAGTCTGTAGATATAAAAGTATTATTACATCAAAATATACAG
>Ga0056115_1002083_pt1 | contig 10062 bp, 10 predicted proteins | sample WorMetOlspDAHAB1_FD_77007 | JGI IMG/M metagenome (GOLD analysis project Ga0056115, IMG submission 77007) | Marine gutless worms symbiont microbial communities from Max Planck institute for Marine Microbiology, Germany - Olavius sp. DAHAB.1 ... | reverse complement strand
GGTACGTTCACTGGCGTACCCAGACGGGAGGGGGCTTATTGGGTTCAACCCCAAGTACATCTTCAGATTGTTTTCGAATTGTATGTATGTACAAAAATACTGTTCGAGTTCTGCTTCTCCACAGTAAATCTTACATTTTCTACAGCACAACGTTAAAAATTCTACACTAATACCACTTTTTGCTTCAGCTTTTTTGAGGGGGGGGGGACTTCGTTCCGCGGGACCCCCTCTCGGCGTTTTGCCCCTGGACCCCACTGAAGAACTTCCGTCCACCAGAATCCTTGGCTGGGCCCCGTTTTAGAAAATTCTTTGTGAACTCCCTCCATTGTATAATTCTGGGCAGCTTACGGGTACGTTGCTAGTTTCCGGAGTATCATCCAGGGTTGGCGTCCTCAACGACTATCTTTGACCTTTCTTTGACTTGCAAACACGACGGCCTTGACTTTTATCATCCCAAGAACAAATATGTTTTATATTTCAAAGAACGTCGCTTTTTACGTTTTTAAATGGTATGTTAGAACTCGTTAGCACAAGTTTGGTCCTATCCTTAAGAATGATATCGCAACTTTGCTGGATGATCCGCCGCAGTGGGTATCTGCAAATTTTCGCGTTTTATCAACGAGCGCGTTAATAAAAGAACTAAATAAAAAAACTGGTGTAATTGTTATATTCTATTTAATGTGTAAAAATTTTAAATAAAATACAAACGAAAATTAAAAATTGAAAATAAAAAATGTGAAAAACTAGTTATTTTACTTTTCGAAATAACGTGAACTTGATACTTTTATAACTGAAAACCAAACTGACTGAGTGGCCTGCAACTTTATTTACGTTTTTCTCAAAATAAACAAAACGTGACTTTTAACGCTTCAATGCTAATGCACTCGAACGCCGAACTAAATTGTTTCAGGATCAGTTGTCGGCTGTTTTGACCGCTTATCACATCGTATGGAACATCCGAACGTGGAGAACTGGTCGTTTTTTCGACAACTACATCAAAGTCAACATGGCGCAAATGAAGATGTTGACCGAGAAAGAAAAGTAGGGACACACTTAGACCAACTCTAACAGTTTTGTAGAATCTATTAGCCATCAGTTCAGTTCAGTTCAGTTCAGTTCGAAAATTATAGCGCGCGTTCACCTTGAAAACAGTCACCGGAGCGCGGACACGACGGAAAAGAAATCATTTTAGTTGATAGCGGAATTGCCCAGATGATACGGATGGAAGTGGATTGTGAAGCGATATTCGACCATCTACTCTCGACAGTGACTGACACATGTGCGTAATGTATATTACGGTGCAGAACCGACGAGACAAATGTATTTCGTAATCGATTTTTTTCTCTATATTTTTTCCAGTATTTATTTAGTGGTTTCCCATTTTTGTATTCTGTGCTTACATTACATATTTTATAGTTGCGCTGCCCAGCAGACTCTTTCTACTTGTTTTCGGTCTCCTCGTTCCTTCTTCGACTCTTGAACTTCCCACTGCTACGCTTGCTTCGGTGTTAGCGAATAGGACGAATACAGATTATTTATAAGCTTACACTCGCAGACTTACTTTCCTAAGGTGTCGCTGATGGCGTTGATTATACATCGCTGTGAACAGCTGTCGAGTCCTTAATATATCGGACCTGATATCTGAACTCGGTATTTCTACACTTCGGATTTTAGTAACAACTAATAAATGGGGAAGAAACGGCGGGTTCTGCGTAGCAGTCGGCCCTGTTACCAGGACTGCTGACGTATAGGCCTACTGGCAATATGAATGCCAGCTTAATTGGGTCTAAACCTGGGTAACTCAAAGGTCGGAGGGGTGGGCGAGGTTCCTCGAGACGGAGGTCACGATCTATGCGTAAATTTGCTGCTTCTTTGCTATGGGCCCTATCCACTGTACAACTAGGTAGGAGTGCACAGTGAATCGGATGAATACTACACCGAATGTGTGTGGCAATAGATCGAAGGCCGACGTTTAGTCGTGTTACATTTGGTAGCCTACACGTTTTATGCATTTTCATGGCGATAAATTAGATAGGTCAACAAGAAATTCTACTGACGTGGTCCTCGCACACACACACACACACACACACTGACCACAGTTGTAACTTCAAGTATCTTGAGATTTATTGGTATTACACTCAGATCGTCGATAGTGATGCCTATATGGCTCCAGTGGAATGCTCATTGTTTTTATTTCGTTGCAGGTTTTTTCGCAAATGTACACAGGACATTCTCGACAAACTGATGAAGGCGGAATTCGAACGTGGTCCCGAGAGATCGCTCGGAGCGAAGAAGAAGAAACGCCGGAAAGGAAAACGTGTCGGAAAGAAACGCGATACGGGTGTGGAGGAGGAGATACGGGACAAGAAGGAGACGGTGAAATTCTACATGACGACGAACAACCGAAACTGGGGCAAGATGTCGGCGATGATGCTGGCCTCGCAGACGCACGACCGTCAGATCATCGCCCACGAGATCTGCTGGAGAATCATCTGCAAAGTCTGGAGAAACGGCATATTACGACAGGCAGGCAGACTTTTCGTATACAGTTTCTCGCACCGTTGCCATGCACAGTAAAACAAGTCCATCCCATGCCATTTGGCCCATGCGGCAGGCTGATCTCCGAGTCGATCGCTCTCAGCCAGTCACCAGCCAAAGCTGCGAGACCACGGATGGACACGGGGCCAGTGTGTCGCACGGCGTGCCTGTTTACTCCCAAGCTTACGCCGGTACCGAATTATACTGCATAGTGACGAAGGCAAATGTGTGTGAATGACGAGGTTGCACTCGACAGCTCAGCGGCTGGGATTGAACCCGTGATTTTCCGAGCACAATTTAGTCCGACGCCCATGACCTCTCGCCATCTAGCCACTCATCGCCAATAGTTATCGTTATCTACAGGATGGTCCAGAAAGTAAGCCACTGCCAAAAAATCGATAGAATCGTATTCAAAACTCGTCAGTGAGGCTAGATTTTTCGTCAAAGTCGTATGTGAAAAATAAGCGTTAGATTCCTGTAAGTTGGTGGTAAATAAGAAGAGCGCGCATAACCTAATTTGTGACGACCTCAATTACTTTTCATGCAGCGTTACTGGTAAAGTAACTGTACGTGATAGAATCGTAATTTAAAACCTAAAAAAGAGAAAATATAGGCATCAAATAAATATTTTACACAAATTTTCTTCTAGTATTGTGAACTTTATAGTTTGCGAAATCACAACGTTATAAGCAGAAGCAGATCATACTGTATGCAATATTCAAAAACCAAACTTTGTTCTAGGATAGCTTATCTATTGCCACTAGACTTAACTTTTTCGCCAATGTGTGCGATGAAAAAGTGCGTTAAACAAATGTGTAAACAAAGTACGAATTTAAGAACGAATTTTTATGCCTGGTCCTGGTTTTGTGGTGCACACTGTAATAGAACGAAACAAGACGTGAAAAAACTTGCTGGAGTAACTTCAAAAGACTGTCACCCCGCTTCGCTTTCGTTCTGAACCTGGTAAGATTGTCTCTGCAGCGTATCTCGAAAATGTCACTAATTTAATCTTGAATAACTTTAACAAATTTGAACCGATTTCAATATTTTTTTTTCACATAGCATTAGTAGGATTTTCGCTACAAATCTAAATTGTATTTTCTTACTGAACCTCCTGTGAACTTACTTTACCTTGCAATATCTCACAGAGGCTTCAACGATTTGTCGCCATTACGTCATCTGTTCCACAGAGCGTGATCGACAAAGCCGTCGATCACTGTCACCCCACGCAGGCCTACAATGAGCGCGATATGTGAAATATTGTGTATAATGTTATGGTGTTACGTCTGACTGATGAACATAACTGCTGGGAAAGTAGTAGTCGTAGTAGTAGTAGTAGTAGTAGTAGTAGTAGTAGTAGTAGTAGTCGATTTGTATAGCGCATCACGCAGTGCCTATACTCCTTCCTTAGCGCTGCGCAGAAATGAGTCTTCAGAGCCGATCTGAAGCTGCCGGTACTCCGAGCAGGGTCCCGGAGAGAGTCTGGAAGCGAGTTCCATTCTATCGGACCCGCTTGGGAGAAAGCCCGATGACCAAACGTGCTGCGGCGGTGTCGTGGAACCATCAACTGGTGACGGTTGGCCGATCTAAGGCGTTAACAGCTTGAAACGTCGGATGTAGGCTACACTTCTCTTCGCGTCTCTTTGGCTATCGAGAACGATTTGTGTTACTGCGCTTACAGTAAATACCACTTTCCCTCCTTGAACTTATAGTGCGGCGGCTTATCCCAAATATTCAAAAGAATTGTGCATTTTGTCATACAAGCACCAAATTTGGCACAAGTGTTGCGAACATTTTCAGATATTGGGCCACTTGAAATTCTCTCTTCATGTCCGCCATATTGGATTTCAAAATGGCCGCCACTTAAAAACTATATTTGCGATTATATCTATAGGTCTAATGCAGCTATTGAATTCTGGTGTATACATGTGCAAAATTGGTGCGTGTATCACAAAATGCACAATTCTTGAATATTTGGGCAATACTTTGAAAAGAATGATTTTGTTGATGCATGTTAAATGTTTGTTAATATCTTAGTTCTCTAAATGTCTGAGTATAATACTGACAGGCTACATGGTCTAGTATTTGAGGCTAGGTATATATACTGGTACTGAAGATGCGTGTGCATAAACAGTGTCATGTTAACACGCTCAGAATTGGCACAAGTACATGCATGTTGTGGAATCACCGTCACGTGCAGTCCCCTTCACAATCACAGAGGGCTTTGCACTGAAGGGCAGCCTTCTTGCATGTGCAGCGTTTCACACACCCTTTCTTGCACTTGCAAGATACCAGCTCAATGCAGCTGTCAGCTGCCTCGGGTAGCCTGATCCAGTAAAGTGTGTACTGTCCTTCTCCAGTCCATGACCAACTCCAGTTGGTTGGTGGAGGGAGCTCTGGTGCTGGCAGCAGTATCTGACCCATTTCCCATTTCCACCTTAATACACTGCCCTATTTACATGTTCCTCCAGAGCTGCCTTCGTTGGAGGGATGAGATGCACATTGTTGTTCCTTGGGAAGAGTTTCCTCCTGGCCTTGTCAATGTCTGTGCATTTGCTGGTTCAGTCATACAGCAGGATCTCGAACCTCTTGATGATGCGCATAGCATCGTGTGGTATATCACGCGGTGCAAAGGACAGCAGCAGCAGCAGCGCCTCGGTGAGTTCTGGCAGTATCTTCGCACGCAGTCTTCTTGCCACGTCTAGCAAAACTAGACATAGTGTCGCATCCAGTTAGAGCGTGGAACACTGGCAGTACACAAGCCTTTTCTCGTTCCAATCCAGCTTCTATTTCGTGCGCTGCTAGATATCGAAAACTCCGGCCTGCTCCGAAAGCCAGCCACAGTTTGTCTTCTGATTGCAACTCCCGTACCAGGGACACTGACAGCACCACAACATCGGTGTCTAGTGTCTACAGTCCGGATGAGTATTGCATGGTGTCCATGCTGTATTGTCACCAGAGCAATAGCGCGTATTATGTTGTGGCGGTTCACGTTTCAGTTGGTTTTCATCGCGTTCCTCATTGTCTACGCCATTCTGATTGTGACCGACCTACATCAGAATCCGTTTACCCGCCCAGCGCCCGGAATCTGCTACGAGATCACCATTTTGCTGTACGTCGCTGGACTAATGCTGGAAGAAATTCTGCAGGTGCGTTCGCTTTCTTGTTGAGTATATTATTTATTCTTTAAATTTTCTCACAATTCCGCATGTATAAGAAGTATACATACTATACAACAAGATATGGTTGGATAAGAAAACCATTGTCACTCCATCAGATGTCAATGCCAGTTTGAAAGTCAATTTATATAGCGCCTTATCGCACAGTGCCTCTAATGCGCTCGGTGCACTGAATACTAGTGTAATGTCACGGTTTCTGTGCAATGCGCTATTTTTTTTTACCTATTTTCTCCATACGCTAGGCACTTGCACTTGTCACTATATCTAGCGGTGGCAACAGATGCGTCTTTAGAGATCTGGATCTCATTTTTACATGAATTTACGTCTAAAGGGTGCACCAAAAAGTAAGCCACTACAAAAAATATATTAAATCGTACCACCAAAGTCAGCCAATGAGATTATGTTTATTTTCGCCAAATTAAAGTATCAGTCGAGTACTGTAATAATCACTTTATAATATGTTTACTGTGCGTGACCTACTTTGTGATGTCATTAACAATGTCTGACCTGAAAAACAGCGATATTCGTCACATACGATAAAATGCTGTCAGCGTTCTCTCTGGCATCAGATCGCCTTAGCAAGCTGTGATCTCCATTCCTAAACCATCATTTAGATAGATATTTTGTGTAAAAATTTCTTTGATTTTTTCGTATTTTTTTTGTTTTCAATCACAAGTTTGCTATATACATTGATTTTACCAGAATTGCAGCTTTAAACACAACAAAATATTGATGTTACAAACTAGGTCACATATAGAATATTTAATACAAACTTATCATAATTCTGTGCTAATTTTGTACTCAAAATTGACGGAAAATCTAGCCTCACTGACGGTTTTTAATACGATTTGATGATGTCTTACTTTTTTGGGGCCACCCAGTACATGATGTCGTAGGAGTAGAATTGGTAGTGAATGCCAGAGAGATCGCTGAAGTTATGCGTCCCATTTGATGCGTGTCGCAGCATTGTGCTTCAAGCACAGTAATCGACGCCACAAATTAGGCCACGCGTAGAATATTTAGTAACAAGTAATAATATTATAGTTCTCGATTGACACTTAAATTTGACGAAAACTTAACAGGCTTTATTTCGATTCAATACGATTTGTTGACGATTCTGCGGTGGCCACTTTCTGTGCCGCTGTATCACAACACATCATATTCATAGTACTATTCACGCTTCAGTCTTCGTCATATAAGTAAAACACATTCTCGTTTCCGCTTTCCCTATACCCCAACGAATTTTGGTAGTCGGTTCGTAACTTAGCACCTTTGTACATGTTACTAAATAAATTACGCGCATCATGGGGCATCACATGAGCCATTAGTTAGTTAGTTATTGAGTCAGTTAGTTATAGTTAACGCATAAGGCGTATAAGCCCGAGAACAGAGCCGAAGCTGTAGGGAACAGTAGGTGATTAGGAAATGGGAAGCTGCAGCTGAACTAAAACGTTTTCAGCCTTTTCTTCAGGGGTGGTGCTGTAGTAACGTGTTTTGGGAGAAAAAAATATAGGCTTAGTCACTCAGTCAGTCAGCCAGTCAGTCAGTTAAATAAAACGTATTCAGCTGGCACTTCACTTCATTTTAATCTTTAAGAACCACAGCTGACAGAACGCAACTGACAAAGTTAGTTGTTGCATAGTTATCAATTAATACATATCTTTAAACAAATGTCTAAAACGTTTAAACGTTTAAACGCTCTTTAGCTGAAGTCCTGTGTTAGTCAGTTGCATTGATTTTGCAGCATCGTTCTGTCGCGTAGATGATCGGACTAAGATTGAGAGTGTACTTGAACGACAAGTGGAACTGGATCTCGATGCTGTCGCTGATCACTTACGTGGTGGCGCTCGGTCTGCAGCATGGTCCCGCGATCGGCTACTTCGAGGCCGCCAGGATCTTGCGAGCGCTCAACTTCATGCTCTTCGCCTACCAGCTGCTGCGATACATGACGGCGTTCGAAATGTGGGGCATACTGGTTCCCGTGCTGTACCGAATGGTCAGTGCATTCGGTGCCGTTCTCGAACTCCGTTTTTCGGCTATCTTTCTGCTCGTTTTTATTTGCTTTTCGCAAAAATTTCGTCACCGAGCGATCCACTCATCGTCAAAAAGCAACGACAAGGACATGGGAAGAAATCAGGAAGGGTGGGGAAAGGGTAAAGACGAGGGAAAAGGACACAGGTCACTAAACGATGCGACCACATCTGGCCAGTTTTCCGCTGTCCGCACTGGACACCCGACGCTGTCTGGACACGCTCCCCGCTACCTGGCCGATGACTGCTGCCTTGCTACCGACGCCCGTCCCAGAATACTCTATTCAGCTGAGATTCGCCTCTCGGCAGTCAGACGCGCACCGACTTCGGCTACAAAACCTTCTGTGCAGCTGGACCTCAAATCTGGAACAGTCTGCTGACGGAACTCAGACTTGTCATATTATAGCTGTTTCAGAGTCGTTGAAGACGTTTTTATTTCGTCGGTAGGAAAACAGCGCATTGTGAACCCGTTTGACTGTAGGCTACTTTAGAAATTTACTTACTTACTTACTTACCCCTAGATTTCTTATTGTATTTATGCCACTTAGCGTTCAGAATTAAAAAAAATTATTTCAAATAATCGTTTTGCAATTTTTTAGTTAGATAAATTTGGTGATTTCATGCTGACTGTTTGTACTGCTGTTTACGTTTACCAGTGTTTTTATTATTTTAAATACTAGTGTTTAGGCATTAGTGCCATCTGTGGGCATACAATGTTCATAATAAATAGATATATAATAAATATGCTCTTTCGCGTGCGTCTTCAATTATGAGCCTATACGAAACTGGGCCACCGAAGTGGGTTAAATCCAGAATAACTGCTGTCTCGTTCTAGATCAGAGAGCTGTGGACTTGGGTCGTCGTTCTGGTCATTTTCATTTGCATATTTGGAATTGGATCGCACGCCATCTATTGTCCGAACGATACCGTCGACCGGCGCATCATCACGAAACTGTTTTCGCGGCCGTGGATGTACCTGTTCGGATATTCGTCGATGGAAGAGTACGCAGGTGATTCGGCTTTCCATTCCATAGTTTGGCTTTCCATAGACGGCATTTAATAAAGCAATGTTTACGAACTGCACGACTAACCTGCTTTCGGTTTTCATTTCGCCGGACAATGCTGCACTAGTAGCTGAACAACATGCATTCGTGGTCACAAAGTCAACAACATTTTAACTCCCAAATTTGATTTCAGGCAACAACTTCAAAAATTCACATAGGCTGGAACTGTACATTTCGTGTAGAACTGTTTCCGTTGATCTCACACGTCGCACGCCAACGTTTCGGCAAATCGACCATCAAGTTATGTTGACATCGTAACGTCTCCGCCACTTATTACTAATACATGAGGTGACATTGACGTTATTCTGTCCTAACAACAGTCACCGCCGCCATGTTGGCGGTATACTACGTTGCGGCGGTGTAATGACGAACGTACAATACGTATGCTTGCAACCTTTTGCATTACACCGTATGCACCAGTTGAAATACACTGCGAATAAACTGGCGTATGCGAATTTTTATATTTCCGCATTGTAACTGACATAAAGTATACCTCCAATATGGCGGCGTGGTTTTATGCTCAGTTCAGCGACGTCACTGCACACAGATATGTGGCATGAATAGTTAAAACAGCTTTGCTTATCTGGTACCCCCGAAAAAGCCGTCGGGAAAAACTGCCGTGTCGGTAGTGCACGATGCGCAACTTCTGCCAAATAAACAACAACAGATCTGGGATGGCGTCTATATCCACCGACATTTTTCGAGCAGTACCGATACGGTAGTCTTGCCGACCGTCGTCAACACTTTTCGGTGATGGAAAAAAGCGATGTTGCAGGCATCAATGAGGACGATACAGACGGCGAGAGCGGGAGTTACGTGCGTCGTGACGACTACTTATGCAGTTCGAGCAAGACGTACGAAATCGACGGCGTAAATTCGACGATTCCGCTGCGAGCGACCATGTTCTCGTTCGCACCTTCGCTGTTCATCGCCGAACTGATGCTCACCAACGTTATGATGTTATCGGTCCTTATCGCCATCTTCACGTATGTTCTCCACACACATCTCTTTAATGGGCGTGGCGGTCATCTGGGCGACACAAGCCGCAAAAGTCGCCTTGACGGCGCTGGGCGTCACAGATAGGGCCATCATTCAGCCTATGCCGCAGTCAAAGCCCGCGCTTATGGACTTCTTACCGGGTTCTTACCGGGTGCGGCTGCACCTGGTACTTTCTTCCTGAAGATACATGAATAGTAGTATATCGTAGTCGTGCAGCCGTAGGACTTGGGACTAATTAGTCCATGAAAAAGT
>Ga0056115_1002082_pt1 | contig 10068 bp, 8 predicted proteins | sample WorMetOlspDAHAB1_FD_77007 | JGI IMG/M metagenome (GOLD analysis project Ga0056115, IMG submission 77007) | Marine gutless worms symbiont microbial communities from Max Planck institute for Marine Microbiology, Germany - Olavius sp. DAHAB.1 ... | reverse complement strand
GTCTTACTCCAACAGTACATAGCAAAATAAGTATCTATATCATTTCTATCTACTGTGTGTCTTGTCTGCGATGTCCAGTAATAAGTGGGTGGCTCTAAGATGGTTGAGGTGTTGTGTGTGTGGTCGACAATCTGGCAAGCAGATTCAAATGAGTTGTTCAATGTAACCACCTAGTGTCGGGACACATGCTGCCAGTCTTCTATGCTACTGGTCAATTGCAAAAAAAAGTTACAAACAGAAATGATTTTAGCTCAATTCTGACAGTTGAGCACCATTTTAGTCTCTGATAACTCGAATTATCTAAAGCCAATGCAGCTAAAAATGACTTTTTGCATTTCACAACGTAGTGTGACAACATTTTCAGGTGAGGCAAGCAATTTTACACTTTTCTGACGTGAAATTTCTTCAGGATTCTGTATATCAAGTTATTAAAATCAGTTCATTTTTTGCCAAGCTGTTCAAAAATAAAAGGTGCGACATTTTTTTGAGACAGCGTATGTGTGTATGTACCACGTACGATTTTTTAATAAATGAAACATGTAAACGACTGAACCGTAAAGTAAACTTACACAATAAGCATGTAAGTTATAGAATTATGCGAAGAAAAAAAACTTACACCAAGGCACTTATATCCTGTCATAATGCTTTATGAACATTAAACTTGATTACTGTTTAAACATTCAACCAAAAATATAATGACACATACTGCAATGAGTTAATGCAATGTGTAATAACAGAGATACAATAAGCATTTTACATGGACAGAAAAAACTTTTTAAAAACTAACAGTACACAGGTCAACCAAGGAACAGTGTCTCGAGTCTTGACACATAACACGCTTACAAGAAAAAAATGACATAAAATATCTTACGTTAAATGGATGAGGAAAACGATCCGACCACAAGGGAAAAGTTATTTAGATACCCAGCCAAGGATAACATATTTATAACTGATACTTGCTGGCTCTTTATGCCACTGAAATAAGTACATCTTTTACAACTTACAGGAAAAAATTCTAAGTCAAACTCTCTACACTGTAACTTAATTAGCACAGTGTGTCAAACTACCTTAAATTTGTCAAAGTTGATAAGGCCACCATACGACAATTGTCCAGGAACCCCGTGATATATGCTCAGGACAATGTTCAAAGTGAACGTTGACACCATCGACGCAAAAAACTAAAAACAACACACACACAAAATGTATATATACATATATTACAAATATAACATAAAAGAATTCTTTTACTTTTCACAATGTGTTCATGTAAAGTTAATGAAAAAGAACAAAACGAAATATGAAAAGAAATGAATGCATTAATTTGGCATTTCATTTGTCCTAAAACAAATAACAGTGCAAAAAATGGTACAAAATGGTATTATCAACAAAATAAGTATCCATATCATGGTTGCCACTTCCTGGACAGAAAAATTCTGCAAATTTCCAGGCAAATTTTTGGCATCAAAAACAGGAAACAAACGAAACCACAACTCTATCAGAAAATGTTAAGTCTCCCTCTGAAACGAAAAAATAATAATACAGATCAAACTAAATAATAAAATATTCATAATATAACTGCTGGCAAAAATACAGATTCCCCCGACTATACAAAATCTCACGACACTTCAATGTAACTTCCCCAAATATCTGCTTTCTCTGCAACTTTTTGCGGGACCCATGAATTCCCTGACTTGTCCAGTTTTCGAAATTTTCCACAAAAAAAGTGGCAAAGCCCTGCGGTCAAGACACGTTGACGTACAATTCTCCAAGTCAGAGCCTGATTCCAGAAACTTGCTCCTTCCTCCAGACTGAAGAGCACTCCGCCGACAGGTGCACCAAACGCAGCGGACACACCAGCTGCCGCTCCACCAGACACAAAGTCTCTCTTCTCCGTGTCCGTTCGAAAGTATTCAAACAGCTGCACATACGCAAATAAGTAAAAAATATTTCTAAAGCTCAGTGACGGAGGAAGGAAGTTCACACCGTAGCTGTGGTCCCAATATAGAAACGTTTTCAACGACTGTCTGACACGATTATGATAAGTACAGCTGAGGTCTGTTGACGGATGGTTCCAGACTCGATGTCCAACTGCACTGAAGGCTACATCGCAAAAGGTAGTCCGAATCCGCATCCGTCTTCTTGGACAGGCGTCGGTTATCAGCCAAAGCATGCCAAGACAGCACCGAATTGGAAGTTGATATTTTGTAAAATATCAACTACCGATATTTCACCACACGTCATTTCCACAAACACGTATTTTCAGCGGATAAATTTCAACACCAACTTTTTGGACTTTTTTTTCTACATTTTCTACTCTACATTTATTTTGAATGAGGCCACCTTCCAACGCACGGTTTATTTTACAGAGCACTGCATTTCAATTACATAGTAAATACACCTACACCTACACACTTCTTGACAGTAGGCCACACGAGGTCTTAACATTACACAGAAAAACTTTATAATAATAAAGACAGCAACAATAATAGTACTGACACGACAAAAACCAGGCACTGGAATGCATCGGCACTCAGCAAAAGGGCACCTAACACTGTACACATAAACTACAGTTAGCACGTTTGTGCAGAAGTCCACACAAATTGATATTCGTTTCACTTTACATCACACAATGATACAGCACGAGCCTATTTCCTGCATCACACTCTCACTCTAAGCTCAAGGTGACATAGAAACGTCAAATACGAGCTTCTGGTTAAAACTGTACTGTATTCAAAGTATGCCAGAGAAAATGTTGCTATTATACATAATCATCTGTATCCGGGTTACAATCTACAGTTTCTTAATTAGACTGAATGTGGCATCTCCTAGTCGACATTTTGATGTACGACCTTTTGCCTTGGAAGCAAATGAAAAAACCTGGCTTAAAAAGTCATAACTTAGCTCCACTTTTGAGCAAGTGCTCAAGTGTTGGATGCCCTGTGGAGTATTTGGTATGGTGTGTATTACTCGTTTCTGTATGGAGTACAGTTTTTGAGTTCGGAGATTAACTGGTTGCATCATGCAACACATCCATACACTTCACTCCCCTTTTTATATTGTGCAAAGCATAGCACATATTATGTATAAAAAAAAACTGAGTATGATTTTTTTTATATTTTATTCATCCACTTAGCCTATGCTACAAGTGTGTTTTAATAAACGTACTTACTTACTTACCTACTAAAAAGAAAAGTGTATTTACCCTCAGATCAAAGCGAAGTGTGGTTGAACGACCTTGTGAAACCCCAGCAGCAATTACAGCTCCAGAATGAATCATAGGACCTTCCTGTTAAACATAAACTTTGATTATCATTGAATACACTGTAGTACTAAAATGAAAATGCCTTGTAAGTCAGAACATTCTCCAACTGCATGTCAAGTAATAATACTAATAATAATAATGTATGGTTTATTGAATCTTGCAGCCAAAAGCTGGATTGTTACAATATGTATGATTTAAAAAAACGTCTTATAACTTTAGACAATACGCATAAAATTACAATGTTAAAATAGCTTAGAGTAATGTCTTCTCACATTGAGTGCAAAACTGGCAAGTCCTCTGGCTATTCATGTCATTATCACACAACAAATGCAGTGATAGGTTGTAAGTTAGATTAATGTCCTCCCTCCGGCATCACTATAAGAAATACCTTGGACAGCAGAAAATGGCACAAAATTTACAACGTATACAATTACTCACAAGCATCTTACATTCATAAGTGGAAATCTAGAAAAGCTTCAACACGTGACAATAAAGTAAATAACGAGTTAAGAGAACGTCGGCTTTGTCTGCCACAAACATTTAGAGACCAAGACGAGGTCACCTTTCCGATCGAGAGTCCTCCGGCAACCGACAGTATTACTCCGATCACTTTGCAAAGCAGCGTTTTGATTCTCACAACGTGTGGAATTTTAATGCCATTCAAGAAACACTTGATCTGTGGAATGCCGCTCCCAGCTGCTACAGGCTGCACATCATCATCAATGTCTATTTCTATAAAAGGTATAGATAAAACGTTCACTTGTACAGTGCCGCAGGCCACATACGAGGCCTCGGATATGTTATGCATCACAGACAGGGCCGGCAATCAGCCTAGGCTGCAGCTCAAGCCCGTGCTCAGACTTTGGTTTGTAGCAATAGAACGTAGCCCTGCCTAATCTGCCATCATAGTAGCATCCACCTCCGTAATCCATGGAATACTACTCATTTATCAACCCCATAGGGAATGGGAGGCTGAGTTGGCCTAGTTGGTTGGCTGACAGCAGACATTTTACCCATAAAGTTGTCACCTGTCAACCAGTTATCAGCCCGGTAACGACAAACGTTTTCAAAAAGCATGTGAACACAGCTTCAATGGCATTACATATTCTGCGAGCGAGTGGGGGTTGACGCTCCATCCGACATGTACTGACAAAAACAGAGGAAAACACACAACTCAGTGAACCTAAACAACTAAACATCATAAACACAACACACTACCCTGATTCTGTCACCTCTTAGAACACTCGGTCAGCAAACAAGGTTGGCTTATTCTACCAATCCCGAGCAACAACATGATAATGGATAGGATTCAGGAAACAGTTCCATACAGTCGGAGTGGAAAATGGAAAAGGCCAATGGACATACATGCTAACTTGCTAAGCTGCTGCTATTGTATACTGATCACTACTGTTATCAGCACCATCATCAACAGAGTATTGCCTAATCACTGACATTGCTACAAGGTAGACATACAAACACCAAGTCCAACACACTACTGTGACTTACTGCAGGGAAACACAAAAAAATTAATTAACAAACATCATAATACCGACAACATTTACCATGTCTACACACAAAAATGTCATGCACTTCACAACTGCTTCTTTGTCAATAACATACAATAAAAACTTTTCATGTTGCTGGACATTACATCTCCAAAGCATTGAAAGCAATGGATTTTGCCATACATACAGGCACTGCACATTAGCACAAGAATCTATTTAATATCAGTAAGCACCGAATTGACCAAAGACTAACACTGAGAACATCGCCAACATACCTCGCCAAATGCAGTTAATGTAGCTGCAAGTCCCACAAGAACGACATTCCAACCAACCCAGAATAACAGAGGCACCAGCAATGTATAAACTGACTCGGTCGCATTCCTATAAACTGGTAAAGTGTTAAAGATGCACAAACGAATGTTGGTTTCTTTTCAAAGATACAAACTCTTACACACATCACTAGCACAGGCTACCAGTAAAGTAAAGACTACAACAGATTCTGTCTGCTGATGCATTCTTTCACCACTGGACGTTGTGCATTGTTCGCCAAGCTACTAGTAGATACCACTGTCTACATCCCTCCAGTATGGCAAAAACACCTTCTCCATTCCCAAAACCCACACCAATGTCCAAAGCATTAAATTAGTGAGCCTTTTCCATTTCCGGCCCCACAGGTTACAACTGTATTCCTCCACATATATATGACAACTCAATTAACACTCGTTTTAAAGTGACAACTAAAATCTTACTTAAATCGGTTTCTACTCCCTCACCATTTTATTTACTCAGTAATATTCTACCGTATTGTATTTTTTACACATATACATAACATATACCGACTACTTCATTAATACATTTCGTTTACTCAAGTCGTAATGGAAACAGAACTGACTACAAAATTAAATACACCCACTGATTATAGAATCTCTGTTTTTGGAGAGCTCTTTTTGCATATCAAAGAGGTTAACACAAATAGATAAGAAATAAAATTGAAAACAAGAGAAAATGCAAATATCAGCCTTTAAAAGTAATTTCCAAATATGCGTGAAACAAATAAGTATTTTTACAAATTTATTCATGAACATAAGTTAATACAGTTCATCTATTTTCCACATTTCAGCAAAAATTACTCATTTGCAAAGGATTGGAAACAAATGAATTGATTTAATAGTAAGTTAAAAATTGTCTGGCATTAGTTCTTCTCTCCGAATAAAGTTTTAAAAATACCTAGTTATCCAACTGTACTATAACAGATGACAAATGCAGAATGGATACATTGGTGAAGAAGACCAAATTTGACCAAGGACAGCTCGTTAACGCATATATCAATGCAAGAAGCAACGAGTGCTGTCAGAATGCCGATAAGTAACATCACAAACCAGCGAGCTGCCTGCACTCTCAGTAGATCCTATGAAACAATCGTAGTTGCATGCTTTGTTTCCTTTTTTACAAACTTAAAAAGTCCACATTTTTCAGTCATCGATCATTATTCACAACATTCTCAACATTGTCGTAACGTACTGTCTCTAACTCGACCTGTCATTATTTCAGTACTCCAAAACTACTGCTAATGTACCACTAACAGCATGCACCTCTGAAAATTCCCATAGCAAATTTCCCAGAAGATCCATAACTGAAGATGTTTGATACAACTGCTCAAACACACTGACATCAGAAATTAATAGCAGTTGTAACACTAATATAGATTACCAGCAATTCTAGCAGTAAGTGTTGTCTCATCTGCTATTTTACTTGCTATGCATCATGCATACGTCTGTGTTCTGCTGCATGTCCATCAATCTATCACACTGTCTGAATGTTTATGCATGATACATTTTCTTCTCAACATTCTGATGCAAATAAACTTCTATTATAACGATATTTTGCCAAAATTTATAACTTAGCTAAACTTGTACAAATGATAACAAAATGATTTCCTAATTTATTCATGCAAATCAAGATATAGATGTCAAATATATCCTTCTATTTATTGCACCTCAATTATTCTATATGTAGTTTAGTTCAATATAAGATATCAAAGACTGGCTGGTTATGGTAAATTATAGACTGTTTAGTCATATATCTATGATTTACCATAACCATTAACCACACCAGTTTTTGAGACGTTTTTACAAACTAAACCACGCAACTACATATAGAATACTCGACATGCAATAAACAAAAGTATATATTTGACATCTATATCTATGATTTGCATACATGAACATTGAACAAATTAGGAAATGGTCTATTTGTATGGAATGAACCTTGAGAGATCTGTGGTGCTCTTCTTCCAAGTAGAGTTCATTTTCACAATTATCATAATCCAGGCTCTGCAAAATTAACAACTGCAAAGTCAATACTGATGTCACCAGCAGTCATACATCAGCTGACATCATGAAATACATAAATAATAGCAAATGTCTATATTAAACAGCTGATAGATGCTTTATTGGTCCCAATGTGTTCACCAAGTATCAGTCATTTTGCAGTTCGGTCGTTGCAAGGCCTCTGCTATATTGTATTTATGTCTGTCATGTAATCATGCCTCCAACCAACAAATGCAGTCAGATATCAAGGCCACAACTAATGACTACAAATAATAACCTTTGCTACCACATGGATGACACGCAACAGCTACACAACGTTACAGCTAAAACTGGCCAAACAAGCTTCATCTGTAAAGAGGGTGTTTGGGAAGTTTATGGCAATAGAAAGACTACAACATTCAGTATTCACAGAGTTTAAATAGCACAAGCAAGCTCACCTTATGACCTTGTTCTCTGATCCACTGACAAAATTTTGTGCACTTTATGAGCTTTTATCCCAAATTCTATGGGCGCTTTTTCAGAAGTGACAGCTTTTGTTTCAAACTGTCGCACATGATGAACAAAGGCAGCAAAATGTCAATGACGAGTCAGTGCACATTCACACACATATAGATGTCGATGTTATGTGGTGTTATATATCTGAGGTCATAGAACTGCGCATAAAACCATGCTGCCATGTTGTAAGTATATTTAATGTAAATAAATAGTGAGCCAAAATGCAGAAATCTGAAAATTTGTATGCCAGAGATATTTGCAGACCACATATTTCGACTGTTGACTAGTTCCACATACAACAATGTGCAGGCATGTACATTGTACAAGTATATGATGTTATACCATTGGAACATAATATACTTCCAACATGGAGGCAGTAACTATTGCAGTCAGCATGATGTCACTGTCACCCAATGTATAGTCTCATCTGTTAGTTTCAACAGTGTTTAGTTGTGGAAAACTGAATGACATGGTTTCTTGGTTTTGAAAAAAATGCATGGTGATCAGACAAACAGACAAAATTGCCGCTAAATACAGCAGCACACAAGCAGAGCAGAACAAAGAAGGAAGCGGCAGCACAGCAGAGAGCTAGATGGAAACTGGTCTGTGGCCTATGTTCCACAGGAAGTGATAAGGCTAGAGTCATACAAGTTACACTTCCTACACTGCAGTATTAACTCATGTACGTGCATGTGCATGAGAGCAGAATGCCAATGTATGGCCTTTTACGTACAGTTACAGTATTTAAATGATGTAACCACTAACCAATCATGCATCGTATTGGTTAAGTTCATAAGTAGGGATGTGGAAACTAATTATTAATTTAAATCGTTAAAACTGTTCTATGAAAATTTTTTTATCGATTACAACTCGATCAAAATTTCGGACTTAACATCCACTAATGTGCACATTTCTGGTCACGAGTTAAGTAACAACACACTGTAATTGCTGACTTGTCTCTCTATAAAAATGAAAATCCGATCCACTTGTGATTTTTCTTCTGCTTATGAAAATAACAACTACCCGTAGTTGCCTTCATCATTTTTCTTGGTATGGTGATTGACTTCAAAAATTCTTCTAAGGTAACGGAGTAAGCAAAGCTAATTTTTGGAAATTAATTGATATGACTAAAAGATTTTAATCAGTGACAGCCTTAATAATTTATTAACAGAATCTTACTCCAGTTGTGTACGAATGACAAAGATGCAAACTTACATCCAGCCTAGCATTCAGCAGTCGAATGTTTGGAGGTTCATCTTTGGTTTCACTCTCACTTCTCTCACTTGACACTCTTGTACGTCCATTCTGTGCATCAGACTCGGATGGCGACTCTGGCTGCTGCTCAATGCCATGCCAACTCTCATGGCTAGCATTAATTGGAACATTGTCCTGCAAAAATAGCACAACTGACATTTAAGGCTTACCAGACGATTCAAAAACAAAACGACTTGCACATGTGTTGACTAGACAACTCGTGGATGTAATAATTCGCAGACTAGTCAATTTGCAGTAATGTTTCATAGATAAATGGCATTAGATAAATTAGATTTGCAGCCAGCAACTTGACTAATCTACAAATCGTCCAGTCCGTGAGTTGTGTAATTCACAAATTGACCAGACCTCAAATTGACTCGCCATGAGTTGAGCTGTTGGAAAATCATCCGGCTGTAGTACATTTTATAAGAAATTATATTCTTGTCTTTTCATGCTTGTGTTTATATTCTGTCATATAATATGCGTGACAGGCGACATCTATGCTTGTGTATTCGATGAAGAGACTCTTTGGTCAAACATTGTGATCACTTCAGAGTTCACAATGCTGTAATATTCACACACTTTACATGGTAACTGGAATAAACTTTTACAAACCAACTCATATTAAGTCAATTCACCGACTGGTCAACTCATGGAGAGGACAACTCACAGACAGGACGATCTGCATACTGGTCAATTTGGATAAATATTTTCAGTAACAGTGCAGATAAGCTCCACCACACCAGATCTGTTGCTTATTCAGCAGAATAAGCATCAGATCTCGGATGGTGGAGCTTATCTGCACTGTTACCTATGGCTGTTCCAGTATTCAGATCGAACATGGCGAGGCCTGTGTGCCTGTAAAAAATGGCTGTTTGCAAAACTAATACAGAACGTTACAAACACAGTAAAGGTACTAGGCCAGTTTAAGTGCACCAGACCAAAATCCATTATACGACTTTCTACTAACAGATTACGTACAGATATGGATATTTCAATAAAAATTTCTGTTTTGCAAACGATAATTTGGAACAAAAAATTGCTAAATATCCAAAAAAAAACACTCTTTGTCTCACTCGCATACATCTAAGCTATCGGTAAACAACGAACAACAAAGACTATCTAATATTTGTTATTGTTCAAGTCTTCAACAGCTGGTTCTCGAACTACCTTGATACATTAGAGGTGTTCCAATTAATCAGTAGCAGCAATATCGTGAAAT
>Ga0056115_1002081_pt1 | contig 10069 bp, 4 predicted proteins | sample WorMetOlspDAHAB1_FD_77007 | JGI IMG/M metagenome (GOLD analysis project Ga0056115, IMG submission 77007) | Marine gutless worms symbiont microbial communities from Max Planck institute for Marine Microbiology, Germany - Olavius sp. DAHAB.1 ... | reverse complement strand
CCCCCAGTGGGGTTCGAGGCGAAGCCCCGAAAATTTTTCGATTTGTAGGTATTTTCAGCCCCACAATTCACCAAAAATGCAGTCAATTCTGGGGGGACGAAATGCACTACCGTCCCCCCACTACAAATTCTGGGGGGACACGTCCCCCCGTCCCCCCGTAGTTTACGCCCCTGACTGGGTCTAAAATTTGGAGCTCACATAGTTGAGCAGTTTAATGATCAGGGCCTAAAAACTGTCTTTGTGTCCTCGGAGTTGAGTTGCTCACGCTAGAAGACGATAGTTGTATGGTACTGGTGGACAAAGTTAAACACTTTAATCTCTGCTGTATTATCTGTGAATTTCTTTTCTTCTGTTAGAGAGTTTTATAGCTACAAGTTGCTACACTTGTAGTTCAGTGTGGCTAATTGCAGGCTGCCTGCAGCTCCACATCTTTCACTTATTTACCAGTGGCGGCGCTAGCTATAGTGCTAAGGGGCTCTCAAGCCCCCACAGGTTTTGTTCCAGTCTGATATTTTTTACAAACTAAAATAAAAATGGTTCTCACCAGATGTCATATATTAAGGCTAAAATGCTCCATAATCTATTTCTTCCAGCTTATACTGGGAGAGTTTACAGCATTTCCCCAGACCTCCTAGCTAGATTTAAGGGGTCCTAGCCTATAAGGGAGGGAAGGGGAGAAAAGGGACTTAGCCGAGCAGCAAAAAAATACTGTCGCCGCCACTGTTAGGCTATACTTGCTGTTATGCACTGTTGATTTCGTCAATGAATATCAATGTTAAATGCGAATTTTCTGTCATAGCTTTTTGAATTAAAAAAAGGCTGAAGCGAATGACTTAGACTAATAGGGCATGCGTCATAAACTTGCGTGCATTTTACCGTCGTTGCCTCCTGTAGATCTCATGTTGTCCAGACAAGGAAAAACCCTCTGATAAAGAGGGGAGGTATGGGTGTTCAAACCTCCCGTTGAATGTTCAATCTTTTTTTCAATTGTGTATGCACACAAAATACTGTCCAAGCTCTACTCCTGTATTTATGAAATTCAAAAATTTTGTGCAGGAAGACGTAGAAATTTGTACTGGACCCAACTTGGGGACTTCTGCCCTCCAGACGCCCTGGCTCTACCCATTTTATACAATTCCTGATCTATTTCTTACCGCAAAATAATGTCATGAATTTCTCATCAAAACGGCATCAATGCCATATCAAAATTGCTGTCTAAATAAGCCATATTTTATGTTTAAAATGTACCAAATACACAACAGTGTTCATACATTTTATATATATTTGGCAATCACACACACACACACACACACACACACACACACAGAGAAAAATTATGCCATAAAGCACTGTCATATCAGCAGACAATAAGATCGTTACAGCAACCCACACTTTGTGCGGCTTCTTATTGATGCGCTGGCTTGGCCTGACTTCATCACGAATGACGGTCGGGGCCGGATCATCCATTAGGCTGGTGAGGCTGAAGCTTCAGGGCCCGGGCCCCTTTTGGGGCCCGGACCGCCCATTATAACGAAAATGTTCCACCACTTTTGGCCCCGAAATGTCTACCTCTGTATATGCCGGTTACTAACTGCAGCGGTGAGAGGTCTTTTTCTGTGCTGTCGCCGGTAAAGAAACTCGTACAACTGTGTCTGATGAGCGTCTCAACGCCTTGTCTCATGGCTATTGAAAGCAGCCTATCCACAGTCTTTACTTTGAGTCTGTTATTAACCGATTCGCATCCCCCAAGGCACGTAACAGCGAAATTGTAAACCCAATTTAATAGTCTGCTCAAGTAGATGCAGCGCAATAGTTCATGTTTTACTGTGTGACCCTCGAAATGTGTTTATTGCACTGCTCTCGCGCCACGTTAATGCCAGTTTGCTCAAATTGTAATTACTTTTTCTGACATTGATTTGTCAAAATTGTCGAAAGGGCTTGTAAAAATTTGCTGTAAACAATGATTAAATGTAGTCAACCACGTTACACGTTTCAACTTCTGTTGTTTTGGAGCAAGTTGGACAAATATAGTTGTTGTTTTTAACATATACAAAATCGTAAGAAAAGAGGTAAAAACGAACTAAAATAAGATCAATATTGCAAATGTTTTACGAGAAGCCGGCAGTCGCTTCCAAGCCTAAGGGCCCGCGGGGACCATGATCCGGCCCTGATGACGGTGAACACATCGCTGGAATGATGAGCAGAACTGCGCTTCAACACCTGTAGTGACTTGACCCATCCGCGAAATCACAAAGTTGTATGTATTCAGCTTTTTCACAGTGAAGTCTACCGGCGCGACGATGAGGTAACAACACATCGCGGGAAAGTGACCGGTGACACAGCTTCGTATCATCGACCCAAGCATTCTTCGGAATTTCGTATAGGCAGCTGTCAATGTCAAAAGACTTGACTTTGTGAAAAAGCAGATGTCTATCAACTTTTTTTCACACGATCAGCGCATTAACAACCACCATTCTTGTTCATGTAAACAATCGACCGTACACACAAGATGGCGTCGTAGATATCTGACCATAGATATGTTCAAATTCACTGACGTCACTGCATCCCATGTATATCCCACACATTTGAACTTGAAGGAAATTAATCAAACCTCAAAAAGTATGCTACTTACTTGTCCGATTCAAGTTTCGAATTAAATGACTTTTAGATACGCTGACGATTTTCCGTGTTGTTTGGGTTTTTTTACATTTTGTTTTTAATTTGTGTCGGAGAAAAGTTGATGTTCTCAGTTCTTTGATAATTTAAAACAAGTCAAAACATTTTCTAACTTTATTTAGCGTTTGAAACATGTGAACCGGCATTGTATGTGTACCTGATTTATTCTGACATGGGTAAGTACGGTTGACGGGTTTGCCTTTTTCCCAGTTAGTGAGCAATTAAGCCCATTAAGGTTTAACGCCTCGCCCAACACACATAATAGCTCATTTCGGGGACGAAATGATGTGTATATTGGACGACTTTAAAGAGATAACAGATCTACTTAATGCCAATTCACATGAACACTTGCACCGAATAGTTCTTGCGAATGTTGAAGTAATGGTTTTTGCTGGCTCTGCCGTCTACTAGAAAAGTGAAAGAGACGGAATTTCGTAGTTTCAGTAGTTGTAATTAATTCATTAATAGTCACACGGAGATAAGCTCCGCCACCCGAGATCTGATGCTTATTCAGCAGAACAAGTTCTGAGAAAATGCTAAAAACATATACACTACAGACACAGAGCACTGAAACTCTAAAAATTCGTTAAAAATTGCGTGTAAAAATTAATAATGTGGACAAAAATAAGTAGAAAATAAAGTAGAAAAATAAGTAAAAGGATGACAGTGTTACACACGAATGCGTGTGGGTACGGACCATAAATAGCATCTGAAATTGGCAAAAAATGCAGTGTTGGATCAACGCAGATGATTTGTGAATAAAATGGCATGTTTTGTTGATTTATTCATACTTTTGAGCATAGATGCAGTCTGCAGATATTGTAAACAAACGGCACAGTGCCGAATGTTGATGTCGGACTGCTGCTGTTATGAGTGCCATTAGCATTCACAGTTTATGGAAGATAATGCTAAACCCCAGTCAGGGCTCTTGCCAGTCCCTGAAAGTCCTTGAATTTTTCGTCTGATTTTCCAAGCCTTGAAAGTCCCTGAAAATGGACATGGTCCTTGAAAGTCCTTGAATCTGTGGATGAAGGTCTTTAAAGTCCTTGAATTTTTCGTGATTTTTTAAAACACCATGCGTGAACAAGTAATAATTGGATTCAGTGACAACTGCTCATACATCTGATGCATTTGGTAAATATTTCTGATGACTCCAGTTTTTGTTAGCGCTGCCCACTGCTTAGAATGCGCGTCCTCCAAGTGAATGAATCTGCGCACCTGAATAGCGTGTGAAATTTAATACCACCCACAGACCAACCGCCCACGTACCCTGGGCCGACCATCGCGTGCGGGCGTGCGGGTGGGTTGGATCGAGAAGCGGACTGAAGTACAGCGCAGGTGATGGGTCATTTCGACGAATTGCATAATCAATGGTTAACGCATTGACAGAGCTACCTAATAGCTGATTTATTTAACTGTCGAAACATCACTGGCCTAAACCACTAACTGCCCAAATTGCATTTTGCTAATTCAGTGTTGCAGTTTCACGGACTGGAAATATTTGTAGTAGAGATTATCTTATAGATAAGTCACATCCCAACTTCAGGTCACCAAATTCAGGTAAAAATTGCGCGGCTTATCGTCAAGATTTTATGGTATGCCCCACCCGACACAATATCAGGTCATTTGGAGGTGGATACACCCTGGGAGTCTTGTACATCTCCTATTCAGTAGTAAATAACCTGCAACATAAATAACCCCCTCATAATAATAATAATAATAATAAGCATATTTGTAAAGCGCCATTAGGTCGTAACTTCGAAGGTGCTGGCCGCAGTCGGTTGTGTGTGCTAGTTATAGGACTTGCGAAATAAGAATGATTTTTAGCCTAGATTTGAAAACAGACAGTGAGTCGCTTGTTGTTCACAATGGGCCTAAAAGGGATGGAGCCAGCTCCTAACTCGCAATAATGGGGAGGGAGCAAAAAAACTCTTTCGTTCCCGGGATTAAATCCCAACATCAGCGGTGATGATGATGTTACTTGCAGATATTTCGCTGATTACTGTGATTCCTGTGGTAATAGTCATCATGATCGTAATGGCCGTTTGTATATGTGCCTGCGCGAGATGGCGACGCACCTCGCAGGCTCAACAATATCGCCAGACGGTGAACCTGCAAGCCTTACCGGCCGGTGAGGCTACACCCGTCTTTTTTAACTCAGACTAGATAGAGTCATTGACGTAATAAACTTTCTGGTACAAATGAGGAAAAAATTTTTTTTTAAACGTTTGTAAATAGTTGATAAAAATGCTGTCCAGATCAATCGAACTATCAGCTTGTCAAATTGTAGCGTGTGTCTTAATTTCCACGCAAATCAAACGAGAGAAAAAATGTAAATAAAAATCTTTGCTGAGGCATGTGCTAAGAGTGCTTCTCACTGGATTTTTGCATATTCATATTCTGCTTAAATGACAGTGTTTTTTTATTTTCAAAAAATGTGGAAAAATTGTGAATGATAAAATCCATGACCTGAATAAAAAAATGCAAAAAAAAATCATTTGTTATGTCTGCTTACCACATTTTCTCGGAGACAAGGGTATATTGTAAAAAAAATTAGGGCTGGTACTGAGTAGAAATTATTAAACTGATTAAATCTAAATAAGTTAACTTCTATTAATCTAATACTTTTGAACAATTTGTAGTCCTGTACAGCAGTACAAAAATATGACGTGTGGTTTAATTATGATGGCATGTGCTATATTGTGCTATATTGCTAATGCTATGTGCAACGAATTATTGAAATCGGTTCAAGTTTGTTAAAGTTATTCGAGATTAAATTAGTGTTTTTTTTTCTGTAGAGAAAAAGCCCGACTGAACTATAATAACATTTGATGTCCAGCATAGTGTTGTTTGTGTTAATGTGTTAATGACAATTGCAGGTTATGGACCGACACCACCACAACAGGTTCCGATTGTGACTCAACAGGCATATCCAGTTGCACTGCCACAGCAGGGATATCCGATGCCTCCGCAGCAACAGGGCTATCCTGTTGTGTATCCAAGTTTGTGTACTCCAGTGCATTGAGTTTTTGTGTAGTGGAAAGTTTTTTTGATTTTACTTTTTTTTTAATTTTGGAGCCCGAATCGTCCCGTAAAAAAATTTTCATTGGGTTCGGAAAACTGTGGAAACTGTCTTCAGTCGTGGAAAATCTCGGAATACAGGAGAAAGCATTTTTTGTGGAAAAACTACCCAGTTTATTGACAGAATGTCACCCCCGGTCGTGCACAGGGTTAACACTTTCTGGAAACCTGGAAATGTCGGGGAATTTGGCTAAGGTCATGGGAAAGGCCAGAAGTCGGGAAAAGGTCGGGAAATTTGTGTTGTCAGGAAATTTGATTGTGGCCTCTTGACAAAATAACTTACCTGTACTTTAATTGTACTGCAATTTATTTTTGTACGTTATGTTCACGGAGAATTTGGATTGAAAAATGTGCCTTTGTTCGACAAATTGCCTGCAGTTTTGTCAAGAAAAGTCTGGGAAAAGTCGGGCATATTTTTTCTGTCTGGATGGGGATAACCCTGAGTGCAGTTTTATAGCGGACAAAATTTTTTGGCGGCTTTATTTTCATGCCATTTTTAGTTTTTTTTGTTTAGCATTATTATTTGTATCTGCATTTTGTATTCGTGTTATCACTATATCACTTTTTTTGCATACTTATTTAATTTTTCATTTTAGCTGTTTTTCATATAATTTTTGACAAAGTAAAATGCTGTTTAATATTAGCTTTTAGTCTAGTGTACAATGTTTATAATAAATAAAATAATAATCGGTTAACTGAGCTGTTTGCGCGCCTACAGAAAATGGCAGAGGCGTTTCCCCCACCTCAATCTTTCTGTGTACGCAGGGGAACGGAAGGTGGAATGAAGTAACTGCGTAGTAGCTTGCCATTTTAAATATGCATTGAGAAACTGCTCACTCACTCAATTAGGCCTTTTGTCATAGCTGGAGGCTTAAATTTTATCTGTGATTTTTTGCTGTCAATGCCGAGAGCCATGTATTGGATGAAATAGTGTAATGGCCATGGGTCATGGATCATATTATGGTTATATGTTTCAATATTCTATTTTGTTTTAACATTGCGTCGTAGCAACTCAATAGGATGTTGTGTGTCTGTTACCCGTTCATGCGGTATTAATGACAATAATAAGACGGTTTGTATAGCGCCACTTAGAAAAGATTTGGAGTCACTGCGCAAAGTCTAGTCAGGCGGAATAAAACACTTATTAGAAAGAAAAGTCTTGTAAACGTGATTTGAAACGTCACCAAAGATGATTCATATCCATCTATGCTTTGGCTGTCCATGCCGTACAGACGTACCCAATCAGGGCAGGCGACAGCGTATCTTACTGACGATTGCCAGCTCGTTGCTGAATCCGGACAGCGGACACTCGGATCAGCAGAACGATTCGTCTGCGTCATACAACGCTGCAACAACACCTTCGGCGACAGATCATTCGCAGTAGCCGGTTTGCGTGCGTGGAACGACCTTCCTGTTACCCTTCGCAACACCGAGCTGACAATGGACACTTTCTGCAAACATCTCAAAACTTTTGTTTACTGATTGATGAGGTCGAGGCGCATACGTGACATTTTGATATTACTGCGCCGTTTATAAATTTCCTTCCTTACTTACTTACTTACTTACTTATCCAAAGGTCAGCATGTGCTCATACTGCATCTTTGTATGTTGTGATGGGTTAATGCAGTCCGTGGTATATAAACACATGTTTGCGAGTGGCTTTGCCTGGTATATTTTAAGTTGTTGGCTGCAACAACTGGAGTGAGGTCACGTCTTTTTGGGACATGGTGTATGTAGCAATGTGTCGCGTGTTGTTTTGTGTCACCCTATAGATCAGCCGCAAATGCAGCCAAACGTGCCACAGCCGAGCTATCCTGTTGTGCCTCCTGCAGGATCATACCCGCCATCTGGATCATACCCGCCATCTGGATCATACCCTCCATCTGGACCATACCCTCCATCTGGACCATACCCACCAGCACCGCAAATGCCAAATGCCCCGGAAGCCAGTGCTCCACCTGACTATGCAGCTGGTAAGTTCGTATTGTCACTTGAATAAAGAATAGTCGCCCGATGTTATCCTCGCTTACCAGACAGTTCACCGACAAACCAACTAGCGTTTTTGGACTTGTCAACTTGCTGTCAGTTTTTTTAGAAAGTCACATTTTGAGCGGTTATTGACGCAAATTTACCGTGGAACATTTTGATGAGTTCACTAGGTTGGCACGTCACTCAGTTGTCTAGCCTGGAAATTGACTGTTAATTAATCAAGCTGAGATGTTCAGTAGGCACAGTGCAGATCACAATGGTCTCATAGTTAGCATGACTGACTGTGGCACGAGAGATCCCAGGATCAAATTGGAGACGAAGTTGTATGTTTTGAGGTTGCAAAGTATATAGGTGCGTTTTTAGTCTTTACTGTAAATGTGTATCGTTGTCATGTGTATTTTTCTCTTTCTTAATGTGTACTCAGTGTACGATTTGCTGCGATAACAAATTGTACTGGCAGTGTGTATGTAAGATTTTTTTTTGTGTTTGAATAACTTGTAGCTACGCAGATGACTCAGCCACCACAGAACCCAGACTTCAATGCAAAACCGCCAGCATAGCCACCTACTGCAGGTAATTATTATTCGAATGGATTTGATTTATGCAAATATGCAAATGAATGGATGTCGTAAATATGCCGGCAATTTATGAGCATTTGTTTTTCCGACATGCAAGAGTGTTTTCTGGTTATGGCAAATTGGTTAATATACACTGTCGGTTAAAGGTAAAAAGTAAAGGAATAACACTTACATAGCTCCACAATCGCAGCTGCAGCGGCGCTGTTGTGTCACAGACGGAGCAGGCGTACAGCCTATAGGCTATAGGCTAAGCCTCCGCCCACAGACTTTGACCTGTGACCAAACAGCCCTACGCAGTCCAGGTGTACTGTTTTTTGGTCTCCATCCCCATGATCCATGTAATTGCATGGATTACTACTCATATACCAACCCTGATGGGATGGAAGGCTGAGTTGGCCTGGTTGGTTGACTCATAGCGGACGCCTAACCCACGAAGTGGTCACATGTCAACCATAGATCAGGCGTAGATCGGGGAAAGTCCGCCAGCCACAGACAGACGTCCTAACGACAGATCCACGTCGCCAACCAGTACTTATTACGAGTGCATTATGTATTAACTATTGTTTCAAATGTTAATTATCATATAAGTCTTGATGTTGCGATGATCTTCATATGCTCCTGCTTCAGTGCACAGAAACATGACACACAGAGTGCAGTACTTTTATTTAGATATTCAGCTGGCGCCAGTAGCCGAATTAGCGACCAGATTTGTGTTTGCCAAAAATGGGCTAGTCAAAATCGCCCTCTGTATTCAGTCGGCCGAAATCCGCCTGAAAATAATTAGATATTCGAATACAGACGGTAAAATGAGGCCTTTCCATTCGTCATAGACGACTAGTGAAAGTGAAAATTTTTGGTGTAGCGTATTGTTATGAAACAATCATCTTCGAATACGCTATCGTCACAGACAGAGCGGGAGTACAGTCTATAGGCTACAGGCTAGGCCCATGGGCCCGGGCCTGCGGCTAACAGCTATGCCCCGCCCTAATCTGCTGTTTAATGGTCGCAACCCTCGTGATCCATCGAATTACGTGGATCACTACTCATTTACCGACCCTGGAGGGATGGAAGGCTGAGTTGACCTAGTTGGTTGACGCCTTACCCACGAAGTGGTCACACGTCGACCATAGATCATACCAAAGTTTTCGGCCGAGCAGACTGCACGTCCGTGCTGAAAAGTATTTCAACCATGTGAAGTCGGTTCTGAAAACATTCTTATTTAGATATAGGTATTTAATGTCTTCTGACTCAGCTTTTTTCCGCCTTCGAAATGACCTATGTTGTGTCGGGTGGGGCGTTAAACTCTACTCACTCACTCACTCCAAAATTTTTCCAGTCGTTTACGCTGTCTCATGTACTCTTTTTTTCGCCCTTGTAGTGACTGCAGCCACGTTACTGCACCTTATAAATTGTCATTATTATTATTATTATTTTGTGTTTTTAGTACCCTTGGTAGTAAAGATCCCGAGGGTTAAAAGCTAAGTGAGAATAATAAAAACTATTCCATTGGTGGCCAGGGTTCTGAGCTTGTTGGTAAGCTGTCGTGCTGTCTCTGCACTGGTTTTTGTATTATTATTATTATTAGCTCCTATTTTTTGTTGTAATTGGTGCTTTACAAATTAATTGTGATGATGATGATGATGGTTATAAATATTACTATGTGTATGTGAACAGAAATGAAGAAGAGATGTCCGACTGATTTTTCTGAATACAGGGTGGCGCATTAAAAAACCGAACATTTCAGT
>Ga0056115_1002080_pt1 | contig 10071 bp, 10 predicted proteins | sample WorMetOlspDAHAB1_FD_77007 | JGI IMG/M metagenome (GOLD analysis project Ga0056115, IMG submission 77007) | Marine gutless worms symbiont microbial communities from Max Planck institute for Marine Microbiology, Germany - Olavius sp. DAHAB.1 ... | reverse complement strand
TTCTAAAATGGAATCCGAGCATCAACAGCTGCAAAAAGAAACAGCGGACCGGCAGGTGAAACTCTCCAGAGCAGAAAAAGACAATAGAGCACTGAAAGAACAGGTCGATTCGCTGGATGCTGAAAAAGATCAACTTGACCTGGCCAGAATCGATGTAGAAAATCAACTGACTGAATCACAAAATCGAATTCAGGCAATCTCGATCGACCTGGCTGCCAGGGATGAAAAACTTTCTAAAATGGAATCCGAGCGTCAACAGCTGCTCAGTCGAATTACCAGCTTAAGTCTTGAAAAGGAAGAGCTTGCCCGCTTAAAAGACGGCCTGAGAAATCAGCTCGGAATGAGCCAATCCCAGATAGAAACCCTGTCCATGGATGCGGCCACCAAAGCCGAACAGCTAGAATCCAAGGAACAACAGCTGATATCAATGGAAAAGGCCTATCAGGAGCTTTCCAGGCAGTTTAAACAACAAATTTCAGAAAAAGAAATAAAGATCAGCACCCTGGAAAACAAACTCAATATTCGATTGCTGGATAAGATTCTATTTGCCTCGGGTAGCGCCGATGTTACCCCGGATGGTGGCGGGGTTTTGAATAGACTGGCAACCGAACTCCAAAAAATGCAAGGATTTGAGATATCGGTGGCCGGCCACACCGACAATATGCTGCTGGGCCCCAAAATCAAGAGTGTTTACAATGACAACCTGGGGTTGTCGATCGCGCGTGCGGCAGCAGTGTCGCGCAAGCTGCGTGAAATGGGCGTCAGTCCAGCCAACCTGTCTGCCACCGGCTATTCCATGTATCGCCCGTTGATCAGCAATGCAACTAAAGAAGGACGACAGCAAAATCGTCGGGTTGAAATAATGCTGGAGCCATTACGCTAACCAGCGCTCATTCGTTTAGTATTCAATCATGGGAGTTTATTTTTTAATAATTTAGCCACGAACGAACACGAATTATGTCGTAAAAAAGCATGACATTTAAACTATATCTCGCCCCCTTGCGGGGCATAACCGATTATATATACCGCAATACTTATTCCCGGCATTTCGACGGTTTCGACGCAGCGGTCTCTCCCTTTATACCGACCTTGAAAGCCATTCGGGCTAAACCATCGCATCTCAAGGATGTTTTGCCTGAAAACAATTCGGCCATGCCCATCGTACCCCAGATCATCGGCAACAACCATGAAAATTTTATCCCCCTGGCCAGACAACTATCCGATCTGGGTTATAATACGGTAAACTGGAATCTGGGGTGTCCTTTTCCCATGGTCGCCAAGAAACAGCGTGGTTCCGGTTTGCTGCCATACCCGGAAAAGATTGAGAATTTCCTGGAAAAAACAGTCCCCGCCATTCCCAACCGGCTGTCCATAAAAATCCGTCTGGGCCGCAAGACTCCTGATGAGCTATTTAAGCTCATACCGATTTTCAACCGCTATCCATTGCGGGAGATAATCATTCATCCCAGAACCGGAAAACAGATGTATGATGGAAAACCGGATCTGGATATCTTTGAAAAGTGTATTGATAGGCTGCATCATCGAATTGTCTACAACGGTGACATTATAGATTTGAATAGTTTCAAGGATCTTGCGGCCCGCTTTACAACCACCGACGCCTGGATGATTGGCCGCGGCGCGATAATCAATCCCTTTCTACCGGCAATCATCAAAACCGGCCAAGATAACTTCCGCAACCAGGTTGAAACATTCAGAAACTTTTACGAAGAGTTATTCGAGGAATATCATAAGGTATTTTCAGGCCCCGGACATCTACTGGAACGGATGAAGGGATTTTGGACCTACTTTTCACAGGCGTTCAAAGATGGCCGCAAAATTCGCAAAAAAGTCCATCGCACCCTTAAACTCCCGCGCTATTTGGAAATTGTTGAGCGTTTTTTGGAGGATGAGGCGGAATGGAATAGATGAGAAATAAAAGCTCAATGCTCAAGGGAGCAAGCTGAAGGCATTATAAAATCACCAGTGCGCAGATGGATATTTAATGGTTTCAGCCCTAAGCTTCTGATGATTAATTGACTATTTACGCATGACAATTGACACCTTGGTGAAGCGGATGCAATCCACCGAACCTCCTGAAAAAATAGTCTGGTCTTCCTGCAACGTGAATTGCGGTAGCCGCTGCCCCTTGCGGGTACATGTAAAGGGCGGCAAGGTCATTCGGGTGGAATCGGATAACACAGGCGAAAATACCTTCGGCACCCATGAAATCAGGGCCTGTCTGCGCGGCCGGGGACTGCGCAAATGGGTCTATTCACCGGAACGTTTGCGGCACCCCCTGAAAAGGGTTGGCAAGCGAGGCGAGGGGCGATTCGTACGCATTTCCTGGGATGAAGCCCTTGACCGCATATCCGGCAAACTGCGACAGGTAATCGACACCTATGGCAATGAGGCGGTTTTCCGTATTTACAGCACCGGTAACCTCGGCGGAGTGGTCTCGGCCCGTGACCAAATCGACCGCCTGATGAACATATTGGGCGGGCAGCTCAATCATTACAATTCCTACAGCACCGCCCAGATTTTCCACGGAATGTATTATACATACGGCGCCCGCGACTGCGGTAATCACCTGACCGACATTGTCAACAGCAAGCTGGTTGTGTTTTTCGGTAATAATCCGGCTGAAACTAGAATGAGCGGCGGCGGTTCCGTTCGCGATCTGGTAGCGAGCAAGCAAAAAAGTCAAGTGCGCGTGATCGTGATCGATCCGCGCCATACCGATACGGCTGCCGGTTTTGCAGACGAATGGATACCCATACGGCCGGGCACGGACGCCGCCCTGGTTGCCGGGTTGTCATATGTTTTAATTACCGAAAATCTGGTGGACCGGGATTTTCTGGACCGCTATTGCGTGGGCTATGATCAAACCACCATGCCGGGGGGCATCCCCTTGGGCAACAGTTACCAGGATTACATTCTGGGCCGCGGCCTGGACGCTACCGCCAAAACCCCGAATTGGGCTTCTGTGATAACCGGTATCCCGTCCGCGCGCATCGTTCAGCTGGCCAGGGAAATCGGCGTGGCCAAACCGGCTTATATTGCCCAGGGCTGGGGGCCGCAGCGCCATGCCAACGGTGAGCAGACCGCCCGTGCAATCTGCATGCTGCCCATACTGACCGGCAATGTGGGCATCCAGGGCGGCAACAGCGGCGACCGGGAAGGGCCTCACGGGATCCCATTTCCGGGCATTCCGATAGGCAAAAATCCGGTGACGGCCTCGATTCCCTGTTTTTTGTGGACCAGGGCGATCAGCGATCATGAGAATTTCACGGATCTGAGCGCCGGCCTCAAAAAAAAGCAACGGCTTGAGACACCGATCAAGTTCCTGTGGAGCTTTGCCAGCAACACCCTGGTGAACCAGCATTCCGATATTGGCAACACCCATCGTATTTTGGCTGACGATAACCTGTGCGAGATGATCGTGCTGATCGATAATGTCATGACCACCAGCGCACGTTACGCCGACATCGTTCTGCCCGGCACCAGCTGCTTTGAGGAACGCGATCTGTCCTACCAGGGGTATGCGGTTGAAATGGGCGCCCTGATCCTGAGGCAGCAGGCCATTGAACCCATCGGCGAATCCCGCACTCTATACGACATCTGCGCGGGTGTCGCCCGGCGCATGGGGGTTGAGCAGGCATTTACCGAGGGACGCAGCCATGATCAGTGGGTGCAATATATGTATCACCAGTGCCGCCGGTATCAATCCGATCTGCCGGAGAACTATCAACAAGCCGTTCGGACCGGCCTGTTTAAGTGGAGCCGTGGAGATCGACCCCGGGTCGGCCTGCAGGCTTTCCGGCAGGATCCTGATAAATCGCCGTTGAAAACCCCATCCGGCAAAATCGAAATTTTCTCCCTGCGCTTGTGGGAACTGGCCCGGACCTGGGAGTTGCCCGAAGGGGATGTGATCAGCGCCCTGCCTGAATATCATCAAACCTGGGGTATGCCCGCTAACGCCGAATCCCGCAAATATCCCCTGCAGCTGGTGGGACATCACTACAAACAACGGACCCATTCCTCCTATGGCAATAATCCCTGGCTCCTGGAGGCGGCTCCCCAGTGCCTGTGGATCAATCCCCTGGATGCCGGGCCGCGGGGAATAACACACGGGGATGTTGTGCGGATTTATAACCAAATCGGCCAAACCGAGGTTCCGGCCAAGGTCACACCGCGCATCATGCCGGGTGTTCTGTCATTGCCCCAGGGTGCCTGGTATACACCGGATGAGAGCGGAATCGACAAAAACGGATGCATCAATATCCTGACCAGTCAGCGGCCCTCGCCTCTGGCCAAAGGCAACCCGCAGCATACCAATCTGGTGCAAGTGGAGAAGGTTTAAAAATGGAAAGCATGCCCAAAAGACCGGCCTTTTATCTGGATAGCCAGATTTGTACCGGGTGCAAGACCTGTATGGTGGCCTGCAAGGATAAAAACAATCTGGATCTTGGGGTGCGTTGGCGGCGGGTTGTCGAGTATACCGGGGGCGAGTGGCTGAGCATGCCGGACGGTACTTGTACTCAAGATGTCTTCAGCTACTACATTTCGGTCAGTTGCAACCACTGCTCCGAGCCCATTTGCGTTGAAGTCTGCCCCACCACCGCCATGAATCAGGATCACAACGGAATTGTGTCAATTGATCCGTCCAAATGCATGGGCTGCGGGTATTGCGAGTGGGCCTGCCCCTACTCGGCACCACAGTATCAGGCCGGCAGTGGTCAGATGAGCAAGTGCGACTTTTGCCGCGATGAACTGAAGACCGGAAATGCCCCGGCATGTGTGGCGGCCTGCCCGACCCGGGCGCTCAGTTATGGAGAATTCGACGAATTGCAGCAGGACGCAGGTGGGCAACAGACAATCGCGCCGCTTCCTGATCAAGACTTGACGGTTCCCAGTGCCGTTTTCAAGCCTCACAAAATGAGCAAACCCATTAACAGCCCGGCGGGGTATATCGCCAACCCGGAGGAGACCAAGGATGCCTAGTCACTGGAGCCTGGTTATATTTACCCTGATGGTTCAGTCTGCGGTGGGAAGTGTGTGGTGTCTGCAGGCTGCTTTTGTGTGGAATGCCGGCCTGGTTGGTTTACTACACCTTAAACTTCAAATCCTGGCCGCCTTATTCCTGGTCCTGGCAGGGCTGGCTGCTGCCATGGTCCATTTGGGAAAACCCTGCGACAGTCTGCATGCCCTCAATAACTTTAAAAGCTCATGGCTCAGCAGGGAAATATTTTCGGTCAACATATTTGCCGGATTACTGGCGGTCATGATTGTACTGGCTCATATCCGCCCCGGGGTGTTAAACATCTGGCTATTGCCCGTTGTGAGTCTGGCCGGGGGAACGGTCCTTTACGCCATGACCCGGGTGTATTGCCTTCGAACCGTGCCTTCCTGGAATCATGCCGGCACCCCGTTGACTTTTGTGGGGTCTGCTTTGTTGTTGGGGGGACTGCTGTGCACGCTGGTTTTGAAAATGCTGACACAGCTTCAAGTGGCCGGTCATGATGAAATGGGGCAGAATGAATATCTGAGCGTTGCTTTAATTACCGTCCTGGTGGGGTTTATCCTCAAAATCCTGGCAGCCGGGGTGAAGCCTTCGGGAGTGATGGCCTCCGCCGGGCCCTGCAAGGTGCTGCAACCGGTCATGCAAGGGGGTGGCATTACGCTCTTGATGGCCTCTATCCCGGCCGGCGTCAATCCAATTTTCCAGTCGCTTCTTCTGTTTTTAGCTGCAGTATGCCTGGTTTCCGGTGAGATAATCCACAGATTCCAATTCTATAGCTCATACCAACGTGTTGGTCTCTAGCGTCATACCAGCTGGTTTTATGAAATTTGGGTGAAAGTAGTTGAATTGTGATTATTTTGCTGAAAGGTGATGATTGAATATTTTAGATTAAATATTCAATTTACAATCTGCAATTCAAAGCCCTGCCACTTCTTTCCCGCAATGCTTGCATACATTGGCCCGCTTTTTGATAACTTCGGCACAAAATGGGCATTCACGGGTAAAATGCCTTGCATGTATCTTTGATATTGCTGCAGCGACCTCTTTTTGGACCAGCGCATTACCAAATTTTACATTCCTCAGCGGCTCAATGGCTTCAATTTCACCGATATCGCCAATCATTTCAGCGGCCTTTTGTCTAACCCGGTTCGGATGCGCCGGGTCCATCAGGATCGTCAGAACAGTCGGACCATCCTTTCTGACAAAACATTCAGCCAGCGTGGCAAACCCGTTCTTGATGGCTTCTTTTATCGCCTCTTGCTCGGCTATAAGCTGTTCATCAATAATCTGCCCGCGGCCGCCCTGGTTGCTGAAAACCGGAATCAGCTCGAATTGTTCCGTGCCGGGATAGTTCATACAGCGATAGGAGGCGGTATGGGCGTAGTTTTCTTTCATATTATCCCAGCCCTGTTTAAACAGTGAGCAGTCATCGTTAAAGCATAAATACAGGTAGGGGCTGCCCCAGCCGAGGCCGTCACCCACTGTGATCGGCGGGACTTCCCAGAGGTTCATTTCGTCGCCGCAATGCGGGCACTGGGGTTTTTTTTGCTCGAGAATACGTTCTAATACTTGTTCACGGGTTTCAAACATTCATTTTCTCCAAATTCATATTATATTCAGGAATATCTTGATAAAATCTCATTCCATGTTAGTTTTTTGTAGGTTAACGTAAGTTGCATCGGTGTAATTGTCAATGAAACCGAAAATGAATAAAGGGGAAAAATGGAAATAAAGCAAATCAGACTGGTTAAAATGGCGAATTTTTGTTACCTGGTTGGAGACGAAGGCTCCCAAACCTGCGCTTTGATCGATCCGTCATTTGAAACCGACCGGATTCTGGCGACGGTAAATGATCTGGGATACAGGGTGACCCACATTATCAACACCCACGGGCACTCGGATCATACGGCGGGCAATGAAGCCATAAAATCAGCCACCGATGCCAAACTGCTGATCCATGCCGATGACGCCGGGCGTCTGGGCAAGGTGTTGCACAGCACTTTTTCCAGGGTGCTTGGTGGAAAAGGCTCCCCCCGGGCTGATGGGTTGCTGCAAGACAATGATATTATCCAAATCGGAGCGGTCCGCCTAAAAGTGCTTCACACCCCCGGGCACACGGCAGGCGGTATTTGTCTTTACAGCGAGGGGCACGTTTTTACCGGAGACTCTCTGTTTGTGGGAGCAGTCGGCCGAACCGACCTGCCGGGCGGATCCATGAAACAGCTGCTAAGCTCCATTCATGAGAAAATTTATTCACTGCCCGGCGACACCGTTGTCTGGCCGGGACATGACTACGGGCCGTCGGCGTCCTCGACAGTACAGCAGGAGAAAGATACCATTCCGTACACCCGTCAGTAACCCACTATCGAGGTCAAATACAGAGGACAATCAACATATCTGACTGTATTGAAGATTGAAGAATGCAAATTGAAGATTTATGGTATCGCTTCACTCTATCTTTTCTATTTAATATATTGATAAAAAAATAAATGGAGAATTGATCCTGTGCCTGGCAAAGCCTTGATTATCGGAAATTCAGATGGAATTGGTCTGGCAGTTACGATCGAGCTGAGGAAAAGGGGATGGACGGTCTTCGGCGTTTCGAGAAGCGAGTCCGTTATATTGGATGCGTAAATTATCACCTGAGTCTTGCATGAAAATTAATGAGGAGATTAATAGTGAACTATCAAAATGCAACGCTTCCGCAAGGAGCTGTTAAAGCTGGATCCACCCCGAGTATGACCGAAGAAACCGTGGTTCCCGGAATATTGAAGAAACACCTGGCGCCCAAGGGCAAATTCGGCTATCTGGTAGTTGAAGAAGGTTCCCTGCAATTTGTATGGGAAGATGATGAGGATAATATTCTGGATGCCGACCCGCAACATCCGATTGTCATTTTCCCAGAACGTTATCACCACGTGTCGATAACCGGGAAAGTGCAATTTCGGGTTGAGTTCTATAACGTCGGAGGCATTGATATTGCCGACAGCTTAGCCAAAGAGGGAGAACGACCGGGTGACGATTTTATATGAACAACGCTGAAAAGAAAAAATCTGACTTGGAAAAGGCGGCCGAGGATCTGCTGGATTTTACCGTTGATCGCGAGGACGTAAAATGGTTGATGGACCGGCTGCCGGCGGAAGCCGATATCAAGCGGGTAACCGTTGAATACGAGCTTCAGATACTGAAAATTATCGGCGTTGGCTGGAGCCTGTCCTACTATCTGGAAAACAGTCCCCAGAAAACCGAATTGCTCGAAACATACTGGGGGGCGATAAATGAATTTTCCCAGGGCATATCGACAACTACCGAGTATATGATCGGCCAAAATATCGATTATTTCCAAATTTTAAAAGATCGGCTGGATAATTATGTGACTGCATTATCCAAAAATCCTGATGCACCGGAGCCGGCGCTGGTGATCGGACCTGAATTTGCCAGGATTTGCGGCAATGTGGATGATATATTCACCTTCATGACCGGCTCCAAAATGTTCATTTCAACAATTAACAAAGTCAAGGCCTACCTTGAGGCGATAAAGTTGAGATGACCAATAGTAAGATCAGGTAGGCAGGTCTGAATATTGCCTGAACAGCAGCAAAAACCTGGAGATTATCCTATGAACGAAATTACATCCAAGCAATACAGTAAAGAAGAGGTCGATCGAATCATCCGGCGCGCCCTGAAACTGAAAAAGGAGGATTCGATTGAACATCAGGAGTTGGTTGATACGGCTAGAGAGTTCGGGATCGACCTTCAGACACTTGAGGTGGCTATTGCGCAAGACCAGGAAGTTTACGAAAAAGAACGGGCTCACATGAAACGGATATTACGTCGCAAGGCCCGCTTTCACCGCCACCTTTGGAGCTATATAATCGTCATTGGCGCTTTGTTGCTGATAAATGCAACGACTCCCGGGCCCTGGTGGTTTCAATGGCCTGCCCTCGGTTGGGGCATTGGTTTGGCTTTTAATTTTAAGGCGGCTTACTTTTCCCTGCGAAAAGATTCGCAAAATGAAAACAGTATTATCATACCGTAATCCGGGCGAGCCGGAATTGAAAATTTAATATAGCCGATTGAATATTTATGATTATTTTCATGAAGAAATACTGCTTTGAAACAAGGCCGTGCGGCTGAATCTAATTTCCGGCCTACCGCAGCATCGCAACCCATTATTTTGTGCTATTTCAATCGTTTTATCGAGCTCTTCAGCCGTCACATGCATCTTCGGTTCCGCAATCAATATTTTCCCTTCAGGCACCAGGATCGATTGCAATTGCTCAAAAAAATAGTTTTTATCGCCTACCTCGTGGACCATCCAAAAAGCCAGGATAAAATCTGCCGGACCCTCGATCCCGAGCTTATCCAATTCACAGCAATGGGGAATAATTCTGTCCGCGACCCCAGCCCGCCGGGCTCGCTTGAGCATGACATCTATCATTTTTTGTTGTAGATCCACTGCGATGACTTTTCCGCTTGTACCCACCAGCTGCGCCATTCCCATTGAAAAATAACCCATTCCGCAGCCCACATCCATGACTGTCATTCCTTCTTTGATATATGCATCAAAAATTTTTTGAGGGTTATGGAATAGTTTTCGAACGGGATTATCAAAAGTGTAAGCTATCCACCAGGTGCAGACATGATGATTCTGGGACGATAGCTGTTCTTGAGCCGTCATGGCGTAAGCCTCCTTTATATTGAAGAATGAAGATTGCAAATTTATAGTTGCCTATAATTCAATGTAACTGAACCAATAGGAGAATTCTTTTCCTAGATGTAAATATGTGTAACAACTTGTAACGGCTTTTTTCAAGAGATATTGACAGAAAATATTAGTTGGATGCGTGGATTCGTTTTGCCTGCAGGTTGTGATGGAGGGCTTTCTCGCAAATCTGCAAAGCCGGCTTTGGTGAATTATTAGGTTATTCTTGGCGTCTATGCAACTTGGTGAGAGATCTTTTCAAAAGCGACGGAACAAGGCGAAATCCATAAATATTTACTATGCAATCTTCATTCTTCAATTCTCCGGCGGATCCGGATTAGGTAAC
>Ga0056115_1002079_pt1 | contig 10071 bp, 9 predicted proteins | sample WorMetOlspDAHAB1_FD_77007 | JGI IMG/M metagenome (GOLD analysis project Ga0056115, IMG submission 77007) | Marine gutless worms symbiont microbial communities from Max Planck institute for Marine Microbiology, Germany - Olavius sp. DAHAB.1 ... | reverse complement strand
GACTAACATCACTGCATTTTTACGGTGCATGGTGGTAATGAAAAGGAAGGTGTACTTACCACTTGAAACAGGGTTAGCTCCGGAACGAAAAAAAATCAAATCAAAACAAAGTATAATTTAAAAAAAATAAAATGTGAGGTTAAAAACAACAGTAAAACTGAGAAACGAACATTATTGTCGGTGACAACATTGAGGGCGCCCTTATGGTGACTTTCGCCGCGTTACGGTGCTTATATAAATTGTTGCAATGTATTGTTGTTGTTATTACTATTTTTTATTTCCCTCGGTAGTATAGATCCCGAGGGCTAAAACAGCCCGAAAAACGTATCATTATTATTTTTTTTATTATCCGCGAGCAGAAAGCCATAAGCACTAAATATTGATGCTAAAAGTGTAAATAACTGGTTTGCAACATGCTAGCCGACTTCTAATGTGTTTCGAAACGAGACCGCGTTAGTTCCCCTTTTCCAAAGCCACCGATAATTGCTGGCGTCTTATTATATTATTATTATTATTTTTCGCCCACTAGCACAAAGCGGCAGGCTTCAAACATTGTACAAAGTAAGGTGCGCGTACTTACCACTTGGAACAGGGCAAGATAGGCAGTAAGCACATTGTCAAAGTTGATGAGCGGGTTCTGCCAGGTGACGTTCATCAGCGTCGATTTGTTACGACATTCCAGCTCGCTAGCGATGATCGAAGCGTTGACGACGTTGCCTTCCAAGTCGACGCAGGAGCGAAATCTTCCTCCGAACAGATTGACGCCCATGATGCTGAATATCAACCAGAAGACGAGGCAGACAAGCAGCACGTTGAAAATGGCCGGAATTGCCTGGATCAGAGCGTTCACGACCACCTGCAAACGCAGTGCCGCATTAAGGAGGGGTGCTGCAGCACTTGAGCCCTGTGGCGTCAACGACTCGGTAACTTTGGGGATGGATTTACGCAAAGGGGAAGGTATCCTGGGGGATAGAAGTCATCCAGTGGGATCCAGGGACGAAGACCCAATAGGGGTCTAGTGGACGAACCCCCAAGCTGATACTGATTTTGGAAATGGACGTAAAACTGAAACTAGTGCTTTCAACAGTGACTGATCCGATGGGCTCACTGTAGGCGGGCACGATTTGAATGTGTTGGGGGCCGGACGGCTGTCCAGTTAACCATCCGTATTGGGGGATGGTAATATAGCCATCCCCCACCGCAAATTTTTGGGAGGATGCATCCCCCATGTCCCATGGTTGACGTCTATGCCTGAGCCCGAAGTTTCGCAGCCCGGCAATTGGTGGCAGCGGCAAATTTTTATGTGCCACATAACTGAAACTTATAGACTTTAGAACTGTAGTTTCCAACGTCACACAAATTGATTTCAAGCGTTTTAAATATCTGCATTCAAATGTCGTTTATAAAAGTGTCACTGTCACTGAACTTGACTGATGACATCACGTCTATGCAGCGTTACTGCCGGGTGAAGTCCAAAAACGCCAAAAAAGCAGCTAGTGTTAGCCAGTTAGCTGGTTACAGATCTGTAAGGGGACCGCTTTTTCACACAGCACCCGGGCCGGCACTAGCTTTAATGGGCCCCGTGCAAACGCGTATATCATCATCATCATCATCATCATCATCATCATCATCATCATCATCATCGGGACATATTACAAGGATTTTTAGAAGTGCACAGCTTGCTTCCCTTTTCCGGTGTCTTCCGGCCTAAAAATATATCCTAAATTTGAAGCTGAAAGTCACCACTTCGTTGACGCAGAATCAACATTTTCAGCTGCATACATTTGATTTTCGGGCTGCATTAAATCCGTTTCGATGTGCACAATAGTACTGAACACTGTCATAAATACATTAAAATGACAACATAACACCAGTTGAAAATAAAATGGATAATTAAGAAATAAAATAATTACAGACTCAAAATTGAGCATATACCCCCGAGGTCGAGAAAACTACTGTAACTTGTTTTTATTGGATTAATGCAACTTTAATGGTTTCATATTGTTAACGTTTGTACGGGGCCTATATTACTTAGTTAAGCTTAGTTAAGGCGTTTATTTTTTAGCTGTACTGCTATTGATGGTGAATAAAATGTAATTATAATCGATGAAAGTACGTTACTTGTGTTTTTAACGCTGTACGGGAATTTATACAGTTATTTTTTAGAAGTGAGCAATCGGCTTCCGTGTTCCTTCCGTCGAACGTTAATCGCTGCATTTGGAAACAGAAATGCACTGTTGACGCTGCAGTATTCACACTTTAGTCGCGCACACTGAAAAAGCCAGGATCGTCAACAACGGCTATATCGTCATGCGATGTGACGCCTACCTTCATTCCTTCCCATCTGGAGACTGCGCGGAGTGGCCGCAGAGCGCGTAGGGTGCGAAGTGCTCTGAACGCTCCGATGTTTCCGACGCCGGCTCCTTCCGCTCCCAGACTGATCATCGATATCTGCTCGGCACAATCAACAAAGTTATCACACTAACAAAATATACGGTTCGGTCCAACCCGATCCTCGACTTTATAACACACTCAGTTATTTAACACTCGCTCAAGATGTCACGCAACGCGCTGCAGGGCATTTTTACCACACAAAGCGCTGGGGAATTTCGCAACCCCGGCCCTTTGATAACTGCTAGTGACCCACCATTGTTTTGCCCTTTACAGTTACGGTTCGTTACGGACAAGCAACATGTCAGAAGCCATGCCGATAAAGAACTGGCGGGAAAGATTATCTCTGCGGGTAGACACTAGACAAAGGTGCTAGATCTGAGGCGTATAACATAAAAAATCGGATGTTCAACAGCATATACATATTGCGTAGTGACGGGCGGGGAGTCTGGACCCCGGAGTGTCCCTTGTGACCCCACAACTATGCCCTTTTAGCCTGATGTCCCCACCAGTCGCATTATCTTAGAATCCCCTGTGGGCGCGTACAGCTTAGCATATTGACAGTGATTTTGTCTATCTATCTTTATTTGTCCAGAATGCACGAAAACACAAGGAATGCGGGTAAGCACATACTAGCGAACAAGACAGTGACACCACAATAGTACTGAGCACTGCCATAAATACACAAAAATGACAGAAATACCAGTTGAAAATGGACAATTAAAAAATGAACTAAACACAGACTCAAAATTGAGCATGAACAATAGCAACAATTAGAAACCCTGGTAACTAGAGCCAATGCAGAATCCGGATAAGTTTACAGCACGGACGGGCTTAAGAGCTGAAGTCGACTGAGTCACGACAAAATGTTCCAAAACATTAACCACACGCCCGGCGTTTACTGGTGCAGTGTCACTGAAATAAATTAGAAGGGGTGACCGACCATTTCTGCATTTCATGTGAGGTTTATTCAAATAAAAACGTTCGACAAACTATTATTTTTTGGCAAACGCTGCAAACGTTTACGACATCTCCGCAGAGCAGGCAATGGGCCACTGCTTGTGACCCACGACCCCAGTGACCCACATCAAAATTGACCCATGACCAACTGTGCATGACCCACCGCTGTTAAAACCACAAAATTAATACTTGTCACCATTTTCCTGCTACGGAGATTGTCGACACAGTATTTAACACACCGAATGATGCAACATTCAAATGTTGACAGTTCAGCAAAGCAAGCAGTTTGTTCTTATATCCTTTTAATCAGTTTCCGCCGAGACTCACTCGCGAACCTCAACAATTTCTGGAAATAGCATATCAGAAACTCTTTTCAGTGGTGATAGCTTGTTCGGTTGCCAAGCCTGGCGCAGAGAGTGATAAACTGGCAAAACATTCTCCTATGTTAAGACATCATACCGCAAAATATCAAACACTGCCACAGTGGTAGAAAAGGGAACGAAATACCAAAATATATATGCGAGCAACAAGATGCTTCGTCTTTCTCGGATTTAAGTCCCGAGTAAGTAACTGCTTTTACAGAAATGAAATAAAACATTCCGGACAGACTGTGCCGTAATCTGGTGTCAGCATCATGCTTCACAGACGTAAGTAAATAAAACTGCACACCTTTAGTTTTGAAATCTGCTCTTTACTGCAGGTCTAAATATCCACAAACTACAGCAGTACAGCTATATTTACCGTGTATGTTTGACTATTGCCCTACCATGAGTAGTCCAGCAATGGGTCATGGGTCACCATGCCTCGACCCATGACCCACGTGACCCATCCAAAAAAGTGACCCATTTGACCCATCGACCCATTGCCTGCTCTGCAAAACCGGCATACACACCGCGACAATGACGAAGTCGAGCCAACACCAGGCATCGGTGAAGTACTTTTTGAAGCCGTACGCAGACTGTTTGATCAACATCTCGACGATGAAGATGACGGTGAAGGAGCGGTCAACCTGCTTCATAGCAGTTTTGAGCACTCGTCGCTTCTCCAGATCTTTGTCCTCGATCGCCTGCGGCACCACGCGAGGTAGTGAGAGGCTAGGAACCCTCTGCTGTTGAAACTGGGATGGAACAAAAGGGACACTAGCGGGATGGGATGCGGGCGTCCAGACAGGCGAGCAACAGATGCCATGGCACGTTTTAATCATAATCGGAAAAGGTACAAATCGGCAAATGACATGTATAGGCTACACACGATATAAGATACAAAACCGCATCAAAATTCGTAAGTACGCAAACGCATGCAAGCGAAAAAACATGCGCAAAAAACAGAAACGCACCCCATCTCTCTAGTGTCGCTTTCGTCGCATTCCAGTTTCAATAGCCGTGTCTCTAGCGTCTCAAAAGCCCACGTGACACGGATACCATTGGTGTCGGAAATAATTCTATATCGGATGTTCTCGACGAAGAATATAAAACAACTTTGGTGTTTCCACCAAAAATATTCAGCATAACGGGGGCCTGATGTACATAACTTTAAGGCGAGCTACAAGTTACAAAATCGACAGTTAAAATAGATGCAGATACAGAGTACGGTACACCTAAAACATAAAAAGTATGATATTTTCTTTGGGTAGTATGAAAGGTGTGGTGTCTGGGGAAAGATTGATAAAAAAATATACACGTTGGCCCAAAATAGTAAGCCACCACCAAATTATCAATTAATCGTATTAAATTGTATTAACGCCTGCCAATGAGATTAGATTTTGTCGAAATTTAACGAGTTAAACAAGTACTATTATTAACACTTGGTATTAAATAGTCTGCGTGTGACCTACTTTCTGGCGTCAATTATTGTTCGTGAGTCGCGTTTGTGCGATATAGGTCATACAATGCAAATAATGTAAGTGCTCCATCTTGCATCATCTCGTTTGAGTAAACTATTAATTCCATCTGTAAATCATGTTTTGGATAGAAATTCGTATAACAATTTGTTTGATATCCATCTCTTCTCTTTTCAGGATATTTCTTACGATTTGATCATATAAACGTAATTTTTTGCATAGCAAAGCAAAGCTTGAAGAACAGTAATGTATGACGTCACAAATTAGGTTATGTATAGAATATTTAATACCAACTGCTGATATTATGGAGCTTCTTTTATACTCAAATTTGATTTTAAAATCTAGCCTTTTGACGGGTTTTCAATACGATTTAATGATAATTCATATGTGGCTTACTTTTTATTGTGCCACCCTATAGGCCCACAATTTATTTACAGGAGACTGCATGGAGAATGACCACGAGGTGTGAACCTGCCATCAGAATTGGTGAGTTTGGGAGGGAATAGGTCTAAGTGATGTAGGCAGTGATGTGGGATAGAGATCAGCTTCAGATAATTTTTAATCGAATTTTTTTACTGGTGAGGCAAAATTATCAATAGAGTGGACTTCATGCACTACATCATATTCTGAACCAGAATCACATTTGTATCTAAGTCTTAACACTATATACTTCTCATAATAGCAGAGAAGTTACTCATCCGTCTTCGACTAATAGTTACGCGCGACTTAATGCTGTTTGTATACATCTACAGGGTGGCCCAAAAAAAGTAAACCACTATCACGAATCATCATTAAATCGTATTAAAACCCGCCATAGGCCTATTTGCTAGATTTTTCATCAATTTCGACTACAACATGAGCATAAGAATATAATACGTCTGTATTAAATATTCTATGTGTGACCTAATTTGTGACGTCATCATTTGCTGTGTTTGAAGCTGCGATACGGGTAAAATTAACGCATCTGATAAAATCATGTTTTAAAACCAAAAAAGGAGAAAATATGGAAATATAAGATATTTGGACATAAATCTTCACCTCAAAAAATCGTTTACACAGAATTCACAGCCAGATGAAGCGCTGACATCATTTGCCATATCTGACGCATATCGCTAGTTTGCGGGTCAGGTATAGTTATTGAGGGCAAAAAGTAGGTCACGCATGAAATATGTAATACCAACGAATAAAGTTATAGTGCTTGATTCATTATTTAATTTAACGAATTAATCTTATGTCATTGACAAACTTTAATAAGATTAAATACATTTTTTTGATAATTTGGTAGTGGCTTACTTTTTGCCACCCTGTAGGTCTTTCTGATAGTTGTTGTAGGGTTTTGTGTTTTACTGGTTCTGTCTGTTATGTACTATTTCCTTTCTTCTGCGCTTTATGGGCCTGGTTGTCTGGCATAAATGAGTGTATGTGTGTGTATGTATCCACCGCTGAAATGACACTGCACCATGTGCGTCTGGTAGGGCAACTCTGGGAACTCTTGGAGAGTTTATATCCCTGATCTGTTTGAATAATGAGTTAATGACTGCAGATGGAAGATGAAAGAGGAAAGTAAACATAACAGATGGCACCAGTAAAAATAAAAAATCTACAATCATCACTCATAAGAAAGACCTAGATGTATACCAAACAAAATTAAGACGCACGTAACTATTAGTCCAAGACAGATAAGGCCTAACTTCTCTAATTTGCCAGACGATCGTTCAGCACTGCCGCACCTCTGACTTTGGAACTCACTGCCACCTGCTCTGTTAAACTGCGACTCTCTCTACTTTCAAATCCAGACTTAAAACTCACCTGTTTTCTACTGCTTTCTGCTAACTATTCTACCTACCTGTTCCGCCAGCTCCTCTGTAGTCGCTTAACGGCATTATGGCGCTATATAAATTTCGTATTATTATTATTATTATTATTATTAATTTACTACTCTTTTTGTAAACGAGTAGTAAATGCTTGGAATATTAATATGCCTAAGAATGGAGACGACGGTTGTTATATGCGCACCAACGATAGGCTGCTTGCAAGGATCATCGCAATGATGAAAGTCTCGAAGTATCGATGCTCGACGACTTTGTACATGTAGCATCGACAGGTCCACCAGAATCGGCCGACGACCGTCGAGTTGACGGCATCGCAGCAATGACAGTGTCGCATGCAGATTGCCGGGCAGCACTCGTCCGGGTACTTGATGAAAATCACATTCACCTGTACAGAACGACAACAAAAACAACGTGTCATCGGCGGGCCGAAAAAAAGATAACAGAAAAAAGCGTAAAATTGATAGTCGATGATAACAAACGTTTATCCAGTTGGTAATCATTCGGTTTGACGTCGGAAATTCTGCCACTCCGTATCAACTGCGATACGCATCCACTCCACTACCTAACAAGGATGCTGACTTCATGCAGTTTATGCAGAAAGCAGAAAAATAAAAGAGAAAATGCTACACGAAGTTAATGGTATACGTGTGCAAAACCCATATCCAGCGTTATTGTTATAGTTAGGTTTTATTTAGGAACCGAAGCTTACCCAAAATTTATTCGCATATATTGTATATAATTAAACAATTACTGTAAAATAGTTTTTAGTTAAAACGCTATGGTTCAGCTGCTAATTTTTAATCGGTAACACGAATGTTTAAGATCGCTAGTCAATTAAGGGCCGGTTGCATGGACGTAACTTAAATTTAAGCGACACCTATAAGATTTCGCGACATTACGTCATCGTGAACGTCATTTTATATGCGTTTCACGAATTGCATGGTGATCATTAGTATTACCATCGGTAAAACGCATATAAAATGACGTTCACGATGACGTAATGCATAACGTGACGTATAGTTGTCTTAAGTGTAAGTTAAATTTAAGTTACGTTCATGCAAATGGCCAAAACAAGAAGTACTTCTATCATTTTTGAAATCACTCAGTGTTCCTCAACTTGAAATCCTTCGCGCAGGGGCACGAGAACTAATTTTCATTGGTAGGGCAGGCTCCTCCCCTAACTGTTCTCTCCCTCCCCTTCCTCTATTTTTTCCCTTCCCCCATTTCCCCATTGCTTCCCCTACCCATCCCCATCCCTTAGAACTAGGCACCCTACTCCCCTTCACATTTCCTTCCCTCTCCTCTCCTTCCTTTCCCTCTCCTCCCTTTCCATTAGAAGTAGTCCCCTGAAATCCAACTAAGGGGTCTGGGGGAGCGCTGTAACCTCCCCAAGCGGGGTCTGGGAGAGCCCCAGCCGAAATCAAATTTGGTGCATTTTAGCTTCAAAATATGTCATCTGGTGGCAGGCTACGATGTCAGTTTACAATATACAGTTAAGAAGTATTGGTGGGGGAAAATGTACAGTATGCCCTACAAATCCCACAGTCGCCCTATTTGCCCATTACGGACTTCGTGGACTAGTTTTGACGGCGTCGTGACCTCTGACCCGACCTCGTTTATTTCCGGAGCGTCGAGGGCTCTCAGATCGAGGCTGGCTGTGTCCTGCGACGCCGAATAGTTGCTGTCGGAGCGATAAAGGCGCGAGCTGTATTCAGTTTCGCTGCTAGACGCCAACGACGATGTCAAACGGTTCCGCTTGGTGGCGCTGCTTGTACTTCCGCTCTCGTGTGACGTCATCGGTGACGTCATCATCGGCAGGTTGTAAGCGGCGGCCGTGTCGTACGAGGGCGGTGATGCTGTCTAACAACACGCGACGGTTGTTTAAAAATTTTAAATTGTTGTGAAACCGCACAAAATAGCACGCAAAATAAAAGCGATCATATAAGATTAAATGGCGAAAAACTTATACTAATAAAAATAGCAACTAATAAAATATTACATATTGAAAACTACCGCACTTTAATAGCCTGTCAGGCAGCCTATTACTTATTGTGAGTATAGTTAATTTCAGTGGCGTAGTCTGCGTAGACGTACAAGGTCCAAAGGCAGCGTACTCACCCCGGCGAGGAAAGTACGTACTATTTACGGAACGTGGTTTCTCGGTGATTTTTTATACGTAAAACCCGAGTGTAAATTGTGTGTTAGCCCTACATTCAAGCAGTGGCTTCCGACAGCTCTAGATAGGGACATGGGCAACCCGTTCATTCAGTCACTGGCAGACGTCCTTATTATTTATTTAGGCTATTTACTTACTTACTTACTTACTTTAGTTTTGTGCTACCGTGTAATGGCTAAATGAAGTTGCTCATGCTGATAACAACGTCCTTGCCCTAATGTTCAGTGAGTTTCTGTAGATACCCGAGGACAGAAAAAAAATACACAAATAAGATCCAAGAGTCTAGGAGAAAAACAAAACAAGAGACCATTACTGACATTTATTGTGCGAACAATATCAACATTATTATGAAAAAAGTTTGGAAAAAACTTGACACTATAACGTACCGGTATATGAATGTCGGCGTCGCTAGGCTCTGAAACATAACAACGCATTTTATCGCTTTAATTTGTTTCAAGTTCGTTTGTTAAACCAGTTGGCGTACAATAATTTCACCAGCTTCTAAGTATAAGTAATTAAGTAACTAAGTGTAAGAGCAGTCTGTTACCGTAGGGCGGAACGGGCGAGTAGCGAACACGTGACCGAGTTGATCGACCTGTTAAAGAGAAACAGGAAATGACGTCACGAACATAATACCATAATTTGTCGAACGTTTCTGCCCGTTTTTTGGCTTCAATACCTACTACGTTGCCTTTTTATAAGCTCGAGGTTTTACTGTGGAGAAGATAGGATTCGCGATATCCCTGTCTTCTGAATACGTATCGGAGATAATTATAAGATAATTATAATTTATGAACTAACGGACAGGCTGATTTGATTAGCTGACTGACAAATTTATTCATTTATCCATTCGTTCGTTGATCGTTTATTAG
>Ga0056115_1002078_pt1 | contig 10071 bp, 8 predicted proteins | sample WorMetOlspDAHAB1_FD_77007 | JGI IMG/M metagenome (GOLD analysis project Ga0056115, IMG submission 77007) | Marine gutless worms symbiont microbial communities from Max Planck institute for Marine Microbiology, Germany - Olavius sp. DAHAB.1 ... | reverse complement strand
CGCAACGACTGCTGCTGCTGCTGCTGCTACTGAATGTAACATCCCCATCTGTCACGGTCGAGTTTCCCACAAGAAGATGCTCACGTCAGCCGGGTCCGGGTAGCAGAACTGAAAGTGGTCATGTTCATCTGATCCGAGAATATGTAGTTGTAATGCATCTGTTGCGGGCACCTCTGAAGCCGAGGTGCTCTACTGTAAGAGGTTCCCGTATCAGCGGCAGAGTCGATCAGAAATTTGGTCGATGAAGTTATAGTGGGCATGAAGCAACACGATAGATGCTGACAACGGCCTGCCGCGCATACTGGATCGCAGCCTCTATGGCGGCTGACAGGACGCACATCAGTAGCTCAGCTGATCCGAGAATCTTGTCGACGTGACGCTGTTGCGGCGGGGCACCCTGGAACCGCCACTGCTGCTGCTGCTGCTGCTGGCAAGATGCGGGCCAAGGGAGCAGCGTAAATAACCGAATATGCTGAGGTCGAGCACGGTCCCCGGAATGGACTGAACTGGACAGCGCTGACCGTGGTCAAGCGGAACGCGGTCAGCCGGCCGAACGTCATCAATTCTGCCGTGAGCAAACATCGGCCGCCCGCCCGCCCGACCGACCAAAAGCATTTTAACTGCAGACAGTGGCGATATGGCGACGCCCGGCGCGTCTACCCGGCAGTTAGTTAGTCGCCGGCATCACGTCGCTATTGTCCACACGAACAACACGATCGCGTTCAACGACAACGGCTGCGAGTATAAATACGGGTGTATAACCACTAACCATCCAACCAAACACTCTATGTAGTTCGCACCCTAACGATAATCATACTACTAAACAGCACGCATTAGTGAGCATCCAACTAACTATACAGGCATCTGTACTATACACACATTTAGAGATACGAGGCAATGTTAGTGCACCGTTTGTAGGACTACTAGTTTCAGTTATTGCCATATTCCCGAAATATACTCACGGCAGTGCTTGGGAGCCATAGGCAAACTAATTTATTGGGGACCGAGTTTCCTTTCCATTATCCGTATATGATGTACGGAACATAGGACGTTTGCACCTTAGATTGGTTTTACTTCATGTAGCAGCCAAAGGCTCGATTAGTGTCCAGATAACAGTGACAATTTCAATGTCAATAGTGAATTTATACAGCGCAGAATCATGAAGCATCTCTACTGCGCTTAGTGAGTTAAATTACTTGTAAATCTAAGTCATTTTTTAAAACTGTCAGAACTCAATGTTGGAGACGCTTCGGGAAAGAGTTCCACGAAGTTCGACCGGCGACTGAATAGGACGTGTCATAAGCGGTGAACGGATAACGTATGTGTAATACGTTTACAGCCTTCAGCTCTATGGGACCACAGAGTAGTGTGTGTGTGTGTGTGTGTGTGTGAACCCCTGGAAATGTTTAACTGCGCTCACTAGAACGGCCATCACTCACTCACTCATTCACTTGCTTATATATGAATGAAAGTGGTCTATTTACGTCGTGCACTGGGAAGGTCGTGGTCGTGCGCAGACCGCCGTTATGAAGCGAATTTGTGGTTGTCGTCGTAGTCGGCTTGGTCGGCATTCCCGACGACGGACAACTAGTTACTGCTTCCGGTGCGTCGGCGCCACCGGAAGTAATAACACGCAGCGCCTCCATGCGACAGTTGTACTTGCGGGCGTGGTGGTGACGCCGGTCGCGGTGACGTACCAGGGCGATGACGAGAACTAGAACGAAAACGACAACTGCGCAGCCGCAAACGACCGCTACAAGGAGGACGAGGTTGAACGCTGACGTTGACGATAGCGACGTGGTACCGCTGTCGCCGAAAGAGGACGTCGAAGCGGCAGACGATGATTGGAACGGCAACGAGCTGTTGACGCAGACTGTTAACGTAACCGACGCTGAAAGCGACGGCGCGCCGCGATCCGTCGCTATGACGTTCAGCCGAAACATGCCGGAAGTCGGCAGCGCCGAGTTGACGGTGACGGCACCGCGACGCGCGTCGACCCGAAACAGCCGCGTGACGTCATCGTCGGCGCTGAGCGAGTACGTCAGCTGCGCGTTCACGCCGTCGTCGGCGTCGCTCGCCGGAAGTACGGTGATCACGTGACCCGGCGGAGCGAGGCTCGACACCTGAAGGACACTGTCGTTTCCAGTTCCGGTTTCGCTGAACTGCGGCGCGTTGTCGTTGCGGTCGACAACGTCGACAACGACAGTTGCAGTGCCGCTCGACGACGGCGACTTCGGGTCGTAGGCGACGACGACAAAGTGGTGCTGAGGCCGCCGCTCGCGGTCCAGTGCGTGCCGAAGGGTGATGGCGCCTGTACCGCTGTCCACGGCGAACGCAGCCTCCGAGATCTGGTCGCCCGAGTGGAACGCGTACATGAAGGCGTTGTACGGCGCGCCGTCGCGGTCTTCGGCCAGGACAAATCCGACCTGCGTTCCTGCCGGCGCTTCGTTCTCAACCACGTCGAAGCGGAACTCCTGCTGGACAAAGTGAGGACGCTCGTCGTCGACGTCTTCAACGCTGATGACGATGAGCGCAGACCCGGTCAGAGCCGGGCTTCCGGCGTCGACGGCCAGCACCGGAAAGCGGAAAGTGTCGTACGACTCGCGGTCGACAACCGTGTGAACGCTAAGGATGCCTTGCTGATCGATGTGGAACTGTTGACCGACGTTGCCTGGGATAGAGTAGATGAAACGACCGTTAGACCCTTCGTCCCAGTCACTGGCAGTCACCTACAGACGACCAAAGCGCAACGCTACAGGGTGCTCCAGAAGAGTAAGCCCCTTCATACATGGCTTTTATGCCAAACTATAATTGTTCTTATTTGGTCACTCAACATCAACGCCAAAAATTTAAAGTGAACAAATGCAAGAGCATTGCAGTCACTGTACATCAATATGAGAACAATGGGGAGATATTATATGCCGAGAAATGACAGTGAAAGGGGGTAAGTTATAAGTTTAAGTTTAAATGACGACAGTATCGCTGATGACGTCACGGCTCAATTATGATAAACGGAATGAGCTCCCATCAAAAGGAATTCATTTTCTACGCTAAATTTTCTTCCTACGTATACGCAGTTTATCGCTGTGACATTAAATAAGTACGATCACACCGTCGCATCGACTTACTCACGAATGACAGTATGTTATGAATATCTTTAATTCACCAAACATAGGTAGCAAAATACCAGCAAACAAAAACAAAAACAAACAGACGATTAACTAATCGTCAGACCTGGAGAACCGACAGCCCAACGAAGTTGTTTTCGACGAGTGAACCGCGGTAGGTCTGCTGACTGAACACGGGCACGTTGTCGTTGACGTCGGTCACCACGAGTCGGAACGACTGCTCGGTGATGCGCGACACTGGCGACCCGCCGTCCCAGCACTTCGCCGTCAGCGTGTACTCGGGCGTCTGTTCGCGGTCGAGTGGCGCCGCCGTCACGATCTGGTACTCGGATGGATATTTCTGAACGAGGGAGAAGGCGCCCGCCTCGGTGCCGACGAGGGAGCAGTCCACGCGGCCGTTCGCCCCCGCGTCCGGGTCTACCACTGACATGTACGCCACGAACGAGCCGACTGGAGAATCCTCAGGCACCTGTAAATAAGGTAAGGGCATAACACTTATATAGCGCCACAAGACGCATACTGTAGCTGCAGCGGCGCTGTACGTCACAGACAGAGCGGGCATGCAGGCTATATGCCATAGCCTAAGCCCCGCGCATACGGGACTTTAACCTTGCGGCCAAACAGCCACACGCAGCCAAGGTCTGCCGTTTCATGGTCTCCGCACCCGTATTCCACGTAATTACATGGATTACTAGTCATTTACCGACCCCGAAGGGAAAGCTGGGTTGGCCTGGTTTGTTGACCCACAGTGGACACTACCCATAAAGTGGTCACATGTCAATCATAGATCAGGCGTAGATCAGGGAACGTCCGCCAGCCAAAGACCGACGTGTACATTTGTTAAGTAATGTAAACGCACCAAAGCGATAGATTAAAAAAACAAATATCGACAATATCAGCGAGACAATCATTACATAATGTATCGCATAACAATAAAATAAATAAAAGCCAGCTCCAATCATTAGACTTTGCTATTCGTCGCTTCGTCATTCTTCGTTCATCATTCGTCATCATATCGCTTGTCCGACGCACCCGTCTTTCAACCATCGGCGATCGAGCTTTTCCGGTCGCAGCTGTCCAACTGTGGAACACTCTGCCACTAAAACCTAATCCTGACCCTAACCCTGCTGCTAAACAGAACGCAATAGTATGCATCAAAATAAAATTGCGATCGCGCGACCTATGTATCCGGAGACATTTATACGAGGCAATGCTATTTCACTGTTTTTACAACGATCCGTTGTCATTTTCCTGTTCCAGTTGAAAGCTAGTATGGAACAGCAACCAGGTTAGATATACGCCTCTTAATTAATAAATCGGAACAAGAAAACAACCGACTGAAATGGAATCGAAACTGCAGGATATTCACACACACAAAACAACCTGCGACACAGACGACGTCGAGTCCAGCGTGTGTATCGTGACGGTGGGTGAGTTGTCATTGATATCATCGACATGGATAGCCACCGTTGTCTCCGCCGACAGCGTATCCGGTCCGTGGTCATAGGCGATGACGACCAGCTGGTAAAGGGGTGACGTTTCGCGGTCAATCGTCGACCGGACAACGATTTCGCCCGTTGAGTTGCGCAAGCTGAACAGGTGCCCGTAAAGCGCCTGGCTCTGCGCCGCCAGACCGTAATGAACCAATCCGTTGGCGCCAGCATCCGCATCCTTAGCTTCCACTCGTCCGATCACGGAACCCACCTGTATACCACAAACTACACTGTGTCTCAAAAAACGTCCCCTCTATTTGGTCCCCCTTGATATGTTGAATTACTCGGCAAAAATGATTTGTTTTTAATAATTTTTTGTGTACTGAATCCTGAAGACATTTCGCATCAGAAAAAGGTAAACTCGCCCACCTCACCTGAATAATGTTGCCTTGTGAAACGCAAAAGTAGTTTTTTTGCAGTGTATAACAATTATTATTATAATATAAATGCCTTACTTCACCGGTACCATCCGGAAAGCAGCATCAGCTACTTTTACGTTTTACAAGGTAGTGCGGCAACATTATTCAGACAAGGTGGGCGAGTTTATAACTTTCTGATGTGAAATTTCCTCAAGATACTGCACACTGAAAATTATTGAAATGAATTCAGTTTTTTATCGAGTTATTCAAAATATAAAAAGGGGGACGTTTCTTGAGACACATAGCGTACATAGTCAACCATTGCTGGACGCAGTGGCCAAGTGGTAGAGCGTCGGCCTCGTGATCGAGAGGTCGCCGGTTCGAGTCTCACCCACTGCGCTGTCGAGTTCGATCCTGAGCAAGATGCTCACGCACACATGTGCCTCTGTCACCAAGCGGTATAACTTGTCACTATAGTGAAAGGATGGTGATGCTCGAACCTAGGAAGGTAACCGTCGGTCTGGCGTCGCACCGGCCATGCGTCACAGACAGTGGTATATTCACCTATTGTGAGGGAGATGAACAGTGACGAAGACGATCCAATGGGCTATACACGGGACCCTTAAGTTTCGCCTTCTTACTTTACCTTTAGCTTTTCTACGGGGAGAATGACGTCGTCGTCGGTCGTGGTTGGCAAATTCCCACCGTGCGCGGAGACCACAATTCGGGTCCAATGCGCTACCCAAAAATAACCAGTAGTGAGGTAATATGAATTTCATTTGTCTTCTGCAAGCCTCACAGGATCAATGAAACGGGGTCAACGCTTCAAGGGAGGAACACAATGGGGGAAACCCAACTGTGTAAAAACAGTGAAATTTCACTGTTAAATTTCGACGGATTTCACCTTCATATATGTATGGTAAGCTTTATTCGCCATTCATGGTAGCAGAAAATACAAAAGTAAAACCCTAACAACCTTAAAGCATTAGAAAATAATAATAATAATAAACAAATAAATTATGCATAATACAAAATAAAATATAGGAAAATAATATGAAAAATATATCATGGTACAGAACATACCGGCGAATTTTCGACGATAGTGAGCTCGTACTGGTCGCTGGTGAAGACCGGTCTGTTGTCATTCGAATCGAGAACGGCCACTACGACGTCGAGCGTTCCAGTTCGTGGCGTTGGTCTTCCGCCGTCGATGGCGCGCAGTCGCAGCCGGTACTCGGCCTGTGCCTCGCGGTCCACCCGCCCGTTCAGTCTCAGCTTCACCTCGGCCGTTCCGTCCAGTTTGGTGCCGACGTCGAGAGTGAATTTGCCGGCGGAGCGCGGCGGAGAGTCGAGCTCGTAGCGCTGGACGGCGTTGTCGGGGCTGTCGGCGTCGGTCGCCGTCGGCAGGATGTAGCTGCTTCCGGTCTGCGCCGCCTCGATGATCGCCAGCTGGATCTCGGAGTCGCGGAACTCAGGCGAGTTGTCGTTCACGTCCAGAATCTCGACAGTCACCTGAAATCACAAATAAATAAATCAATCAATCAATCGATCGATCATTGTCAAGTCAATTACGTCATCTCAGACAACTAGCTATTATAATCATCTTTATTCACAATTGCTGGTAGTACATAAAAAAAACAAAAAAGAAACATATTAACTAAAGATAGCTACCGGTATATACAACAGTCTATGGTTTCAATAGTGTCTAGGTAACGTTCGGACCCAGGCTAGAAAGTTCTCTGTTTATAATGTCAGTGAACAACGTACACACAATATTGCCAGAATGAAGTAACTTGGGTTAGAAATTTCACTTTCCTCCTGTATATGGCATCTGACACTGAACAATTAAACAACACTACACACTCATACGCAAGATCACATGAATTCACACGTTTATGGTTTTTGGTCACGCTGATCGGCTGGCAAAAGGCGACCCTGCAAATGGAGCTTACGTTGGTACCAAATTATACAGCTTTGTAACAATAGGCACTTTGTGTAAGTAAGTAAGTAAGAGTATATCTATGGCGCAGAATAGCAAACAGTCACGATGCGCCGTGGTTGACTGGAAACGCTGGAAACGCGCAAAGTTCATGTCTTGTCGAAGATGCGGTGGCAAACTGTTCCACAAACGCGGTCCTGCAGCACTAAAACTTCGATCCCCGAAACTGTTGTGCGTCCGTGGAATGAGTTGATTTGACACAGTTTTTAAAGTGCACTAGATTTTTTTCTTTTTATTGTAATGACTGTACCTATAGAAACTATTTTATGGTGTACTAATTCAAATATGTATACGCTACACGTACAGTTGTTTTATTTCTTATTTTTATCATGGGCAACAATCAGTGCACTTTTGCCTTGTTGTCCAGCTGATTCGGCAGTATGTTTTAAATGTGTTGTTAAACGTGTAACTTGCTGAGCAAATAAATGAATGAAAAATGAATGAAACAGAGCAGTGACAACGCCGAATAACCTTTCTGGATAAATATAGGACGAGTGAACGTTACTGTATGTAGTCGGATGCCACGCGAGCTATAGTATGGCTAGAGTTAGGATAATAGTTACATACTGGGTAACAGTAACGTCATTATGTCTACAATAGTAAATGCCGCCATATTTGTTGCAGCAGTGTAACGTTTTAAACTTACATACTTATTCCAAGGTTGTTTTTCTGTGTTATACACCAGTCAAAATACACGATTTACAAAAAAACTTTGAATAAGTATTTTCAAAATTTTGCGTTTTAACCCCCGTCTTTGTTCATATTAAGTATAGGCCTATACCTCCAGCCTGTCGGCGTGTTATTGCAATGGCGTCAATAACGTCACTTCACCTCATGTACAGGGTTGGGATCAGATTCAGTGTTTGGTTAGTCCGATGTGATGCGCGCGTATTTTTTACTAGTTTTCTTGTCATTGAACGGGGACCTGGAGTGAGAGGCTTTCCGGACAGTGCAGTGACGTGCTAAGTTCTAACTGAAATAAATGTCCGGTCGCATATTTTGCCCTTCGCGAAATTGAAACGAATGCGCTCGCTCTATGCTGGCAAAATGTAAATCAAATCTCGCGAGTAGTGAATGGTGCTCGTCAAGAATCAGTGGCGGATTTACGATTTTAGGGGGGATGACTTTGGGAACCAGACAAGAACTGCGGGGGTCTGGGCTTACAGGATAATCTATGCATTTATGAATTATGATGTGGGCATAATTAGCAACGTATAAATTGCTTTAATAAATGAATGATTTCATGATAATAGTTTCATTAAAATAATTATTTGGATTAGATTTTGCTTTGTTACATATACTGTATGAATATAACAAACATGTTATGTAGGTACAAGGTATTTTAATTGAACTATAATGTCTTTATGGGTAACTGTAAGTCAGACCGCGGTCAAACCCTCTCATTGGCTAGCACATCACCATGTCTGCTTTTACGACATACATCTTCGCACACAGCCACTGTTTAGCCTGGGGTGTGATATTCTTGGTAATATAATTTTTTTTACTCAGAAAGGGGGTGAATAGTCACCCCTGTAACCCGCCCCTGAGAAGCATGGCAAACGCACACACAGAACCGGATGAAAGCTGCGGAGCTAGAACTGTACGCGCCTGGTACAGAGACAGGATTGCCAGGTTTTTTCGGCAAAAGGTCGCCGTCATCATGTGAAATTTAGCCCCAAAGTCGCCCAATCCATCATCCAATACAATCATCAGCATCATTTAAATTCGTTGAAAGCAAATACAGAGCAAGTACAAGTATACAAGTATAAGTAACAGCACGTTATAACAGGAACACAAGGCTAGAAAACTAGCACTTACAGTGGTCCTAGTCTAGAAGTAATACAAACTATAGAACGTAAGACACAAGAAACACACAATTGGGCAATCAAAAATACATACATAAGGGAGTGTTAAGATAGTATAACTGACAATAATAATAAACTTGGATGGAGTTATTGGTATAAGTTACACCAATGAGATGTTTAGACAGATCAACCAAACAGGTTGTTCTCTTAAATGACGGTAGTGACCTGAAGTCGATAACGATGACTGGAAGATCATTCCACACAATCCAATTTAATCCGAACCAATCTTTTAATTCAGACAACTCGGTCAATACGTAATAATACAAACAATAATATGCAGTATAAAAATGAAATATAAAAATGGTAAATTTGTAATTAAACAAAGAAAAAAGTCATGAAAAACGAAGCTAAAAACGACAGAGCATAATGACTGAGCATTACAAATCACAACGCGCCCACTCCCCATACTACACTTTCGGATTTTGATTGTTTTTTTGCATGAGGTAGATTCACAGTTGTTTAAGAGTATGCAGAATAGCCAGCATTGTATCAACTGTTTACTGCCCGATACCAGAAAGACTGCATATTTACGAAGAGAAGAAACCACCTATATGAACTCCCATATTATCATTACAGCTGGTCTCCGTGTACCTTTGACAACCGGTCCCTCTACAATTTTATTTTATTTATTTTATATTACTTCGAACTGATACACAATCATTGTCCTTGCAACATCCTAACAATGTCCTTATTCTTATGTACGTACATATACGTTTTGTTGTGTGTACTTAATAAAGATCAATCAATCAATCAATCAATACTATTTGGGCCGCCGCGAGAGCGGTACAAATAGCCCAAATTTGCGCCACATTCGCCCAACGTGGCAACGGCGTTCAACGAGGCGCGAAAGGCAGCTCAGTCGGTGCAGAGCAAAACGACGCCAGACAAGCGTGAAGCGGCCGCCGTCGTTGCGAGGAAATTGTGTCGTGAACGCTCGACAAACCAACAAAGACGGAAGCGACGATGATTAGCAGCGACCTGCAGTTGCAGTTGGTGTTGTGAGTCACTCACGTCCATGTGTAAGCGCAGCGCGATCCAGAAACTAAGGCAAAGGCAAATGCATGTAACACTTATGTAGCGACACAAGCCGCATACCGCAGCTGCAGCGGCGCTGTTCATGTCACAGACAGAGCGGGCGTGCAGCCTATAGACCGTAGGCTAAGCCTGCGCCCATAGACTTTGACCTGTGATCACACAGCCACACACAGCTCTGATCTGCCGTTTAAT
>Ga0056115_1002077_pt1 | contig 10076 bp, 6 predicted proteins | sample WorMetOlspDAHAB1_FD_77007 | JGI IMG/M metagenome (GOLD analysis project Ga0056115, IMG submission 77007) | Marine gutless worms symbiont microbial communities from Max Planck institute for Marine Microbiology, Germany - Olavius sp. DAHAB.1 ... | reverse complement strand
TCGACAACCGAACAGATACCATGAATCGAATTTGGTGTATTTTAGCCTGAAAGTGCGACACATCACGTATTTCTTTATAAAAGTGTGGGGGGGGGGGGAGGGGGTAAACAACTGGATCGACCAATAACACGAAATTTGGTCAGTTGATTATCAGGAAAATCATTAAAATTATTGCCTCTAGATGTCACATTTTAAGGCTAAAATGCACCACATTCCATTCCGAGCGTCATACGTTCGTCCGTCTGTCCTCCGTCTCTTAGATGGAGTTTGACACTAAATGAAACAAGCACCGCGAGCCAGTTTTCGGCCGAGATTTGAAGGTCAGAGAGTTGCTGTCGGTGACTAGTGAAGGTATATCCATACATGATACAACGCTGCATACCGATAATTAAATAAAAATCATGTCAGTTTACCTCTCAGCTTATGCTGATACAGATATACTGCTTGGTGACTTTTTTTTATAGGAAATGCCTGTAACATTCATATCTTCAGTCGTTCACCATCCCAATCCATGTAATGCCCGCATATTGAATTCGTCATTTTGGACATTGTAATCGTTTGTTTTACTCACACGTGCGAAAGCGGCTTTATGACAGCACCGTTTGTGAAATCAAAACCAGGGGTCGGGATCTGTTGACCTCTAGTGCAGTGACCCGATCACCTCGCTATCGACTCGCGCAGAAAATCCAGCAATATTACAATAAGTTGCAGCTGATATTCCAGTGAATCGATCACAACTGAATACGTTCTCAGGAGAAACCGAAACAAGTCCTTGTGCATTGTGGTTTTGATGCAGGCTACAGGATGTCAACACCAAGTTCCAGTTTCTTTGCAATGCTCCGACAGCACTCTCCGAATCTGCGCCGTCTATATCTGGACAACGTGGTTCTCAAGGCCCCAGTGCCCGACACACTCGAGCTTCTGTCCATCAGCAATTCCACGGTGTGGCCCAGCTGCTTTCCGGCACCACGACCCGACGCTGCTGGTGGACAGGGTTGTCTCAGGGTGGTCGAAATGAGCCACGTCCAGCTGAAGGTGAGCTCACTGAGGGCGCTGCCTGACAGCGTGGAACGCCTTAAGATCGAGGACACTGTTCTGACACAACAATGCATGCACTGGCAACCCCATATGCCGGAGCAAGCGCATCTTCGAGAGCTTGACCTCAGCAGAAACACGTGGTCACACTGGATGATCCTGGCAGTCATTTTCAGCGTATTGCCGCAGCTGACGACGCTGAAATTGAATGGTGTTCTCCACTATGCTGTGCCGCGCGTCGCACTTGTGCCCCATCTGGAGGTGCTTGAAGTCGAAGACAACTCCATATCCGGTACTGCATTGCGTGCCATTTGCACAAGACTTACCTTGCGACGCCTGAGTCTCGCCAGGTGCCTGATCTGGGACAGCAACGACTTTCTGCTGTTGGCCAGTCTCCGCAACACGCTGCGCTATCTCAATGTCTCAGGAACCAACATCACCGCCGACATCCTTAACGTTCTGACCACCTGCATGCCAAACTGCCACATAGTATTCTAGTATACAGACATCACCAGCGGATTTGTGGAGCTATTGGTGGAGGGGGCATTCACTCCGTCCGTTCCTACCGTATCTTCCTTACCCATTCCTCTCATTATTGTACACTTGCGCCTTTCCCACCCCTTATTAACTCCCCTCCACTTTACTCTTCAACTTCCGTTTACCCTCTCTGTCCCTTCCCTCCCGACCCAAATATCCGGAGTCAGCAGAGTTAAGCCCCAAGTAGGGCTGCCGACATTTAGGCCTACATTTATACCATACTGTGATCTAGCTGATTACCGATTATTATTTGCCTTTCATCTAGGCCTATCTGTTTTCGTACTTTAAAACTAAGGAATTTTGGGCATATACAACTACAGTCAGGCCTACACATAGCCTGCTGTCGAGTTTACAATGGCTGTTTCCGCCGTTCACTTTTCAGTCACATTTCCGCGATTTTAAAGAAGTGAATGAGTGAGTAGAGTTTAACACAATATAGGTCATTTCGGAGGCGGAGCGATTTACTCGTTGACCAAGTAACACTGCTGTAATGCAATGACTATTATTTATTTACTTAGATTCATAAAGAAGCGTTCGTGTTTAGTTGGGCCTAATGATCTGATAGGTATGTTGCACAAAACTAGGCCAATTTACTCATTATTAATAAGCTATTAACAAACACTAGCAAGCGTGCTATGGCGAATGTCGTTTATAGTTAGGACTATGGGTTACTGTATATTCCTAAACGTTTGCTGTATAATGCAGGGTGGTCCAGAAAAGTCAACTCCTATACGCATACGTGAATTGCCAATTACGCTAGTATTTTCGTAAAATTTTAGTGTCGAAGCAGCAATATACTTTTCGGCCAACCTGATGACGTACTCGTAGGCCTACAACTGTTGTGAGTTATGAGTGAACTGGATATCTTTGAACGTATCGGTCTTAGCCTAAAACGTATTGACCATTGAGATTACGTTTTACATATTTTCACTATTACTGCATGACATCGTAGCTACCACGGTTACTGGATTGTGAACAGACTATTTTTGTTATGCATATTCATACATTGTGCGCATTCTACACGGCAGATTATATCTGTGTGATTTATTTTCACTCAATTAAAATTCAATATGCTAATGTATGCTTCGATACAGCAGAGGCATCAGGCTAAGTAGGCTGCAGTGCACTATAGGTATCGCAGTTTTCAGGAGCTCCAAATAAACAATCTATACTATAGTTGCCACGAAATAAGGAAGCAAAATTACTTCCAATGTTGTCACCTCCAACCGAGCGTATAAACACAAGGTTGGTTCAGCGTCATCACGAACGATTTCCGACGAACAAAAACTCGCCAGATAGGGCTATCGCGAACTTTAAGGTGAAAATGGACAAATTTACGCATCGCTGTGTAGTTTTACATGACTGCAAAGTGCAAACAACAGTCCACACAAGCCCCAAAGTCAGAATATGCCACCTATGTAGCTGTATAAATGCAATTCCATGCAAATTCTAAACTGTATAACAGGCCAATGATAATCAGATCGGCTATGAATGATGCACGTAACGGTAAAACTGCTGTTGGCGATGTGGACGTCTTCACGGAGAACCCCATATCGTGTCGGCCCATGGACTGCCGGACAACGTTGTTCATGTTTGCATCAGGCGTAAATCATCATCAATACTCATCATGTTATTAATCCAATTATTACCACTTTCCTTAGTTCACAGAAGCAACTTATAGCGTAGACAGAACGCAAACACACAGAAAAAGCGAAACACTATACAGGCCTATACAACAGCTAAATTGTAACCATAATCGGTACTTATTTTCAGAGTCTGTCTGTTCATTACTGCATTACAAGCGCATGCACGCATATGCCACGATTAAGGTATCGCAAAGTTTTAGGCCTGGTTTCCAGCATTACGTTTACATTCATCCGTATCCGAAACGTAACGCTGGAAACCAGGCATCAGGCGTACTTTTTCCAAAATGGCATTTAACGCTGATCTTTCATGTTTAACATAGATTCAGCCACTAACCTAACAGTGTGGTCGTTAACATCACGACGAGCATAGCACGGCACAATAACGTCATGTTTGTGGCACTTGGCGCGCACAGCACTACAAGATGAAGCGTCACTATTCGACCAGCTTTCTAATCTCAATGCAGCGTCTAGCGATGTGTCTCGCGTGTTGCCCAGTCGACAGCACCGATATACATGCATGTACAGGGGTAACAAGTTATATAATAGATGCCGCCTCCATATTGGAGGTATAGATACTCGGTCTAGATTGCAGTAGAGTAACGTCGCAATGCTTGCAATCTGTTGTGTTATGTGTATTCAATTATGCACAAGTCTAAACTAAAAAAACTTCGGTCACTTTACTGTAAGATATGATGATATTTTGTTGCATTGTTATCTTTATTATTTTTTAAATTATTAGGTTCAAGTCTATTATTCTGCCCTCGATGGTATAAATGGAGAGGGCTGAACTATTATTATTACTTCTTGAGCTTGGAGATTTGCTCTTAACCTTACTCACCGCAAGATCGTGTTCAGGGAGGCCCAAAAAGTATTAAACCCACTTCCAAATATAAATAACTCGTACTAAATCGCACTAAAACATGCCAATCAGATTAGATTTTTCATCAAATTAAAGTGCCAAAGAATCGCTTTATAGTTTTTGTTGATATCAAATGTTATGTGCTGGAACTAATTTGTGACGTCATATAGCGTGCGTGACCCGCGAAGCTGCAGGGTAATAATGTGCAATTCGATGTCAACGCTTCCTTATCTTATCAGTTCGCCTTAATTAGTAAGCCATGAAATCCACCCCTACCATCCTTTAGATGGGGAAGTTCATGTGAAAAACTTATCCCATCTTTTCTCTTGTTTCAGGATTTCGAGTGAGATTTTATCATTTACGCTTTTTCCCATATCGCGGTTTCAGGCACAGTAACTGATTAAGTCACAAATTAGTCAGGCACAAAATATTTAGTATCAACTTCTAATATTTGAGTGCTCCATTTATACTCAAATTAGGCTAGATTATTAGACTCCAAAAGCTAGCTTATTGGAAGTTGTAATATGATTTATTGATTATTCGATGGGGAGCTTTCTTTTATGGTCCACCCTGCTGTTTCTCACGAGCAAATTTGCGACTCAATATTGTAGTACAACTGTACAACTTCGTCTCACTGAATGCTAACGGTGTGTGTGTGTGGTTGGTAAACTGGTATGACAGACTTCTAATACTCGTAACTCGTGAGATTGCATTATCACTACAGAACGATACACGACACACTGGCGGCGTCGAAGCAAGACGATGGCCACTGGGCTCATTAGACAGAAAGACATCTCTAGCTCTCGCGTTGCCCCAAAAACCCAACGTGACCTGACCAGATCGAAATCCATCAGTCTGCTTGTAACTAATCACATATATCCTACTGCTACTGATGCACACCAACACAGCGTCGCACAACGACAATGTTAGGCCTATGGTACACTCTTAAAATTTGTCCCAATTGTGCATTAGACTTAACGATGTAGCTCAGTCGACGATTAGCATACGTACGTATTTCTTATATGCGAATGTCACATACGTGCGGCTTTACGTAATAACTAAATTTTACGTGCTTTGGTGTGGGATTTTGTTTCACAATCGCAATGTGCCAGCATGTCTACTGATTTACCACCTCGCGACAGACTATCATTAAAGATAAAAAATATGGCTTCAAACTTTTGTCATCAAGTAGATTTTACCGTGAAGAACTCTAAACGTAACCATAAGTTTTTGTAACATAAGGTCCATTTGTGCCACTGTCGTTTGTACCTGCCTCGCAGGCTTATTTTCATATTCTATGCAATCAAAACCACCCAGCAGTCAGCTGACAAGGTCCGGTTCTGTATTTTTATTCGTAGCCTGCAGCCCAAATTGCATAACATCGTTTTCATGAAGACAGGTTGTGTCGTGTCTTGGCGACAGCTCGACTCGTCGCAGCGCGCTCTACAAATTGTTCTACACAACAACCCAAGTAGGTAAGTCGAACCGTATATTAAGCAGTATGTATGATTAGACTGGACAATTAGATATTTTGGAACACAAACATAGTCTCCTTACTTATTCACATTGTTGCCAGTGTATTAGCGTAGTTTACTCTGCGTTGGCTATATAGCCCAAATTCCACTTGGCTCGTCACGTCTCGACTCGACACGACGAGCTCGACGCGCTCGACACGACGAGCGCGACAGGCGAGCGCGACAGGCGCGACTCGCAACTTAGTTTGTTGTGCAATTTCTATAAAGTTATGATCACCGTAATTCATTTATCGTTTAACGTAAGTTATTCACTAATTTATTGGTTCCGCATTTATTTAATTTATTTCATTTGACGAAACAAATAGGATTTGTGTGTATAAGGAAAAATTAAGAATGCATATTAAGCGTTTAAAAGCTATCGCTAACTGTGAATTATTTTATGTGTGCTGTGACATTTAATTTAATTTGCGATCTGAAATAATAAATAACAATATATGATATCGTTCATGATATCGACGCTTTTTAAATCGTGCTTCAACCAGTCTAAAAAGTTCCTCAAACATCTCGATGTCGATGCGCATGTAATTTGACCAGATCGCTTTGTGATTCACTAAATCGGACATTAGCAAAGAATTGTAGCATCCAAAAGTCTCTCGTTTTCTCAGACAGTCTTTAACCCACACTGCGTGTTGTCTTTTTTCTTTTTTCTTTACGTGTGCACTCAAAGCACATAAACTAAACTTGTACACGCGAGCACTACTGCTTCTTAGTCGTCCGCCAGGTTGGAACAAGCTCGGCTCGACACACTTGTCTCGATTCGCTCGACACGCAACTCAGTTTGTTGTGTAGTTCGTATAAAGCTATAATAGGGCCTAGGCCCTAGGCCTATGTAAGTTGTTCACTAATTTATTGGATTATAGGCCTACATTAATTTAATTTATTTTATTTGACGGAACTGAATAGGATTTGTGTATGTAAGAGCATAAAACGACTAAACTTGTACAGGCGAGCACTATAGCTTGTTCGTCGTACGCCGTTTTTAATTGGAACAGCACGGCTCGACGCGCTCGTCTCGACTCACTCGACACGTCGAACATGTTGAGTCGTGTCGAGTCGAGACGTGACGAGCCAAGTGGAATTTGGGCTAATATCCATATAGTAGCAAGTATACTTGCTACTGTTTTACGACTAAATAAGGTATATAGTTAGGTGGCTAGCGTACGTGTTTGTAAGTTGCAAACACGTACGCTCGATCAACAGTCGAGTCATGTCGAAGATACGGTTCGACTTGTTTTCTATTTGCTGTGTAGAAAAATTAAGTCTGTGTGGACAGTGGAGTCACGCTGTAAGAAGTCGTCTTACACCGTGGTGGAGTAAAGGTGATGGAATTGAGGCTGATGCAGCTGCAGCTATAGTGGATCGAAGCATCGGTCGATCGAGTGCCTCTTCACGGTGACAGTGGGCGTAATTGTTCCAGTTGTTAATCGACGGGTTGCCGAGATAAGACGCCGATCGTTGGCAGAATATCCAGCAGGTCACCGTGGACAACAGACTGCAGAGAGTAGAGCCGGGTTGTCGGCGTCGCTGGGGAAATTAACACTGAATGAGCCGCCAATCACGTCACAGTCTCAAACCCCAGCGACAATCACCCGAAGAAGTAATTGTCAACGCGGCCGGAGAACTAACTTTAATTGCGATTGAATGCGAACTGTACCGACAATTGATTTATATTGCTTTACCAAACATGTAACTGCAGTTCTCATACTGCCTCGTATGATTCTTTACACCGACGCTTTACTCTTTTACTGCCTTAAATGTAGCCTATTGTTTAATTAAAACTACATCAACAAAATCTAAACTACGTATGGTTAATAATTAATTGTCAAAATTAGTTAATTAACCTAAACTGTGTTTTTAAAACTGGATGCAGGCCTATTTCATGCGGCTATAGCCTATACATTTCGTTGCAGTTGATTCGAATCGACTCTGCATACTGGCCTAGCATTAGATTCGGGAACCAGTCGTTATAAGGCCTTAGCAACTGCATGGTCTGGAGCACTACCTGTAATTATCAATAATAACTTAACATCACTTAAACCGCTAAGTCGTTAAGCTAGCAACTGGTTGGATCGTCAAGTTTTATCAACTGACGCGGCGGTCTGGACCGTTAGTAGCCTATAATTAATTTTAATAGCCTATATTTATTTTTTTACATAGGCCTAACTATTTTTCTACTTAAAACTGTTTATGTTATTTTCTTTGGCCTAGCTTTATTGTTGTGCTGTAACTCTGCGAGCACCATGTTGGTCTTGCACTTGTGGTTTTTGTATTACGGCGCTACAAATGACTGAAAATGCGCACGGAACAGTCCATCGGAAGCATATAGCCCAAATTCCACTTGTTGCGTCACGTCTTCTGTTTCGGTCATCGCTTGACCGGCAGTAGACACTGCAGTTGACAGACACTGACCGCTCCAGTTCTCGTCGGAGTTTCCGAATTTCGAACTTACTTTGTAAAGTGCCACGATAATGCTGTTATAAGCGCCACTATGATCTTTTCATTTGTAATAAATGAAATGATCGGCCTACCTAATGTCTAAAGATTAAGAAAGACTAGCAACTATCGACTAATCAACTATCACATGCTGTTAATAAACCCTGATAGTCAATAATCATAAACTCCAAAATGGGATAGAAGCTTTTAGATAATATAATGATAGCGTCTTCATGATTGAATGGTGAGCGTATACGTATAGGCCTACCACACTTAGGCTAATTACAAATAGACAATCAATCAAACAAACAAACTATTTTATAGTGCGCTCAAAAGTTGACCTGACCTGAGAGCTGGCCAACTTAGTCTGCCGCACGTAGGAATAACTAAAACAGAAAATAGAACTATAACGTAAAACGCGTCCGGTGAACGGTCTATAGAGCCATATGATCAGTCCGACAGACAGAAACAGACTAAGCTTGGTGGAGGATACGATATTTTCTGAAAAGGTAGGTTTGAGCTCAGAGTGAAACAATGAAAAAAGTTATGGAAGGTGATAGCAATGTGTAACAAGTTAAACTGGCATGTTCACCGTGATGAAGGTCGCTGACAGGGGGATGAGTAATTCGGATGGGGAATTCTGCGTGACGCAGGACGCTGGTTCCACAGATGAGGTGAAGTCTTCATCGCTTCACCTCATCTTTGGAAACAGCGTATTAAGCATGTCGGAATGATCGATGATCGAGTGACTGACCGTCGTTAGTCTGTCGACGACGACGGCGTGATAACGGTTGGGACCGTAGGCCTATAGCTTAACAACTGGTGTCGGTTACTCGGTTTGAGACCTTATAGCAATCGACGACGACGGCTAGAGCTAACCACGACGGTTCCGGGGACTATCATCATTTTATTTACTTGCTCGAAAATGACATTTAAAAACAAAAAACAAAAAGTGAAATGGGGACACTACAGAGCAGGAGAGCAAATAACTAACAGCTGCCCGAATAACATATCACGGAACTAATCTAATCAGTTAAACTCCAGATAATCGGAAAAACTAAGAGATTTGATAGAACTCGACTTAAACTATAAAGATGAAAAGTCGATACTGTCAGACAAACCGTTCCACATCAATGATCGACACGCTCTGAGAAAAAAGAAGACGTTATACTGTGCATGAACAATTATATATATGGCGCTTGTAGGCCTATTGTATGGGCACCCTCTGGTAACAAATGCAGTTCTAATTTCAAAGAAAGTTAGTACAATCTATGTCAATCAATCCAAAGATTATTTTATAACAGTAAATTAAATCAAAACGCACCGACGTAGTTCCAAACTAGGCAACTTAGCCTAAGTGACACACGCTTGCTGTAACTGTGTTCAGCAAAGCCAGGAAGACGTTTGGTAAACCTGCGTTGAACTTGAACATTTTCTACAGCAACTATGTCACACTTTCGGTAAGGGGACCAGACAACACTGTTATATTCTACAAGGGACGGACGTACGTTAAAATGCACGAACAAAAGGAGTGACATTACGAGAGACAATTAATTAAAGCATCTGTGTATAAGTTGGCCCGCATATCATTTAAAATGTGATAAAACAGATAAAGAAAACTAGTCAAACTTGGTTGCGTTATCAGTCTGGGATATGCAAGTTGACCCTGAATTTCGTGGTCTATGCTCTGTGTATTCAATTTCAAATACTGCACCATGCATCCAAATTTTTCACTGTGGCATCGATAAATACCCGAAATATTAGGTAAGTTTGACCCGGGGCCCCACACCGGAAGTACTGTTAGCCCGTAGCTAAGCGTCGCTGGTAGCAGGCTTAGTTACGTATGTCTAGAAATAAACAGTGTTGTTTTTGTAAATATTAGCGAAATGGTGAGAACACAAATATCATATTTCAGCAATCAGCAATGAAGTATAACGGATGCAGGCAATGCCTCTATATCCGTATCCTTGTATCTATTACAGTATTACTGACTATGTACTTTCTAGTATGTACTCAGATCTGTCTCCGGTT
>Ga0056115_1002076_pt1 | contig 10081 bp, 9 predicted proteins | sample WorMetOlspDAHAB1_FD_77007 | JGI IMG/M metagenome (GOLD analysis project Ga0056115, IMG submission 77007) | Marine gutless worms symbiont microbial communities from Max Planck institute for Marine Microbiology, Germany - Olavius sp. DAHAB.1 ... | reverse complement strand
TATTTCCATATTTTCTCTTTTTTTTCTAGTTTTCAAACATGATTTAATCAAATGCGTTGATTTCACCCACATCGCAGCTTCAAACAGAGCAAGTGATGATGCCACAAATTAGGTCACACAGAATATTTAATACAGACTTATTTATATTCTTTTGCTCATTTTATAGTCGAAATTGATTAAAAAAATTAGCCTTAATGATGGTTTTTAATACGATTTAATGATGATACTTGATAGTGGCTTACTTTTTGGGGCCACCCTGTAGTTTCATTAACAATATCTGCTACAGATGGATATGATTTACAGAGCAGGTTCCATTGCAGTTGATTCACCGACTCGTGCAGCGTATACAAGCTGATTTTGTGGATCGTGGGCGTGCGGATAGATCGTGTCAGCATGGCAGCATTATGAATGTCAAGTCGCGCAACTGGTCTGCTCACATGCTACGTCGACCATGATGTTACGCGCTACTGCTTTCCAACCATGCATCTCTGTTGTGCATACTGCAACGTGCACAATACAATAGCTATACCCACTGCGCTTTTTCAATGCTTCGTGACTATTACGGTAGAGTGTACGTTGTATGAGGCTTAATTCGCTGTCATTATGTAAGAATGCGTTGATGTGTGTATATAGGCCTATATAATTATGCTGACCTCTGACGTACAAGACTACAAGTCATTACGCCTTGCGGCCTGTCGATGATGAGAGTTTATCGAACAGTGCTTGTAGGGGCCCATGCTGTTGCGAAAAAATTGATCTTATTGGCGTCATATGTTCGCTTGTGCTAGTTTTCCGAACGACAAGTCGTTATCTAAAGTGCTATCTCTTAACACTTTAGACACTGGGGCAACTGACACGTTACTGATACTGCAAGGAAACACTGCTCTCTGCTGTTGTCGATACACGCACAACATAGCACTCAACCGTTAAACGCCAATCATTAAAAGCAGCATTCATCATTATATTAATAGCCAATGTTAATACGCATCAGCGCATGTCTGTTTGGTATAGACCTGCTGTACAACATCTGTATAGTCTGTACAGAAACGCGGAAGTTCAGCTTCATAGGCCTACGATTTGCTGCTTTTTAGCGCGTCACCGAGAGCTTAGCGTTGCAACGAAGGCCGGCGAAACAAACATAGACCAACGCGATCAACATGGACACACTGACGTTTTGCATATTCGTTTCGACACTGGCGTGTTCGCAAGGTAAGTTCAATTTCAATGTTCAGTGCGAAATGTGGACACGAAAGAACATTCGTTCATTCATTCATATTCGTTTATGACGCACGCAACTTAAAGATTTTTTTACATATTCAAGAACTTTGTATTTAGTAGGCTAATTGTTTTGTCGGTTTTTCAGTCCGTGGTATAGGATAAGTTACACCAGGTCTCTATGCCTATGATGTCTTTCTACGTTTGTTTCTGTATCAACCCTATTATACCGTACTGCTTCTCGCCTTTTGAGATATTACCGTTTGTTTATAAATTCGCGGTGTTTACGTGACTTAATATTGTGCCTACTGACTCGAATATTAGTTCATCGACTGTTCATTAAACTGTGAATTTCGTCCTGGATACCTTAAGCCTACATCACTGGCTTTGCATTTCTATCTGAGTGATATCGGTTTGTCTGTCATGTTCGATAATGGTTGATTGATAGATTTATTCTTTGAATAATTGTCGTTGTATGTTACATACATCTTTATTATGACATATTTAACGTGTTTGAGCGAAAAAAGGGAGAAGAAACAGCGGATGCACCAATAATGCTATAGTATAGGCCTATGTGGTACAGAACAGTGAGGCTATATAAGGCCGAAATCGAATAGAGAAGTATATAGTTAACGATGTAAGTACATTCTTAGAAATGGCAGCCTGTACACAGGCAACGACAGCAAGGGTGCGTTTTTCGACATACTTGGTTACTGAAAGCTCCAACAAAGGGAGAATGGAACAGATCCAAGGAAACATCGACCAATGCCTGAACAATTCACCTGTCCGTATAATGTCTAGGCAACTATGCAGATGAAACCAGTCGCTGACAGATTATTAATTATAGCCTATAGACTATGTCCTAAATAGTAGCCCCCCCCCTTCGCCTATACGCAATAATCGGCCTGTCGTATGTGGTTTACGAATTTATTTATTTAGTGTTTACTAAAGATGCATTAGATGAATATGCAAGCACGGAGTGAGTGAGTGAGTGAGTAGAGTTTAACGCCCCACCCGACACAATGACTGCAGGACACGTCCAGTGTTCGCTCACGCCAACTGTCTTCTGTCATGGTTGTCAGGTCTTCATTCGCTCCACGTACTGGCCTGAACACAATTTCCGTGGTAACAATTGTGCATAACTTTAGGCAAAATCACGAAAACGCTATTAGGGCCTATATATCTGTATGGTGTAGGCCAACCATGTAAACGCATGCATGTGGTGTAGGCCTACAGAAATAATGCGTGTCATTTGTTAATGATGAAGGCAATTATAGGAAAATATAAAATACTTTGTAATGGAAAATAAACGTATATACGGTATTTCACTTTGGCAAGTACATGCGCGTTCTGGTGTTCATATAGGCCTATCATAGCTGGGCCAAGGCCTATACGTAAGTAATGACTGAAACGGTTTGTATAACGCGCACGAATTAATTGCATAAACCATCGAATTTGAGGCGTGGGGATTCAACACTTGAACCTAAAAGAAAGATAAAAAATGAAAGTTTCAACTTTGGGGAAAAGAGACATATTGTGTGTTCCTTTTCAACTATGAAGCACTGTTCGATAAGTTCGATGCAGCGGTCATGATGCGCCTGGGTCGTTGTATTCACGTGTGCACAGTTACTACGAGGACAACCCCGACTTCGACAACGACAATGTTCCATAATACTACTTCTTCAAATGCGTCTCAGTTGGCGACGTCAACGACTGATTCAGCAGCTGGTGTCATCCGCAATTCAACTCCTCGCACTTTCGATCCGACAACTATTATCGTTATCGGCGTCGCAGGCGGCGGCGGTCTGCTGGCAATTTTTATCGGCTTCATCATCGTCATCGTTCTGCTTAAGCGCCGCTCGATGCCACGGTTTGAAGTACACTGCTTTCAGCTGTATTCTGTAATCGCTCAGTTAGGTCCAAATTTTTCACCGAAAGTGTCGTCAATGTCTGGAACGCTTTGCCAAGCGACGACATGGATTTTTCCAGCGTAAATCTTTAATGTTATGTGTGTTGCATTACTTGTTCACTAATTTATTACTATTAAACATAACACTCTTTGCCACGACAAAACTTGATATTGGCCGGTATGGCAGAAAACACGCCACGCCGGCGTCGGCCTAATCGTTATAAAACGAAACCACTTTGAACTATTTCTGCTGTAAAACTTTGGCTTCGGTGCAGACAGAGCGGATATAATCAGTTTTAAGTTTGTGCAAATTGTGCATAATTTATTGCCGTGCAAACGTAGCGAAAATTGCAACGTTTGACTGACAGTTATAATGTTAGTTACCAGTTAGGCTAGCTCCGTGTTTGATAAACGAGGACCGCCAAATATTATAGAAATCAATTAAAATTTGCAGAAACGGTTTTACCCTATAAAATCGGGACGTTCTCGAAATGTGGTTTATGTTTAAACATTCCTTTTCGCATTTTGACTACATGGCGCTGTACGAATCTTTCATTATTATTTATTATTATTCATTTCTGGTGTCTTCCTGCGTGTTTTTCAACATACGGCAGCGCTGAGCTCTTCAGTTGTAACCTTTCTTTTTAACAGCGTTCATGGTAAAACTGTCATGGGATGGCAGCGGTGTCCTGATTGTTGTATGCTAGAAAACAGTTCGATTTCGACGACAATCTGAGTAATCACTCGCCAGAATGTGACGGTCAGACGAGAAGTAACAGCATTCATCGCAATTCAACAGTGAACACAGAACTCGACCGACATTCCACTGCACTTACCGCGGGTATTTTTATTTTTCTGCGGCGACATAATGAGTGTATAATTGAGTTGGGGGTTTATGTCAACATTACCGGCCTGCACAAGCCAAAAATGTTCTGAAGCTATCAGCTAAGGTTTCTCTAGTTGATCACTTTATAAAAAAAATTTGCTCAATAACTAATTTAACAACATGTCTTGCAGTCTTGATTGCTCGGTTGGCGTAGGCCTAGACTAAGTGGTAACGGCGTTGGTCACATAAACCAAGTTAAGCTTCGCTGAGTCCGGTTAGTACTGAGATTAGTGACCACCTTTGGCGGATCTACCATTCTGGTATTGCCCATACCACTCAGCCTTACCATCCCTCCGTGGATAGGTGTAATGAGTACTGGCGATAGTTTCGCGACCCACCGCTGGGGAAGAAACGGCGAGTTTTGAGTAAGTGTCGGCACTGTTACCACTGTTGCTGGCATAGGCCTACTGGCTTACTGTATAGCTTACTTAGGTCGAACCCTCGCTGGCTCGAGGTCAACGGGGATGAGCTCCTTCGCGGTGGACCTCACGGTCAATGCGTGAATCTTCTTGCGGTCTCTGTTGATTCGTATCTTGAGTCTATGAAGTTCGTCGAGTCATTCACATAGGTTTTTTGTCGCATCGTAATACGAAAGTCATGTTCTATCACCAAATTAGCAATGCCTCCGCACCGTGAATCGAATAAATATGAATTTCTGCCTGAGAACTTTTACGAGAGGAAACAGAAAGGCCGCGAAGAGGAACACGTATGTTTTACATACGACTATAATTGTATTACTCAAATTCAGAATTTACAAATCATACGTTCACTGCTTGTGCTCTTATATTTCTGAGATATAGGCCAGTGTTCAACTTAAGTTATGTGGAGTTTAAAATTATTAATAGCATAAAAGTATAAAGCACCATTGTCTTAATTGCTACACAGATTGTCCGTTGCCAGAAAACAAACGGAATCCGACAAGAATAAAAGCTGCTGATCTTCCTGAATGTGTAAACAGAATGATAGAAACTGATGCATTCAGCGATGAATTCAAGGTGATTATATCCTCATTATTAGCATTATCCGATTTATACAGGGTGGTCCAAAAAGGTAAGCCCCTATATAATAATATCAGTAAATCATACTGAAATCTGGTCATGGACAAATCAAATTTAAGTATATAAGAAACACAAGAATATTATAAGTTGGTATTAAATATTCTGTGCGTAATGTAATTCATGACATCATCAGTCACTGTTCTTGAAGCGATATGGGTAAAATAAGCGTAAATGATAACATCTCGATCGATAACCTGAAGAATAGAAAAGATGGGATTGAAAAATTTCTGCATGAATTGCAATCTCGGGGGTGGTCTAGGAGTGGATTTCATACAGTGCTAAGGCAACTGCTGCAAGAAGGGAGCGCGCACAGCAATTATACTTTGTGAGCCATAACGCCGCGTTGCGAATAACGCAGAGTAATCACGTCACAACTTGAGTCACGCGTAGAATATTTAATGCCATGTGATATTATTATATTGCTTCTTTTGACACTTTATTTTAAAGAAAAATCTATTCTCATTAATAGGTTTTAATACGATATACAGTGTAATAAGATTTGTTTATTATTCGGCAGGGGACTTATACTTTTTTGGACATTACAATCGCAGCTAAGAACAGCGGTGCGCAAGTACAAAAGTATTTCATATTCAGTACTGAAAAGCACAGAATGAGCTCTTATTGCAGCTGTTATTATTTCTGACTCTAACGACGTGCAGAAATTGGGTTTGGATAATTATAGTCTCGGACAAATTAGTACTCGAGAAAAATACTTTAGACTGTACGCAAAATTACGTTTGTTTAATGGAGAGAAAGGAATTATTTTATATTTTATTATTTACAGAACAAAAACATTAACAAAAATGTTTATACGGGCATCATATATCTTGCGTGTCAATATAATGGAAAAATACGACGTGTCAAGCATAACTTTTGGTACAACATCTATACTTGCGATAAATGTTGCATTTTGTTGTTTAGCAACTGCCTCCAGACAATATGTCAGAGTGCTCAGCCGGAAAGCTTCCTGCAAACTTTAAAAGGAAAAACCGCTTCATTAACATCCTGCCATGTGCGTTAAGTTCTGTTAACTTTTAGTTTTAGAGTGCATATATGGGGTGGCAGTGACGTCGTTCTGTGTACAGCAATTATCGCCGCCTTGTTGTAGATATTATCATGTTCAATGTTGTACGGCATCAGTGTAATATAATGCACAGAATCTATGCCCGTGGCTGTGTGTGCAACTGCACCAGTCGAAGTACGCGATCTGCGAATATCATCGTCATAAGAAATGAAATATTTTTGGCCACGTACTCTTTGTTCCAAAAGTAGGCATATAAATTCAACATGGCGCCGTGCTTTTATGCTTAGTTGTATGACGTCACTGCACCTCCTGCATATCTGAAGTGACAATTAATTTTCATAAACATATCTGTGCACTGTCTTTCTTTAACATTTAAACATTTCTGGCCACGTAGCTTTTTAAAAGCAAATTTACCTGCAGTTTTAACTTGACGGACATATAAGACAGACCGTTGTCCAGAACGTAGTTAGTTGTTTCATTAATTGGTTCCACATGTACATCTAACTATAACGTCAGAACACTGCCACGTGACAGTCACATGCTGCTGAATTTTTTTATGATTGAATGTTGAATGCGATGTCAACAGACGATGGAACGCGAGTGAAGCTACCAATATCGGATGACGCCGCCTCCGACGATGATTATATTAACGCCAGTTACGTAACGGTTAGGCGTATATTTGTATATTTTTTTGTTAAATATAGACACATAATGATATTTGCAGTAGTGTTTTCAACGTTGTTTATATTGGTTCTGTTTGTCACATTCTCTGTCAGATGTTCTGCGTTTTATCTACCTTGCTGCGTGAGAAAAATAAATGTATGTATGTATGTATGTGTGTGTATGTATGTATGTATGTATGTATGTATGTATGTATGTATGTATGTATGTATGTATATAAATGTAATCCTATGTGTACATGCAACTTGAAACAGAGATTATGCATAGGTGATCTTACGTCGTCCCTTAGACAGCTACCATTAGGAACGGACTGGCTCTTCATATCCGTCCTGGCTAATTAGGCGGACGGGCCCCATGAGCAGTTGCGTAACTAGAAAAACTCTGAAGTTCCTACAAATAATTTATCCGAGTAGAGCCATCCCTCCTCAGCGAAGGGCCCCTGGGCCCCCTTCTCCGTCCAACTCCCGCCTTCAACATTTGACATGGCGGCCCACCTGGCCGGCGGACCAACCGGCCCACATGGCAAGTGCCAGGCAGCCAGGTGGCCCAGTCCGCCCCTGGCTACCATCATCCATTTCGAATGTTTGTAGTTATTTCTGCAGATAACTCAAGCGCATAATTATTATACCGTCGTGTGTCTGTTTATTCTGTTAAATTCGTACAAATTGAGATAAGGTTTAACTGAGTGAAATAAGGTTGTTTGTGGCTATTTTCTGAAATAGAGTTTAATTGTGAGTTTCATTACTTTTCGTGTTCTGTGTGTCTCAGAAATACGGCGAACACGTCCACGACAAAGTGGCATATATCGCAACTCAAGGTTTATAGAGCTTGCGGCATCTTTTTACTATATGACATTTGAATCGCTAGACACACACGTTTTACAGCCTCGCGACTCTTACGGCGTCCCAGTTCTGACTCTGTACTGCAAAGCGGGAAGAGTCGGACGTTTTACTCAGCAACTGTATTGTTATCAAGTTTTCTGCTGTCGTGACGCCGAATATTCATGCTCGTACATCGATCTTCTGTTGCGTTGAAATTTCGTCGTAACACCGCCGTTCGCGTCGATAATTAACCTGTTATCATTATTTCATTCACCTTCACTAACTCTACAAAAAGTAAGCCACTATTACTAATCATCATTAAATCGTATTAAAACCCGTAATTACGGCTAGATTTTTCATTAATTTCGACTAAAGATGATAAGAATATAATAAGTCTGCACTACATATTCTATGTGTGACCTACTTTGTAACATCATCACTTGCTATGTTTGAAGCTACGATACGTGTAGAATCAACCCATCTGATAAAATCTTGTATAAAACCCAGAAAAAGGGAGAACGTATGCAAATAAAAGAAATTTTCACATAAATCTTTATCTAAAAGATCGTTTAGACATAGAATTCACAGATTGCTAATGCGAGCTGATGCCAGAGGAAGCGCTGACATCATTTACCGTATCTGATGCATATCGCTAGTTTGCGGGTATGCAGAGTTATTGAGGTCAGAAAGTAGGTCACACATAGAATATCTGATACCAACGAATAGTATTATAGTGTTTGATTCATACTTTAATTTGACGAATAAATCTAATCTCATTGACCATTTAATACGATTTTTTTGGTAATTTGGTAATGGCTATTCAATGCGTACCAATTATGGACTATAATAAGTGAATAAATTAGGTTAAAAATAGAGTCGAATTCGTTTATGGGTGAAAAGGCTTATACTGTACAAAATCGCGAGACACGTGCAGACTGACCACTTTACGCAATTAGACTTCAGAAACAACCGACAAGATTGGTAAAATGTCATTACTGCTATTGTCTGTTCAGGACCGAAAGACAGAACTCTGGAAGATTTCTGGAAGATGGTTTGGTGTGAACGGATTAATCGAATTTTGATGATTACGATGCTAGTCGAAAGCGGGAAGGTTTGTCTGCTCGACAGTACTATATTCATTTGCATTGTTCACCGGTTGACTGTCAGTGTTTAACAAGAGGCAAATTACATTTCCGGTTTAGTATTAATCGGCTTGGTGACGTGACCTATACTCGCGACACAGGAAACTTCACTGCAGATTTAGAGATTGTTGCACAGTTTCTTGACTTAGACGCAGGCAACGGGATGCAGAGACGGGTTGCCCCAGGGTAGACCCATAACAAGGTTTGTGTGTCGCTTAACTTTTTTTGTAGCGGTTACGATATGATGCGGGTTGAGAAGTTTAAGGAGAGGTTTGGCTGTGGGTCCTAACACTGTGTAGCTGTTGTGTTATATTAGAGACGGAGTTGAGAATTTAATATGAGTGTCGGTGTGGCTCTGCTTCACTTTTCCTGCCTACTGTCGGTGCATCCATGGCGATTTTAATAACAGCTAAAAATATGGTTTAGTTTTTGACTGAATCATTAAGCTTTTGTTTTGCCTCAACTCTCCGCATAGTATGCAACGTCACAAAATTACAGCGTTCGATATTTTAACTAATGCTTTGATTGGTGCATTGCAGAAAAAGTGCGAGATGTACTGGCCTGAGAGCGTCGATATGTCTGTCGACTACGGCGACGTCGCTGTTACGCTGGTTGACGTTAAGCTGTTCGGTGATTATGTACAGAGGACGATGAAAATTCGGCATTCGGTAAATAATGCGTATTGCAAATGTAATGTTCGTCATTTTCTCTGACACACTTCTTAATAACAAACTACACTACATGGCTACATATTTTAACATTTATTTTAATATTTCGTAGTTTTTTAATGTATTCATTGACTCTGTAGTGCCACGCCGGTCGGCTCGTTGAGCGTGCAAAAAATAGCTATCAAGAATAACAATAATAATCATAATCATAATAATCACAACTGGTGTATCTGCTACCGGACTGTGTTTTCAAGGGTGAAACGGAAAGAACGGTTGTTCACTTGCACTTTCTGCTGTGGAGAGACAAGGGCGTTCCGGACGACGTGTACCCGTTGTTGGCGTTCAGACGCAAAGTGCGATCGCTGGACTCGTCGACCAGCGGTCCACTGCTGGTGCACTGCAGCGCCGGCGTCGGACGCAGCGGGACTTTCATGGCGCTCGACACGCTGCTTGATGACGTGAGACGCAACGACGAACTCGACGTTCTTGCTGTCGTCACGCACCTTCGACGGCAGCGCATGATGCTCGTCCAGACCAAGGCGAGGCGTAAACCGTTGCACCGTTTTATTCTGCCAATAACTTTGCCATGTGCTGACTGAACTCGGTAATATTTCGTAAACATCTTGCTTGGAGACAATTTGCAACATCACTGTACAAAAGCTGCCACTACTCAGGGG
>Ga0056115_1002075_pt1 | contig 10081 bp, 3 predicted proteins | sample WorMetOlspDAHAB1_FD_77007 | JGI IMG/M metagenome (GOLD analysis project Ga0056115, IMG submission 77007) | Marine gutless worms symbiont microbial communities from Max Planck institute for Marine Microbiology, Germany - Olavius sp. DAHAB.1 ... | reverse complement strand
TCGACCTTGCTGACGACTAACGCACGGATGAGCGACAGCAGGGCGTGCCGTGGGAGACACCGCCGAACACTGCGTATCTGCCGTAAGGCAGCGAAGCACGATCTGACGGTGGCGGTGACGTGTATCTGTAAGCTGACGTCACAGTCTATGTAGAGCCCGAGATCACGAACGGAAGTGACCGGTAGTACATAAGTGCTGCCGATACGCACAGGCGAGGTCGGGATCTGGTACTGACGTCGACTGGAAGTACACCAGAGCACCTCTGTCTTCGACGGATTGACCTGCAACCGGTTGGACCTCATCCAGGACGACACTTCATCAATGCAAGCCGACACACTGTCAGCTAAGCAGTTGACAGAGCTCGGCCGACAGAAACCGTAGAGTATCTAACCTCACTGTGTCCAGTTTATGCATACTCATACAGGCTACAGCACACGTTCGTGCACTTGATTTTGACATTAAAGTCAATGGTATAAAATCCATCGTAATGAGGATAGGTGGACCTAGTAGTGTTTTCTAAAACTTAGGCCACTCTAAAAATCCATGACTGACTGACAGATGTGCAAAGTTTACTTCACATGGCAAGCTGTTAATGAATGTGACGAGGGTGATCAAAAAGTTTTGCAATTCAGTATGATGTACAAATGACACAGACAAAACAATTAGGCCTACGTTATTTTTCAATGTAATCTCCCCTTATATAAATATACTTCTGACATATGTCAAAAAGTTCTTTTCTTCCAGTCCAATAGAATTCCTGGGGCATGTTGTCGAGATACGACTCCGTTGCCTGCTTGAGCTCATAGTCATCGAAAAACCTCATTCCGTGAAGGTGCTTCTTCAGATGTCAAAACAGGTAAAGTTAGTTACTGGGTGCCAGGTCGGGTGAGTATGGTGGGTGAGAAACTGAGACAGCTGCTCAAATCTGATGTCCCTGACTACGGCCTATGCAACTCTAGACATGTGCGCCGCAGCGTTATCGTGCAGCAACAGCGGACCTCGGGTCAGAATTCCCCTCCGCTTCTCCTTCACTGCCTGACGCAGATTTGTCCGCAGTTCACCGAAGTAGGGTCCAGTCATTGATGTCTTCTGTGGTATGTAATCCGCCAGCAGCACGCCTTTGCAATCCCAGAAAATTGTGGCTATGACTTTCCAGCCGACGTTGAGTGTGGAACTTCCTGGGTGGCGGAGAGCTGACGTGCTTCCACTGCAACGACTCCTATTTTGTGTATGGATCCCAGTGGTGAATCCAAGTTTCATCAACAGTTATTATACGGGACAACAGCACGTTGTCCGGGGTTGCACTGTAGATAGCCAACAGCTCCGAACATGTTTCCACCCAAAACGACTTCTGTACGGGTGTCAGAAAACATGGGGCCCATCTGGCACGGACCTTGCTGAAACCCAAATGTTCATGCAAAATATTCAAGACGCTGCCATATGAAATGCCCACTTCTGTGGCTATCTTAGGACTTTCAGTCGTCAATCGTCCATCACCAGCTTTTCGACAGCATGGCAACAATCACCAGTGTCGCTTCGACTGGCCGTCCAGCTCGGGTGTTATCTTCAAGCGATGTTCGGCCACGTTTAAATTCAGTAACCCACCTGGTGACAGTCGAATAAGATGGGGGAACTGTCCCTATAAACGTTTACCAAACATTCACAAACGTTTTTCGCCGGCTGCTTTTCTAAAAATTTGATTACTGCCCGATATTCAGATCTAGAAATTTCCGACATTTTGTGCGGGTGATGTCATAAATACATATACCATACAATAGTTAATAACAACATTAAAAATATATTTTCACACAACAGAACTCACATATGTAGGCAGCATCGTGATAACTAAAATTCGTCTAAATTTAATCTATCATACTGAATTGCAAAACTTTTGATCACCCCTCGTATGTCAATTAAAAAGATAGGAGTCTATATGATCTCCATAAAAATGCTTAAAAGTTTGATGATCATGTGAAACTGAAATTCCACAGAGCCTTCAATGTGTTATACTATTGCATACGATAGTATAATGCATTAAATGCTGTGTGGAATTTCAGCCACTTCTCCAACTTTGAACTGGTAAGCATAGAACTCTGCCACTGCTGTAGTATGCTGTTGCGTCTACAGTCACATCCAGACAGGTCATTCACTATCACAGTCCAGATGGGTGTAATGATAAAGCAGTTAGGAAGATTTCTAAAGTCCACAAACGGATATGTTAATATTTTAACATATGTTAATATTTTAATACAAATTTTATCTTCAGTTCGTTTATCACCATTCAAAAGTTAAATAACTCCATTTGGCATTTAGTTTACAAATTCAAGCAGAATCAAGAGTAGATAATTTCGTAAGGATGCGATATCATCAGTTTACCAGGGATTGACTATTTTCTCACAGTCATACACATTTTAATGAAGAAAACACCTTCAACTATATCTCCAATAGGTTTGCAATTAAAAATGAAGTTTGACACGCTACAGTGTAAACTGTTTCAGAATGCATTCAACGTGCCATTCAATGCATGATAATTAACCCTTAAGCATGTATTACGGGGTAGTAAGCTAGTTTGACATCTCTGTGACCTATACAGGTCAACATGACCTAATAACTAATGATGTCCAAACAAACTTTACTCGAATTTGACCGTCAGCGGTTCACGGGAACTATTGTGCAACGCGTACATTAATCACCGATTATGCTGTAAGTAGTGTGGACACCATGCCTAAGTACAGTTTTTTCCTCTTTGTTTCAAATACTTGTATAATGCTAGGATCGCGTCTTGCCTTTCTAGATGCATGTACTTTTAACCATATATAATGTCATATTAGGTGAATTTACCTGGTATTGCATTTAATGCTGGCCATGATTTTAGTGTAGGCCTGCTATTGATTATGACCCCCCATAAATATCTCACCTCTGTATCAACATTGAGCTTATTATTCACCATCAATGTCATCCTTTGAGGGGGATGAGTCAGGATTCGGCGTCCAATGGCGGTTTTAGGCTGGGACAGAGGGGCACAGGCCCTCAGTTTTAAGCCAGGCACCCCTTCTTTCATGGAGAAATGTGAATTGATCCATTCTGAAAGTTAAAACTAACCCATCAATGAGTCATACATGCCACCATGAACGTTAAAATTTGTACAGCAATTTAACATTTTGCATCAGCTTCTGGGGGACTTCATTCCCCAGGCCCCTACTGGGGCATTTTCCTCTGGACCATAGCGACTTCCCTCCCCCACAAATCCTCATTTGTTCCCTTTGAAATATTCCTGGATCCGCCCTCATTGACTCCACCGGATGCACAGCCACAGCCCTTCACGGGGGCCGTGTCCACTAGATTTTTTATGCTAGAACCGCCACTGCATATTAACAGATCTTACCCACGCACTACTTAGTACTTACAATAAATGCAGTCGCCAAAACTGAATAATTCGGGGCGTAGCAACGTTAAGGAACGAGTAGGCAATTGCTTTCTTCTTTTAGGAGAGGTTACCATTTGGCAAACACTCCTCAGACCCCATAGCTGGATATGGGGAGGAGAAGGGAAGGATATAATTATACCTATGTACACACACCTACAGATGCGCAATGAAATGTCACAATCTGGCTCATTCAGCCCCAGGGTGGTTTTTGCAAAATCTCACCAAGTTATCAGCGGAATGTAACAGCTGTTTTTCGTGACATTGTCACTGAATTATTTGGGTTTCTGAGACAAGTGACGGAAACATTATATCAACTTCCGGATGTTCCGAGTTTTCGCTACAGGTCTGTAAAGTGAACTTGTGGTAACTCGGAAAAAAGGATTTTACAGCCGAAGACGTGAATGGCTACAAAACATGCACGCAACCTTGACAAATGTAATTGCTTTGAATGTTATTCGCTACACTGGAGAAAATAATAGTGTCGGCAATATGTTAGTGCATTTTCAAAATGGCAGACACAAACCAGAAATAGTAATATCTCACCATCTGTGGCACTGTATAGCTCCTGCACGTGATAAATCCGATGGTACTTATGCCAACAGTGTACAACAATTGTTACACATCAAACTGATCACTAAGGGAGCAAACTGGAAGTAGATTAATTTAACAGTGGAAGTTGCTGTTGCCCATTGTTGATTAATGCTGTATGTGCATGGCTTGGTGAATAGGCCTGTCTTGTATTTTGATTGACGACAATATTTCCAAAAAATAATTATTCTATCACCACTTTCGGTCATTGTATGCTATCTTGGGTATTCAGCAAAAGATAAATAATAATTGTTTCAAAGCAGAAGTAGTTTGATTTAATGGTAGAAGTTGCTGTTCTGCATTGTTGATCTAAGCTGTATGTGTATATCTTTATGCATAAGACTGTTTTGGATTTGGAACAACAATAATATTAGGAGAAATTGCTAAATTCCTCACCATTTACGGTTATTGCCCGCTGTCTTGGATATTTGGAAGATGATGGTGTCGCATGCTGTTGGTCGAGATTGTGTACATGTACCTAGCTTTGTAACCCTATTTTGGCTTTGGAACTGCATTTCTATATGTAATAATAGTGAATTAGTCCAGGGTTTCGCCACCATAGTAACTTTAATGGTAGAAAATGTCACCAATTGCTGCACTAGCTCAAATGTTGCTGTCTCTGTGTTAAGCTGATTTTTAGATTTGGAATGACGTTTTTATCATTGAAACTTGCTAAGATATTACTACTTTCAGTTCTTGTCTGACAGCTGATATTCGGGAGATGGTGCCCAATGTTGCGCAAGATTACATGTATGCGGCGTGATTGCTTTGGAATGACATCGGTATCTGTAACCACAGAAAAGTTATTTGTACTTTCGGTTTTTCACTACCATCTTGGATATTAGGCACAAGATGGTACCCTAACATGATCGTTTTACAGTCAGTTGTAAACATAAGCAACGTTCAAAGCACTGTACAATGCACTGATCATGACTAAAACGCAGCTAAGTCTAGGTTGTGCGATGTGCAATGTTGTCGCTAAGATTTTAGCATTTCCTGTTACATCATAAATGATGCAGATTGTAGAGATCAGGTGACGTTCGCAGTGAGACATACGTATAGAAAATTTATTCCCCCATCAGATGCAAAAAATGTCATGTTAATATCTGGAACGGTTCAAAAGTTACAGTAGTGTAAGTATGCGGGGGGTAAACGCAGAGGCGAAGACTGAGGGGGGGGATCGTCCCCCTCAAATATTTAGGTGGAGGGGACGGAGGTGCTTTTATCCCCCCCCCAATGTTTAGAAAATGTCATTGCAAATTGTCACGGTGAAAAGATATTGAGAAGGAGAGAAACAGAAGATAAGATACCAGTGACCGACACACAAGCTTATTTTATAGGGCTATTGATTTTATGCAGGCACATTCTATGACAAGTGTCTAGATTAACCTATCGCTACTGCTGTTTTTGTTATCTTAGGTATTAGCTATGACGAAATGCGCCTCTGAAGTTACGACCTTATGGCGCTATACAAATATGCTTATTATTATTATTATTATTATTATAATATCTTTATTAGGTTTATCAGCCAATCAAATCAATAGATCAGTTTACTGTCACATTGGCTGAATAGAATTCAAATCAAAGACTAACAGAAAATGTAAAAGGTTTGTTTCCAGCCTGGATTAATCCGTTATTTGTAATGATAAAATGACGGCTGTCATTTGTAATGACACACACATGAGTGAAATGACTGACCAGGCCTGGAAGCGGACAGGCCTACTGTAACAGGCAGCTAACCAAAAATGGTGCGGATAAATATCGAAACATTGAAATTCAGGTTTAAATGACTCGAAATCCATTTTCAATACAAAATTCATGCTGATATATCGTCAAACTGGATTATGGATTTCGCCTTAATTTGTACTTGGGGTTCGACATTTATGTGGTTGATTTCGATATTTAGCCGGACCCAACCAAAAAGAGGCACAAATCAGGCATTAAATGGTAAAATATGGTAATATATACAGCGTCAATACATGATAATACTAAGCCAACATTTAGTTCGAAGTAACAGTGAGTCCCCCGCCGTCCCCTCCAAATTTCGCATTTTGGGGGGACGGCAAAAAAATTTTTTTGGCGCTAATGCGCCAACCCCGTCCCCCCAAAACTTGCTCCAAGTCTCCGCCAATGGGTAAATGCCTGCACATGTCATACAAATTATGTTGCCTGCCTGAGGGTTAAGCAACTCAAGACCTTCACTAACAAATGTGAAGCAGAATTGACCAAATCATGCAACTCGAATATGTGAAATAGCAAGATCTATGCACGACACAGATTTATGCAAAGCCTCTCTGCTAATGAAGAAGATTCAGTGCACTGACTGTTACAAATTGCATACCATATTTAAGTTGTGCTCCCCAGTGCTCAATCAGTCCAAGCTGCTAGGACGATTTTGATATCTGCACATATTTTAGGTCACTATCTATTAAGCCTACAACACCACTTTTAGCTAGAAAGCTTGGGAATATCACATGGCCGTGGGAATATCAATTTTGTGATTTTTACTCATCATTAGCCAATACTGAATTTGCATTGCCATTATTAAAATCATACAATGCTAACTATTTTGTAGCACGATTTGTACAGGCACAGTGTTAGGTTCAGATCAGCAATCTGACTGTAAAGTATTGAAATATTGATAGGGTTAGATCATCATAGTCAGATCATCAAGTTGACATGAAAATGCTGCTACTCTTAACTCACAGACATAAATGTAGCTTAGTTCTCAATTCATCAAACCAATATGGCCCGACTTTCTAGTTTAAACAGCAAGAACACCAGGCCCACAATGCTATTGCTAATAACCAAACTAGTTGAATATGAACTTCAACTTGCTTGTAGGCAGCTCTAAATAAAACAGAAAAATGAAATACAGAATCAAAGAACGTTTAAAATGCTATAACGCAAATTAATCTGAATTAACTTATCAATTAATGGCCTAAAATTGTGACAAACTGACCCTATCAATTTTTTCTCTACCTTACGGTCAGATCGCAAATCTCAATGTATACTTATCATTTGTACAGCATCTACAGCATTCTTCAAAAATTTGCCTGTAACGAGTTGACCATGTAGTGATGTGACGAGCTGATTATCAATGCATGGGCGTCTGATGTAGGCAGTGACAGCACAAATTCTGGTGGGCAGTTAATATGGTGTCTCTACAAAGTTCAACACCACGAATGAACGCGTCGTTGTCCAGATATACTAGAGATATCTATTAGATTTCGTTCGCCCCTCAATAAGCAGAAAAAAGGGCGAGTAGCTCGATATGTTTTGCGGTAGCTCATGATGTGGTTTTTCAGCAGCCAAGTAGCATGCATATTTTGTCTACACAAGATGAAATATAAAATACAAAAAACATGCACATCCTTAACCAAGAACAACAATATAACGACATTATGCTTCAGTCGTAACTAACAGATCGACATACACCAGTTTGCAATATGAACAACAGCCTCACCACATCAAATACAAACTCTGTGAGTTAATCGGCCATATTGGAAAAACCGCAAATCTTTGGAAATCACCGCAGGGGAAAAGACCATAGAAGTCACGTGATCGGCAAAAACATTCACATGGGGAAAACCGTCCAGTGTGGAAATTACGTCTGCCCGGCTGTTACACTCAATACACTGAACTGCCGCCCTTGTAGCCTGTCATGCATGCTGTGTGCTTGAGAAAAGTCTAAAACAAAACAAACTTTTGAATATCTTATGTCAAGCGGCGTAAATGCTGCCTTAGCTAAAATGGCAGCTGAGCCATCACAACCGCGTTGAACGTGTGTAACCTATGTTTCATGTTTATATGTTACACAACTTCAACGTGACCGATAAAGTGGGGCCATGCACTTTTTTACAGCTTATTAACTTTATAAACATTGATGAGGGGACCGGTTGACAAAGAATCTTATGACAAAATTAAGATAAAGTTAGGTGGAACTTAGAATACATGGGATGCAGTGACGTCAGTGAATTTGAACCTATGGTCAGACATTAATTACGCCATTTCGTGTGTACGGCAGATTGTTTACATGAACAATAATGGTGTTTTTAATGCGCTCATCGTGTGAAAGACTTTTATAGACATTTGTTTTTCGATAAAGTCAAGTCTTTGGGCATTGACAGCTGCCTATACGAAATTCCAAAGAATGATTTGGTCGATGATATGAAGCTGTGGCCACCGGTCAGTCGGTCACGTTCCCCGATGTGTACTGTTTAATTACCTCATCGAAACGCCGGGAGACTTCACTTGGAAAAAGCTGAAAGCATGAAAGCATACAACTTTGTGATTCCTGGCAGCTAGTGGTCAAATTGAGGGGGAACGCGGGAGAACGGCGTTCCCTATCCGTTTTTCGAGGGGGGGGGGAACGCCGTTCCCCTAGCTCAGGTGGCCCTGATGGGTGGACGGTAGGAACGCCGCGTACCCCCGCGTTCACACTAGATTCAATAGCAGAGTCAACTTATATATACGCGTTATGACAAATCCACGTAGCCTATATGTGTAGATCTACGGGCAATCCGGAGCATTCGGTACATTCCCAAGTTTTGTTAGAATTCGTTATGTGGCAGAACTGGTAGACTGGTGGTGTGTCACAGTCACTGAGTGTTATTACTAGCGGGCGGCTATTGCTGACGGAGTTACTTACTTGATAAATGTAAAAAAACTTAACAGTTTAAAACAGTCTTTAACGGCGACACGGCCTACATCACACAACTAAAACAGCGAAAATCAAGCCCGATCACAATACAACAAAACAAAAGCTCAATGGGGAATCGAATAAAATGTGCAAAATAAAAACGTCTTCAGTTCCTTTTTTAATGTGCCAATATTCACTGTTGCGCGCGGATCAGCGAAAAGGCTGTTCCACGCTCTTGGAGCGGCAATGCTAAACGCACGTTCGCTGAACTTGAGCCGAGAGCGTGGGACGAGCATATCGTTGTTGGTGGCCGATCGAAGTGCCGACTGGGACATGCGTTCAGATGCCGGATGTAACATGTCTCTCACGTAGTCCGGTGCGTTGCCGACAACAGCAGAGTGCCCCAGCAGACAGAGATTATACTGCATTCGAGCTGCTATCGGCAACCAGTGCAGCTCCCTCAATGCTGTGTGACATGGTCCCGTGACCGGAGGTTGCAAACGAGTCGCACAGCAGCGTTCTTGGTTGTAACGGCGCCGTAGTGGACTGTAGTAATCTCGCCAGCAGCACGTTGCAGTAGTCCAGCCGCGACAGTATAAACGTGGAGAACAGACTAGCAGTAACGTCACGAGCAGACAACGTATCTGCCGCAGGCGTCTTAGCTGGAAGAAGCAGGCTTGTGTTGTCTTTGTAATGTCACATGTGCGCCTGCAGGTTATGTTCACAGTTGAGATAGACGCTGAGGTCACGAACGCTTTCGACAGGTTGAATTGTCTCGTTGGCGATGACGATTGCTTTGTCGGCGTCGGATGGGCAGTCTCTCGAACTCTTTGAGCCGAACCAGATGACTTCAGTCTTACTCTTGGCTGCATTCATTTAAAGTCGTCTAGAACCACGCGTGGTGCGACTGTGTGTGCCTCGACCGTGGAGTGGCAATGTACATCTGGGTGTCGTCGGCGAAGCAGTGGTGATTTAGTCCATGATTCTGGAAGATGGCGTCGATGTCTTCAGTATACGCGATGAACTTCGGCCCGAGGACTGACCCTTGCGTTTAGCATTGCCGCTCAGAGAGCGTGGAACAGCCTTCCCGCTGATCTGCGTACGACTGTTGACGACTGGCCGTTAGCAGCGACGACGTAAGCACGGTCTGTGAGGTATGATTGGAACCAAGAAAGTGCTGAACCAGTGACACAAAAGCGTTGGTGGAGGATTTGCAGAAGTAACGGCTGGTCTACAAGTATCAAAATCTGACGTTGCAGTAGGCCTAAGTAACTAGAATCAGATTCCGGCGTCTGGAGCTGAAAGACGCAAACTTGTCCCCATAGAATGCACCAAAACTCGCCATTTGGAGATCCAAATTCGTAAAATTTTTCTGGGGAGGGGGCACAGCCCCCTACCCAGACCCCTCCCCCAATGGGGAGGGG
>Ga0056115_1002074_pt1 | contig 10081 bp, 7 predicted proteins | sample WorMetOlspDAHAB1_FD_77007 | JGI IMG/M metagenome (GOLD analysis project Ga0056115, IMG submission 77007) | Marine gutless worms symbiont microbial communities from Max Planck institute for Marine Microbiology, Germany - Olavius sp. DAHAB.1 ... | reverse complement strand
TATATATATATATATATATATATATATATATATATATATATATGTACGCCTTAATTTCATACGCCTTAACTTCATAAAGTATTGACCGATTTTCAAACTTATTTCACTGTCTGAATCAGGCGAACATTTGTAATAATACTGTCATTAAAGATCTTACCACACCTCAACTACTGTGTCGCTACACTACCTTGTGAAATATCAGTGTCTTAAAGCAACAATTGAAAACAAGACGACTTCTGTAACTACACATTTTAAGAAATTAACAGCAGGAAACAGCGTGTTTATTGTCTCAGTTATTGTCTAAAGTAACGCTCGCATTCTGCAGTTCTTACATCAAATGTTCAATGTGTCCTGCTTGCTGCTGGACGACGCACTCTTAAAATGTGGCGTTACAGAAGTCTTGTTTTCAATTGTTGCTTTTTTAAGACACTGACATTTCACAAGGTAGTGTAGTGACATAACTGAGGCGTGGTGAGATCTTTGGTGACAGTATTATTACAAATGTTCTCCTGATTCTGACAGTGAAATGAGTTTGAAATTCAGTCAGTATTTGATGAAGTTAAGGCGTACATAACAGTGTGCCAGTTTTTTGGGCCCTCCTGTATATGCACACGCATCAATGATACCAACATCAAATCATAGACGGTTGATCGATCATAGCCTAAGTGGACAAAGACATGCCCCACTTACTGAACTGGAGGGGACATGTTTTGAGTTTTCACCCTCCCCCCCCCCACACACACACTTCTGGTTTATCTGCACGGTTTTGAAGAACTGGGATTTCTTAAGATGTTCGATGTGCACAGCTTTTCGTAAGCTTTACCCGTTTAGCAAATTAAACTTGGATTAAATGTATTATGTAGGCCTACTGGCAACTGCCGTTCTATAACTCAATTCAGTAATGACAACCACTCGTCAAAATAGCAAAAAAAATCTGCCACCAAAACAAATTACTAGAATAACGCAAATCTTTCATGAAATGGTCAAAACTGTCTCCATATGAACATTAAAGGTCATCAGCTTCAGGAGGCTTTTCCCCTGGTCCCTAGCTCCCCCTACTAGTCTATTACCATTAGTCAACGCCCGTGTATAAAGTTGTGTATTTAACGTGTTTTAAGCCAAACATCACACTCTAATTAAAATACTTTCCTTTTTTGATAATCGCTTTTTGTCACAAATATGAGCATGGTACGAAGCTGGGAGTACCGTCCATTACTCTGTTTCAGTTGCCACTTTTCTTGGCCCTCTCCCCTTCTCCCAGTTTTCCGCTTATCCTCCCCCTATTCATTCCGCTCCTCTCATCTAATTTTCTTCTCCATGGGGAGGGGGTCCTTTCCTTAAATCCAGATGAAGACTCTTGGTGCTGTTGTGAACTACCGAAACCAAAAGGTCTCTTTGTGTTTTTAAAAGTCTAAAATCGAAGTCAATTCAATAGTTTCAATGTATCAGCATGTATTCAGTGATCACTGTATGTAGCAGACAACATGAACACAAAATCAGCATTTCGGCGAAAGTTGTTGTCGAAATATGCATTCGTGGAACGATTTCAGATCGACCCCACCATCCACTAGTTGTCACGTCGGAGGCCTGACTGGCGATTGAGACGTTGGTCATCACGAGAGCACATTGAGAAGCATTGTAGAGCCGGCTCCACCGACTGCCAACAGACGTCCGTTCTGCGCTGTGTCGACTGCATATACTGGCTTGTCGAGGCGAACATCCATCAGCATCTGCAACCCACAAACATACGAGCTAGAAAAAAACTCAAAACGGAATAACAGAAAAACAGATTGAAGAACGACTGGACCAGCTGGTTTTAGGGGAGGGGTAGGAAGGAAAAAAAGAGAAGGAGGGAAGGGGAAGGGAGAATGGAAAACGGGAGAGGAGGAGGGGAAGGGGAAGACAAACCAAGTTTAGATGCATAGGCCCCTACGTGTGGAACTGTAGAGACGTGCACGTTATCTGTCACACATTCCATTTGAGCATTGAAAAAGAAGGAGCAAAAATTGTCCCAGGAACCGCCGCCATCTGCCGCCAGTCGATGAAGCCCCAAGTCGAAGTCAAGTCGATGAACCATTGACCCACCACCGATTGCGCTCCGTGTCGCCGCCGCCGCCACCGCTAAGGTCGCTTACTCGTCGACTGAATGCATTTTTTCAATTGCATCAACGTATTTTTGACAAAGTTTTCAATGTGGTTGTTGCTTGAGCGACTGTTGTTTGTCATTACTCGTTGATTCTAGTGGACAGTAGGCCTAGACACTAAACAGGCCCGCCCTACTTGTATAGCCTTATACCAATTACCAACTTTACCAAGTCTATAGCCAAACTACAGGCATCTTGTATTATTACGCAGTTGCAGAAATGCACATATTTTTGTCAGAAGTCGACTTAAGTCGACTGGATAGTCGATCACGTGTACGACTGTCAGTCAATAGATTGAAAACCATTTAGTCGACAAGTCAGTCGATGGTACGCCAAGTCAGTCGATCGATGCTCAGCAACTGACTCCAGGGACTACGAAGAAACAAAGCAGGAAGGGAATGGGAATTGGTTAACATGGCAAACCACGTGAGGCTTTTACAGACGAGTATTTTCTTCACTAGCTGTTTTTTCCACAAACTGCTATCATCGGTCGCCTAGGTGTTAAACGTACCTCATCTGTGTCGATGCAGACGGCCTGGACACTGTTAGTACCGGTGCCTCCAGCAACAACGACGCTGCTCGTACAGAACTGGCCGCAGTACAGGTAGGCGCCTTGAGCCATGACGTCACCCGATTCGCCAGTCACGTGACCCCGGTCTTTGACGACAAAAGTGAGGTTCTTGAGCAGTTCGTGTTTGCGATAGTCCCACAGCTGAAGCGCGTCTGAAGGCACCCACGAAGCCGTCAGAATCAGGTTTCCCTGCAACAGAAAATCCATGGCAGCAATAAGGGTTTGGTGTTGTACTCCTTTATCAACTATGAACGCCGACAGCATTCGTAACAGCTAAGATGATGAATGCTATCTGTTCGACCACTGTGCCAGTACTAACGCAACTTCACTGATCTACTGACCCCCGACCTGTATGAGTCGCTGTATGAGTGCCGTGGTCAGAAGAAAAAAAAACGACTGGCAAATCAAAAGAAACTGGATAAAGATTGTTCACCATACATAGGCACACACCGTTGCGTGGTTACGGGTAACTTAAGCACAGGGCCCAATGAAGCTCAGCTGGTGGTGGGCCAACTGATTGGTCCTCCCTCTACTAAACAATAACACAATGTGCACTAACATTATTACAATGTGTATACAACCTCAATACACACAAGCACAGCGCAACTAACTCGGACAAACACTAGCGTTTTCTGTCTCAAGCAAATAAAGTAATAAAAACGTGACTTAATAACAGTGTCAGCGTGTCGATAAAACACATACTTTTATGTCGATTCCATCGCCTGCAATATGTGGACCTGGGATAACTGTCTGAAGGCCACTTGCTGTCCGAGTGTCCCATATCTGAAACCGACGGAAAAACATTCGTTGCAAGCACACAAGGAAATGTGATTGTAATAAACAGACTGCTCTGACGCAGCAAATATCTTACAATTATTCATCATCATCACAGTACATTTACACTCGTATAATTAGGTGTTGTTTAAAGTATCTGCATTTTGTATTTGTGCTAACATTCTATTACTGTTTACTTAATTTTTTGTCCTTCAGTTTAATATTTTTTATGAAATTTTTACAGAATTTAGTGCTTTGGTTCGTATTGATTTTCTTGTTTTTGCTTCTTGCCAGTGATTTCATTATTGTTCAATAGTAGCTTTTAAGCTCTTGTGTCATCATTTTTTAACATAATGGACGAGCCAACATAATAAACGAATCGCTTATAACAAAACGTTTGCCGTTAATGACGTCAGTGACGTCACCGATTGAGCGCCGCTCTCGCGCTTATGTTTCATGCTGCGAGTTATGTACCTGCGTCGTGTCAAGTGGAATTTGGGCTTAACCACACACATGCTTGTTGTACTGACCTTGGTTGAACCAGCACCAGAAACACGTTCCGGGTCTCATTGGAGCAAACTCAACAACAGACTGTCTGTCCAGCAGGGCTGCTGATACAACTAAAAGCTTTGCATTTGTTCACATTGTGCTACGCTATGGTCCCACTGCCAGAAATTTTCCATTTTAAATCAGCACTTTAAACTTTCTTATTTAGACAAGCATTTAATATTTTCTAACTGCTGTATTCCAATTTTAATTCTATTTCATTTTATTTTTTTTAATTTTCTGGTTAATTCTACTTTCATGTTCAATTCTACTTTAATTTTTATTTCAATTATTTTAAGGTTTACTATGCAAGACTTACTACTTATCGTATGTAATAGGCGGTTGACAAATTGTTTTGATGATGATGATGATAATGATGACAAATAGATACGTCTTCACCTAGCGTATAAATGATAACGCAGCCACCAATATGAATAAGCAATACCCTTAGAGCTGTGTCCCATCCACCACTGACGAAGACATGATTGTCGTCAGGATGAAACTTCAGAGCGAAAACTCTCTGAACGTGACCAACGTTCGGGTTATCACCCGGCAGCAAAGGTGCTCGACGACTCCCTGGGTACGTTGTGACATCCTGCGATCATCCATGCAGAAATCACAGCAGGCTTAAAACCCACAGCCAACTTAACACACCAAAACTCACGGGCTAACAGCTCCATTAACCCAATTAAGGGCTCGTTGCATGAATGTCACTTAAATTTAATTGACACTTAAGATTATTTTGCGTCACGCATTACGTCATTTCGAACGTCATTTTGTATGCTTTTTACAAATTGAATGGTGCTAAGTTGACGTTTTTCCTCATTTAATTTGTAAAACGCATACAAAGTGACGTTAAAGATGACGTAATGCGTGACGCAAAATGATCTTGAGTGTCACTTAAATTTAAGTGACGTTCATGCAACTGGCCCTAAAACTGTAAAATTTTCTTATTCTTTATCTTGTATTACCTACCTAAACCAGTACCAATAATAGTCTGTATAGGCCTAACTGCTCACAGACAACTAACACCAATTCTTTGACCTTGAATTGTGAACAAATAGTATGTGCTTTTTACAGATGCTTTTTTTCATTAATATGACACTGCAACAATCCACTGCAACAAATGGTGGCTGCAAATATTGAATATTGTTGCTTGCTACAGTACACATTGTATGGTTGTTGCATTTCAAGCCAAAATCAGAACATTTCTGAACACAGTTATCAAAAAAGCTTATCTGATTTATAAAATGGTTTTAGGCAAAAAAACCTAAATGCCTATTTACGTATGCAAGTGAAGAAACTGCAGGGAGCAGCCGCTGTGTTGGATGGGACTGACAGCTTGTTGGTACGGAGGCAGAAAAGACTGTGGGAATGTCCCCTCTAATCACCCTGCCAGTTGCACAGATGCTGAGTACCTTTAGTGTTTCAGTGTCATAAATGCGAATGCAGTGGTCCCTGCCAGCAGTGGCAAACTGGTCGCCTTCTTGGTTGAAATCCATACAATTTATTTCATTGTCTGGCTCTATAAACAACAACAAACCAATCGATCAATCTATTAATCAACAACAATTTGTACTGGCATTGCGCCTGCTACAGTGCATGGACGGAAGCACTTAACAACATAAAACATGAGTTTTAAAATGGAAACACAGGAATGAAATAAAAACATAAACAAAGTAACAAATGACAAAATGGCATGACAATGAATATGAAAATGCACAGCATACAGAAAAATGTGACAACTTTGAAAAATGACAAATAAAAATGACAGAAGTTACAAGCATTACACAATTGCTGTTGTTTACCGGACTTTAAAACCAGCATTGGACAGATGGCCTATTTCACAGAATGCATGTATTCAATTCATTCTATTTGACTTTGTTTTATTTAGATTCTCGCTTTAATTTTTCAGTTTTCACTGACAGGAACAAACACAATCGGCAATGTTATGGCAAAACATGTACAAATAGCTGTTGTGGCATGGCAGAAATACAGCGTTCATATGTAGTTTAACAACATTAGAAATTTAGAAAAGTCATTAGCCAGAAAAAAGGTTTGACCAGTAAAGCACAACTGACCAATATCATGTGACAGGGCATAAACCATGTGATGATGAGTCCCAACCTTTAAGCAGCTGGCGACATGGAGCCTCCTTTGTGACACTGCCAGAGTAGATGCAGCCATCAGACGACCCGGCGATAACCATGTTGTGATGCTTTGGGTGAAAACGAATCACCATAACTGCCAGTGACTTGAGGCCCCCGGATCGTATCACACATTTTGACTGACCCAGGCTTGTGTCCACCACCTAACAAAATAAACACTTGTTCTATGGCCGTTTTAGATAACACAAGGAAGTAAATAAAAGAAAATAAAATGAATTTGATGTTTAAAGATACAGAAAAATAACGGACTGATACTCATAAGCAGAGACTTGGTTCTGGGTTTGAGGGGGACAATAATCTGGTGGAACATTCTCACCAGACTTTTGCACTACATAAATCACTTACTCGTTAATTTACCAACTTAATGATCTTTCACCATCTGTCAAACATCGAAATTTTGGGTACATCTTATTTATTTGTAATTACAAGACATGCATGTTTGCTGACAGTAAAAGGAAATCAGCTCATTCTTCGGAAACAAAAAACACATTGAAAGTCAGTCGGCATTTAACACAGATCTTATCCCTTAGACGAATACAAAAAATGATGGCAGATTCCAACAGTTGCAGTATCCAGTCATTAATCATTGCATAAATTCACATGCAGGTGTTTCTAGTGTTTCTCCTGCAATGCATGGAATACAGTTGACATTGCTTGAACTACTTGTACATAACCTTCACCTCCCCACAAATTCACCACAGATGCGCCTAGCAGAGCGCTACTCTGCCACAGTCGCTTGTACTGAGACCTACACCTTGAAGCACCTTCATAAAAGCTTATCTAATAAATACACACCATTTCTGTATGCAAAATGCAAAGAACCCTATGGCTAGTAGGCTCTCTCACATCCACAGTTCTCGAGGGCAGGTGGTGGCGGTGGTGGTGGCGGCGGCAACGATTTGTATAGCATAGCGCATCACGCAGTACCTCCACTCTAATGCTCTAGAGGCACTGCGCTGGCACTAGGTTGCTCATATCCCATTACTTGCCATTGAGCTGGCAACAAGCATACTCCAGCCACAAATGCTCAATTATATGTGTGGTAAGCCACACCTCTCACCACGTGTTCTGCCATTTGCAGCTGTAACCAAAGCACCTAACTGCATGGGTTGCTACTCACTTACCAACCCCCAGAGGGATGGAAGGCCCATTTGACCTAGTTGCGTGACTGATAGCAGATGCTTTACTCAAAAAGTGTCACGCAACCGACTACCGGTCTGGTGAAGGATATGAAAAGTTTGCTGGCCAAGACCAGCATGCTAACCACTACTGTGTGACTGACTACACTCAGAAAACAATGTAAGAACTAACCTCAATTGTTCCATCTCCATAGCCAACAGCCAGAACATTTGCATCGTATGAGAACTGCAGACTGTAGATTCCATCGCGTTCGCTGTTGTATCTGTACTTGAAGTGGCGATCAGTCTGAGTGAATGTCACCAGTGACTCTATGTTATGCACATCAGTCCTTGCATTTCTATGCCGCAAGTTTCTCAATAAAAGAATAACAACAGCAGAATAATCATGTGTACCACTTATCAGAAAGTAACTGCACACAATAGTTCAGTAGTAATGCTAGATGTGCAAGTTATAAACAGCAGTAGCTAAAATGGTTTTGTATTCATTTAACTTATTTACTGCATTTAAAGTTCAGCAACTATAAATAATGTTAATAACAGATATTAACATACCAAAAATGATAAATTTTTGCACTGTTTATGGGCATGCAAGATATGTTTTCTACAGTTTTTTACCGTTTTTACTATGCTTTTATTACTATTTATTGTGAACTGTAATATTTGGAAAATAAATAAATGCAGGTGATCAACCAAGAAAGATTTGCATATACCCTCATATCACTGAAGCAAAGAACATATACGTGAGCAATTGGTAAATATTTTGGTGAAGAAAATATCAAATCAATGCATTAAAATCAAAACTAATTTATGTAGTGTCAATGGCAAAGACTATATATATAGTCAGAGTGTAATTCACTGTATGTGATGTCCAATAGTTTGTCGACATAATTACATTTTCTCCATGGCCGTATCGTAAACAATGCATTGACATCATAGTTCCCAACAAAAATGCTAGTATTCATTCAAAGACTGGTAGTGCCAAAACAAGAGGTCTGGGGATGGTAGTCCCTCAGCAGATCGTAGGAGACAACGTGCTTTGGGATGTAAGCAGGGAACTGGAACTTTTTTGTAAGATTTTTACCGACCAAAATATCATGTTGGTTCATCTCTACATAATTTCGCTAACGTGTCACTGACCACGCAATTCCGTCATCGTGTTATTGCTAGGTGAGTCATTAAAACTGTAATTTTCTTGTATAAATTATGAAATTTCATAGATCTTTTGTTATTATTTCTATAGGAAAAGTTTTTGTGGTAACGTAGGTATATGTTTTTGTGCTTCGTTAGGCGAAATAAGCGAAATTCGGCAGGCATGTAAGTGAGTAGTTTAACGCCCCACCCTACACAATATAGGTCATTTCGGAGGCGGATAAATTCGGCAGGCAGGTGAACTTTAGTTGGGTAACAGTGCAGTGAGTGAGTAGAGTTTAACGCAGATAAGCTCCGCCACACCAGATCTGTGGCTTTTGCAGTAGAATAGTATTAATAATATTCAGTAGAATTCTGCTGAAGAAATTCATATCTCGGGTGGCGGAGCTTATCTGCACTGTTATCTTTAGTTGACTCAAAATAAGCCGCACAACGCACCTTGCTGAATAGCTTTTCCGGCCTGAATAGCGGCCTCCAGCCTTCGACGCGCCATGATGCTGGCAACAAACAACCACAAACCTCGGATGAGCAGTTAACAATGAAACAATGTCGAAGCTTTCTTCAGCTAAGTTCGTGTCCTTTACGTTTAAATATAGCAACCAGGAAAAGCGCCCGGAGTGAATAAAGGTGAAAAACGTGTCAACAGTCGTCAACGACTTTTTTATTTTGTTTACATTCGTTGCTACCATAGATCAATGACAGAGCATAGAGAGTAACATTTTGACAAGAAAAATTATGGAATGAATGTCTATGGCCCCTGAGATTGGTGACTGGCATGTGAGCTGAGCGGAAAACGAAGCGGAGCGGATCGAAACCGACTTGAGCGAAGCGGAGCGGTGCGCTCAGCGGGGTTCAAAAAAATCAAGTGGAGCGTGAGTGGAGCGGGAGGTCGTCTGAGCGGGAACGAAGCGATGAGCGGGAGTCCCTTAAATGGAGCTGTGCGATGAGCAGGAAGTTTTGTCGCTCCGCTCAGCTCACTTACTCTGGACTGGTGTCTGGAACTTTATTCATGCTGCTCAAACATGTCCATATCTCATCTTTCACGGTTCATCATAGCCTACTTTTACTATTCTGTACTGTGTATCTGTGTTCTGTTCAGACCATATTTGATGCTATTGCTATAGTTCTCTCCCTGAACATATCCGTTCTGTCAGTCAGCACAAGCACACTATCAAACGTCGCCCCAATGTATGTTAAAATAATGAGTCTTAAGACTCATTATTTTAACATACATTTTCATACCACTTAGGCTCTTTATCGACTCTGTAATGCCTGGCCGTTCCGGTTTATTGTAGGTCGGACAAAAAAACAACTTCATTATAAGTTATTATTATTTATTAATTAATATTTCAAATTGCAGACTGTATATACACTGTGTCTCAAAAAAAACTGGGACCCCTATACACATATCAACAACTATGTGATTTTTTGTTTTAATGGCATATCCTTTTTGCCACATTAACTGTTACTTATTCCCCATAAACTGTGTAATTTTCAACAAAATTCCTCATACTGTTTATGAGATACGGATGTTTAAAAAAATCACGCTGTTGTACTAACGTTTTCAATATGGACGCCACTCGCAGCACC
>Ga0056115_1002073_pt1 | contig 10084 bp, 9 predicted proteins | sample WorMetOlspDAHAB1_FD_77007 | JGI IMG/M metagenome (GOLD analysis project Ga0056115, IMG submission 77007) | Marine gutless worms symbiont microbial communities from Max Planck institute for Marine Microbiology, Germany - Olavius sp. DAHAB.1 ... | reverse complement strand
GTCTTCGAATCTCTATTGAAAATCCGAGAAAGAGAAAGGATGGGAATAGGCCAAATTCCACTTGGCTCGACTCGACTCGACTCGTCTCGACTCGACGCGACTCGACACGTTCGACGTGTCGAGCGAGTCGAGCTGTGCTCTTCGACTAGCTCGACACAGCCAAAATGCATGGGCTCGACAAGTCGAACGTGTCGAGTCGTGTCGAGTCGAGACGAGTCGAGTCGAGTCGAGCCAAGTGGAATTTGGCCTTTACCAGTCACAGTTTGTACAGCGTAATAAATAGACGTCTATGTCTAATTATCGTTCGCAGACGAAACTGTGAATGAAACCGAATAAGTCTGTACTGTGCAGTGTTTTGCGCACTTAGCTGTTTAGGTTCATTCGTTCATTTTCGTTCGTTAAAGCAGCAATAAAGTGACATGTAAAATTAAATAACGATTGAGATGTAGGCCTACTGAGTTGTGCGATTTTCAGTTTATTTATGTAAAATTGAAATCGTACACGAAGCACGTCAACAAACAGTTAAAAGCGACAGAAAAACGACAGAAAATTAATAAACCTTAAGCTAAACGGTCCGTCACAACCTGTACTAACCTAGTATCAGTATCATATTTAAAAATTAAAGTTCTGTCCGAAAACTGTACAACAGAATTTCCATCACGGATCATCAGTAACTCTGTTTCTTTGTCGGTGCCAGTTAATCGATGTCAACAGTAGACTGCCAATATCAGAATAAATTAAAGGTCGTGTATCCGGTACCGGCAACCGGCATCCGATCCCCTCAGATCGCGTACCGGCAGTCAGCTATTAATAATTCGCTGGCACCTAAACTTACGCTAAACCTAGCCCTAACCCTACCCTAACCCTAGCCCTAACCCTGAGCTTCTGGTTTCAAAAAAGAAGAAATCCGATCTCCAGATTTCTAATCGCTTAAACGTCGACGCCATTTTGACGCCACATGCCAGTCATTCATAGCGACTGCCGGTACGCGATCCGTGGGGATCGGGTGCCGGTTGCCGGTACCCGATACACTACGTAAATTAAAATGTGTCGGTGGGGCATAGTCGCTCACAATCGATTAAAATTGGGAATTTTTAATCGTTTTCGTTATCTACATTTCAGAATTGAAAAGAGGATCAGGAGACAAATCCCTTATCTTCTTCTGTCACTCCTTTCTTTTTTCCCCTCCCTTTCTTCTTTTCTTTCCATCACCTCCATTATCCCCCTCCTCTGCCGAACACTTCATCCGGTACCGTGGCTACACTTAAATACAGGTAGAAGCCAAGTATGAGGAGGCAAAAATTCAATTGATTAATTACTTAACATTTCAGCAAATTCCTACTGTCATCTTGTTTTTCACTTTATGTATTCCCTTCAAATGTATTACGCAATATGAATACATATAATTTTGTGATACAAAAATTAACAAAAGCTACAATAACACGCAAAAAATTATACCCAGTCAAGTTCCAAAAGTATTAACTCATGTGTTAACTCATTGTCTCTGTCTACGCGCCTAATTCCATCTACCCTTCCTTATCCTTCACGTTCTCCTCCAGTCACTTTTCACTCCACAAATCCAGCTAGAAAGTCTGGGAATATGTGTCAAATGGCAACCATTCCGGAAAGGGAAAGGCAACTTCCTCTAGCCTCCGTGTCAAATCGCAGCTACTGCCGTGCAATTCGGAAATGCATGCCTCTACGAGAGAGTGACAATGACAACTGAAAGTAGTATAAACACGTGATCATAACCACTAACCAACCAATAGGGCTGCCACGAGTACTCACTCGAGTACTCGTTACTTTCTATTCCCGGTTGCAAATTTCCATTCCAGGTTGCAGTTATATTTGCAATCGATTGATGATACAGACATTAAATGTTGATAGCCAGACGGCTTTAGAATAATTTATTTATGTAAGTATAAAAAATGAAAATTCGCCGATTCATACACTTTTCAGTAACTTAGCATGGAGTTCAGCATTAGGTCTCATTAGCTAGGACAGAGGAGGACTACAGTAAAAGCCCTCGTAAAATAAGAGGTTTCAAAATCACGATTGTTCAAGGTCTGTAGGCCTTTCATAGCCCCCGATATGCTGACCGACCACCTCGTTGTCGTCATCGGCAGCTTGTATTAAGGTACTTCCGGTATTAACGAGTACTCGAGTAGAAAACTACTCGTTAGCGGCAGCCCTACCAACCACACACCTAACCATAACCCTAACCCTAACCCTACTACTAAACAGCACGTAGCAGTAAGCATTGGACTTAATATAGTCACGTGTCCTGCGTATCCGGAGAAATTCATACGAGACCGTTACTGTACCGTTTTCACTAGTTTAGGTTGTAATTGTCAGTCTCTGTGTCGCCACATTTAGCGTTACGAAATAATGCGAATGGTCGATTTTGCAATTGCGCTGTCCGTACACAAACAATAGCACACAATAATATTGTCATGCGCCGGACAATAATGCATCTAATGGCCGCTTGCGCAACCGTCCATAATTCCATATGAACACGCCAGTGCGCTCGCCACAGTCGTATGTTGCGCCAGAGACCTTTGCTCGAAACAGGTAAGTTATATCTGACTGGTCTACAGCTGTTGTCTGTTGTAATCGCAATAGACAATGCTTGCGCACTACGTATTAAAATGGGAATGAACCAAGTGATACCAACCATTTAACCGACCCCAAATGTACGGGGTGTCCCATAAAAAATGACCCCGTATGCTGTTTTGCCAAAATTTCTATAACCAATGACACTTTTTCAGCCAAAGTGTGTAAAATTTGGCTGGAAAAGTGCTATTTGTTATAGAAATTTTGGCAAAACAGCATAGGGTATCATTTTTTATTGGACACCCTGTAGGAGAATTGGAGAAGAAGCAAGGAAAGATATTTGGTACGAAAAACTACAGTCTCACTCGTAACTTATTGCTCTAATAAATGCTTCAAGTGCTCTTTGCGGTGACTTCTCCTTTTTATTCCCGTGATACGAAGTACATAGCAGGTTTTTTGCACTATCTGTTTGCCAGCTAGGTTTTTTATACAACTGTGTGTAAATACTCCTTAAGCATGTAATGAATAAATCAGATATATTAGAAATTCACTAGGAATTCTGTGTACCAAAAGACGTTCATTGCGATCAAGATTTCGCACATTTGATTATAACAACAATGCAAGACGACGAATTTAATTTCGACGTTACTTAGTTGCAAATATCGGATTTCGCATAATAACAACGTCATTGAAACGGGATGTTTCTTCGACGTGTGCATTTGCAAAATATTCCCGAAAAATCAACCAGTTCACGATGATAACTAAAAATAAAAACAAACAAAATGTGTTCAAGACTGTCAATAAATGTTTGGCCTAACTATATGAGTCAAACAAGGTTAGCAATGTTGCAGGAATTTCACGAATCACAAAACACGCGTTGCCGCAATTGGACACTGTAGATTGCGTCGCTTAGTTACATGCAAATATATATCAACTAAAACTGTATTAACAATAATAGAAAATATAATTAGTTTTGTTTTATCTGACTTACACTAATGAATGGATTCTCACAGCCAGATGTTGTATGTGGTTAATGCAGAAGAGGTGCTCACAGCTCACAGAATGACAGCGGAAATTTCCGACGTGTTTTTCGTCAAAAGACGATGTACGCTGTCAAGCGAGACGTTGAAAGACGACACCAATCAAGTTCAGGAGCCGAAACTCGCGGTAACAACGATGGCAGATAGTCTGAGTCCCCTCCTCACGAGCATGAAAGTATTCGGCCTGTACTTCAAACGCGAAACGCACGCCGGTGTCGACAAGTCGGCAGACGAGAAGTCGCGTCGTCGATGGAATGCGAGCATGATTCACTCGCTTTTGGTGGCGGTTGCTATGTGGATAAACGTGGCCAGAATGTTCTCGGTGTTCCAGAAGACCGGTCTTTAACTCCTAGATCTGACGCTCGTGTATTCCGAAACTAATCTGATCTCAACTGTTGCTCGGTATGGTGTACTTCTTGCATGCGATTCTTTAGATTAATAATCTATTTTGGTACATTTACGCAGTCTTAATAATTACTGCGGTTTCCCATGCACCTAAAAATCGAGCAGAATGGAACATTCATCGATGATGCTTTTTTGAAGAAAATGTCACCGGATGAAGAACGCACAAAACGCGGAGGACTGACCTGCTGTGAGGAATTGTGATCCCCGAATGTTCGCTCGAAGTCACAGCTTCGATGTAGCCGGTCTTTGATAGGTCGACAGAATCGGCTCGGTGCCGAAAACAATATGCAGACTTATATTAAACGCACGGTGTACTTCTTGCATGTGATTCTTTAGATTATCGATCTAATTTAGTCTTCGCCGCGTCTCGGGTGGCCCACTCATGTTATCGGTGTTCACAGCGCAAGATAGATTCGGGCCGCTTCTGCTGAACAAGTTCACCGCACTCGGTTGGATGCTACTTTGCGCCATCTCCCAGTCCACGTACTTCGCCGTCAGTTACAGCGGCGGTCTGGACCGGATGTTGAGTGGCATAAAACTCGGCAAAACGTGAGCAAAATACAGTCGACGATCTGCTGTACGTGACACACGACCTGGTGAAAAGACGTGGTCTTTAATTCTTCGATCGGACGCTCATGGTCCGCAAAGAAATCTGATCTTAAACGTAGTGCGGTAGGTGTACTTCATGCATCCTACTTTAGATTACTAATATAATCCAGTTCCTTATTCTGTGAGTGTCAGGTACCCATGTTATCGGTGTTCACCGGTCAAGATACATTCGGGTTTCTTCTCTTGAACAAGTTCAACGCAGTCGGGTGGATGCTCCTTTGCGCCATATCGCAGTCCACGTACTTCGCCGTCAGCTACAGTGGCGGTCTGGACCGGATGTTGAGTAGCATAAAACTCAGCGAAGCGTGTGCAAAATACAGTCGACGATCTGCCGTGATGTACGCATCGCTAGCCTGGATCTTCTATCTCTTGAACTGCGTGTCGTAAGTGACAAAAGTCGTGAACTGTTTGACATATTGCTTGCTATTATTTGGCTGATCGCATCGATACAATAATCCCGCAAAACTGTGAAGATGAAGTAGTTCAAGCAAATGAAGGCTTCGCTGGTGCGTACCACCTATCTTTTGAACTGCGCCTAGTGCGCCTCGGTAGCAACAGTTGTGATTTATTCGAGACTTATTTCTCATTCATCGACCAATTTGGCAGGGGAAATTACATCCGGTTAAGTATAGGCCTAAATAGGAAAACTCCTTTCTGAAAAGTGTCATGCTATAGTGAAGAATTATAACGGCAAAAGGCCTCATTCGCCAGTCTGGACCCACGCTGTCTGTTGAACTGCGCCTTCCTGATGTACTCCGTCAACTTCACCGGAGGTTCAATGGATTTCACGCTGGCTCCGATCACCACGCTCGTCGACGTTCCGCATCTTCTCGTGCCTCGCATTGTGATGACTTTCGCCAATCTGTACCTGATGGCCGCCTGGATCTTTCCTCACGCACTCAGCTTCATGCTAGCGCTCGTGTTCACTCACGAGTACAAAGAGCTGGGCCGAAATTTCGAAACGCGCCTGGCGGAAAGCGACGACGACCGCGTTTCCGATTCCGATATCGAAACATTCCGGCAACAACATCAGAAGATCTCCATGAACGTTGATCATGCCGACGATATCCTGTGCACAGAGGTTCCTGGGCAGATGGGCAAACAGACATTAGATCCATTACTGTCCGGCACACGGCAATACATGGTATTAGCGTTTTCGCATGAACATCGATACTAAAAATCGACTCCCGCATTTTGTTGTGAGACCTTTCGTTCGGCCATATATGTCTGCTTGAAATACAGAATGATTAAAACGCATACTGGGTGTACGAATGAACAGTTGAGAGCTTCGATGAACTTATTCGGCTATTGAACTCTGATCGTGCCGACGATATCCTGATGTTCCACAACGCAGGCGCATTCTGCTGCCAGCTGTTCTTGTGCATCAGCGTCCTATACAGCCTCATTCCTTCTTCTGAAATGGCATACACTGTGTCTGGGGGTCGTTACACCCCATCCTTCGCTCACTTTACAGCCTCATCTTCTTTTGTTCGATGCGTGACCCCGTTCTGATTCTCATGCGCGTTTGCTGGTTTGTCGGCAACTCGATCGGACTTGCTCTGACTTCAGCCGGCGGAATTATGCTCAATCACTACGTACGTCTGTCGAACTATGTCTTTTTAGATAGGGCGTGGTCTCTCTATAGGATGAATGTTATGACGGTTTTCCGCACAGACCCACAAAAAACGATTAATCGAAAGAAAAGAAGCGTCGGTTTGGTTGAAAAACCATACATACGCATTTTGACACATTACAGCCCCAATCCAGAGTGGTAGCCTGGTCACCCTGAATATGCAATAGATGCTGCATGACATTCCATGAAGGTGCATGTCAAATCATCCGCATCTGTCTACAGTGTGGAATCATTCAATCAATCAATCAATCAATCAAACTATTTTATAGTGCGCCAAAACGTTGACCAGAGAGCTTGCCAACTTAGTCTGCCTCACGTAGGAATAACTAAAACAGAAAAAATCGAACTAAAACATAAAACCGACGAGCGAATAAGTCCGGTGAACGATCTAGAACCATGAGATTAGTCCGACAGCAAGAAAAAGACTAATTTAAAGGAAAAGATTTTCTGAAAAGGTTGGGTTTTGAGCTCAGAGTGAAACGATGAAAAAGTGATGGAAGGTGATAGCAGCTGCAGATTCAAGTGTGTAACAGTTTAACAACACAAATATGGCAAACAAATGCAGAGATAACATATTGCTTGTTGGATATGTGCTGTAAGCCTACATTGTCAAAGCTATACTCCGCTGAGCCTTGTATCCGTTTATTGTTGCAGGCTCATCATATCTGCGAACAGCTGCACAACATGAATCTGACCGACTTGAAAGGAAAGACAATCGGAAAGGTCTCAGAAACGCCTCGTTGGCTTTAAACATCATTTCGCATCCGCTACATACAATCGCACAGCTCAAAAATGAGAAACATTATCGAGTTTCATCGCCTTAAGGGCAAAGCTATTGTGAACAACATGTGTGGGTGCAGTAATTTCATGGCTCGCAGTTAGCTTTGCACGATGACATAGTTCACTTCGAAATACCGGGTATTTAAAAAATTGGGAATTTTTTTTACATATTTCAAGACTTCTTTTGAAACATTTTATGAAATGTTTAATTTTCAGTAATAAGTGGCTTAAACTTTTTAAAACATGACTAAAAGCATATACGGTTAGTAGCAGATACATAATAGCTATTTCTACTTACTTAAAAACATCCTGAAATTTTGTTTATATTGCACGAAATACCTCATGAAATACTTCATGAAATATCTTAGGCCAAATATTTGCATGAAATTTTACAACACGTCTCACAGTGTAGGCTTGGAAACGACAGCATATTTTATATATCTGACACCAGCTGAAAATAAACAAGCACACTTATTCTGAGTACTTTGCTAAGAAACCTAACCGTGCATGCCTATATTATATTGCAGCTAAACGTGTTTCTGAGTCGGCTTTGTGGACAACCAATTGGCTTTACAGTAGTCGGCATCTTCGTCATCGACCGGAACACTATCCTTACGGTTTGTGTAGCTGCCTAAATATATAGGGTGGCCTATAAAGTAAGCCCCTGTCGAATAATCATTTAATCTTGTTAATATTTTAATCGAATTTGAGCGTAAAACAATTAGCACTATAGTATTATTTGTACATAGTTGGTATTAAATATTATGAGCGACCTAGTTTGTCACCGGTTACTTACGTGCTTGGAGCTGCGATATGGGTAAAGTAATGTCAGTGATAAAATCTTAAGCGAAGCTCAGGAAAAAAAGAAACCATATGGGATCAAAAAAGGTTTGCACTGACTTCCATCTAAAAGATGCATACGAGTGGATATCATAGCTTGCTGAGGAAAACTGTTGCAATTAGGCCTACAAGTTATGACACATATCGTAACTTTTTGGGTCACAACCGTAACTTGACGTCACAAATTTGGTCACGTATAAAATATTTAATACCAACTGATAATATTATTTTTTTCTTTGATACTTTAATTTGACGAAAAATCGAATCTTAGTGACATGATTTAGCATGCTTACAAGTTATTTATGATTCCGTAGGGTTCTCATTTTTATGCCACCCTGTACCAGTGTAGTTCTTCGCCGATAAATTCTAGTAGATTTTTACCATATTATTCTCTGTGTGGGTGTGTACAAGATGTTAATAGGCGTGCCTATCTTTAAACGGTTTAATGAATAGTATCTTTGTGACTCTTAAAATAAAAAAAGCGTTGTCATCACAACAGCTACCGTATATGCGAAATCAATACCACCGCCCCTTCATGTAAGCCCATAATATATAGTCAACATGAAAGCAGGTAAAGTTAACATACCGTTAACATAACATACATTGATACATAAAATACGTCGATATTCGTTCTATATACTTTGTGCATTGGCTGTTTTTCTCTGGGACCGGGCAGGTACACCCATCGAATTGATTCATCGTGAAAGTTAAAAACCCACGATGATGATTATGACATCGAAGACTATGATGATAATGGTGACTATTGTTATTATTATTATTGTTATTATTATTATTGTTATTATTATTATTATTATTGTTATTATTATTATTATTATTATTATTATTGTTGTTGTTGTTGTTGTCGTCGTCGTTGTTGTTTTTGTTGGTGACGGTGGTGGTATACAGCGTTAGATTTTCTGTTTTAATTTTCACCAATGAGTAACTGTCAGTTTAATAGCCTATTACAAATGAGTATTACATTACTCGTTATTGTTCTTCGTAAAGTTGCTCTGCCACGGTGTTTCGTAAACAGAGATGCCAACCTTCATTGTATTCCACAGTATTTGGAAACGGGCGAAAATAAGTAATTTGCTTCCGCCCGTTCCCAAATATAATATTTCTTTCGCCGGAAATATTAATTATCGACAACGGTGGCATTTTGTAGCTGCTCGGTCTGCTGGTTACTTACTTTCTGCTGGTGGTGCAAATGACAGCGCCGGTCAAGGATTCAGCGGCTGCAGGCGACGTCACCACCGTTGCCATGGAAACCGGAACTGGACAGAATTCGAGCGTGTTTTGACTATTTCCGTAACGCAACTAGCGTTTTTTTTCTGTGTAGCTAACCGTCGGCATTTTGATTTTGTTCAGTGATCGTTGTCGGCAAAAGGACGCATTCGTTATATATAGGCCTACAATTACCTATTCAGAGGCGGATCTAGGATTTTTAGACGGGGGTGACTTTGGGAACACGACGAGAACTGAGGGGTCTGACCTTGCGGGAGAATTTTATGCATTTTAAAATTAGGAATTGCAGAGATAAATACAGGGGCGACAGTGGTGACTAGACCAAAACAGTTATTACGTGAACAAAACTTGCAAACAGGTTGACTGTCCGTAACAGTAAATGTAACACTTACCCAGAAAATGAGTGGCTCTTTTGAGATGGTTTACATTGACGTTGAGTTGCTAAAGTCAGACCGTGGTCAAACCCTCTCATTGGCTAGCAGTGTAGTCTGAGATGTGACATTCTTTGTAATATAATTTTTTCTCTCTTTGGCAAGGGGTGACAAGTCACCTTTTTACTGTGAATTAGCCCTTACCCAAACCATTATATTTGAACTTTTTAGCTCTGATCGCTTCCGAGATACAAACATTTGAAATTCGGATATACAGACCTTAGGATTATCGCTACATTACCATACAATAGATACACTGCGATACAATATCGCATGAGTTATTTGTACGAAAAACACAATTTGACATTGCAATTACAGTCTACTGTCAAACTACGAAGTTTGATAAAGTCAAAACTTAAAATTTTGCTTTGTTAAGTTTTAATTTCCATTTTTTACATTTTCGTTTTCCCCGCTTCCCTCCCCCTCCCGCGTCTGGAATCGTCTGCCCACCGAACATAAGATTATGCGATCCACGCCTGTTTTTAAGCGACATCTCAAGACCTATTTGTTTTCTTCCGTTTATGGAGCGTCTTAAACACGACAATTTG
>Ga0056115_1002071_pt1 | contig 10084 bp, 5 predicted proteins | sample WorMetOlspDAHAB1_FD_77007 | JGI IMG/M metagenome (GOLD analysis project Ga0056115, IMG submission 77007) | Marine gutless worms symbiont microbial communities from Max Planck institute for Marine Microbiology, Germany - Olavius sp. DAHAB.1 ... | reverse complement strand
ATATATATATATGCAGCAGCATCAAATGTACAATTCAGTTGCATTCAAAAACTCAGTGAAATTATGCTGCAAACAATTCAACTACAACAAATAATTCACAGTAATTGACTTATGCCTCATACACACTGCAATAATTACTTAATTTTTTAAACTCCTGCTTTTCTGTTCACTGTGTGTGTGAATCAGTATGGTATAAGATATTGATTTCACAATTCAAACTTAAAGAGTTCAGATGACAACAGACCCTTCATAAAGCATGGTTTCAATTAGATATTAAGTTCTAAGACAGCAAACGTATCAATATAACTGTAAGCAAAATAACAAATCAACAAAGAAAAACAAGTTTCATACAAATTTCACTCAAATTATTATCACAACATTATCAACGTGAGCAACAACATATCCGACGTCCAACTACAGCACCAGGCTAGTCACAGATCCAGCCGCTTCACACAATGTACACAGCTGCGTTCTTGAGTTGTGTACAATTTTGACAATTTGTGTGGAAAAAAAAACAACAAAATTAAGCTCGTCCGTCCACCAGCCTTTGTATCTTTGCTCTGCAATGATGCAGTGGCAAAACTATCGGCTGCCAAGATACATCATAATTCATCAAACACAAAATTAACGGACTACGGATACAATAACGCACTGCACTAGCCAAGCCGCGAGATAATGCCACTGATCCAACGTAACACAATAAGAACTGAAAGCGGCATATATTGCACAGAAAAAAGCGACTCTTTCGACGTATTCATCCACATATTCACAGCAGATAACGTCTGCCTGCTTGTAAACCTCACGCCCACAACTTTCATGCGCCTACACTTTTCTGGCAGTAGAACGTCAAAGCTAAACAATCTGACAGGCACTTAAATCAAGTCATCTTGCTGCCAACCCCAGTATAATCAAAAGCAGTAAGGACTTCGATTTATTACTGTACTAATACTGATGAACATAATACACTCGTCAGCACAATTATCTGCATATGACGTCATACATAATGTGAAACAATGTGATAATGACGACAATAATGATATCAACAAGTTGACGTTGAACATAATGATAACATCAAGTATAGTGACTTCGTTTGACAAACTCTCAACGTCATTCTGATGTTGACGTATACTGACAGCACACAGCCGCCAATGGCACATGCCTGCCTTGTAATATTGACTTTGGACTGGCAACACTCAACATCCTCAATAATTCTATCAAGTGTAAGTTTCGTAAGTCACAGCGCATTAAGCAATTTACGCTATTGTGGTAGAACGGCCAGTATTCCAGTTACTCAGGGGTCGACATTTTTAGGTTTTGGGCTCCAAAAAACAAACAGGCCAAACCACCCAAGATTATGGTCCTGCAAAGACTATCATCATTGAGGGTTTTATATGCTGCTATGCAAATTACGTATAAAAGTGTTTCAAATTTTGCAAGTTTTGGTGCATAAATGGGCAGAATATGTATACAAATTAGACTTTGCAGTTCCTTGGGTGTTCTAACTCTAAAACAACGAACCGAGGAGTCGGAGGGGGTTGAACGAACATGTGTGGCACCCACAATTCGCAGGCAAAGTTAATTGGTGACGACGTAGTTGACGAGTCACGTCGACGGCCGATAGTCAGACAATAAATGTTTATAGTGCTTAGCAAGCTGTGAACTCCATTCCTAGACCATCCTTTAGATGGATGTTTATGTAAAAAAATTCTTTGATTTACATATTTTCTCTTGTTTTTCTGGTTTTCAATCACGACTTTATCATATACATTGATTTTTCCTTATGGCTTCAAACAAAGAAACTGATGACGTCACAAATTAGGTCACACATAGAATATTTAATACAAACATATTTTTGTGCTCATTTTATACGCAAAACAGATGAAAAATCTAGCCACCTAGACGGTTTGTAATACGATTTAATGATGATTCTTGATAGTGGCTTTCTTTTTTGGGACACCTTGTATATTCAAACTTACTTATACTGAAATAACAGTATAACTACTAAGGCTATTTCTTTCAAAAAGCAGTCAGTGTTAGCCAGTTAGCTGGTTACAGACCTGTAAGCTGCCCGCATTTTGGCACAGCACCCGGGCCCGCACTAGCTTTAATGCGGCCCTGTCACGTACAAAGATGTCGTTGAAACTGAGCAAAAAATGCAAAGGCTCCTGAACGAGTTGACCGTTGCTGCCCGTTTGCGTTGCCTTCCCACGTTTCAAGTTTATCTAACCACTATGCGACATGGGTGGTAGTGCCAGCAGCATGCAGCCACCTGTAACACTTACCTTTTGACCTGAAACTGGTCTGCACGTGTTGCTGGAACCTTTGATTGGAGTTAACGGCATACAAAAAGGTAATAGCATAACACTCATACAGCGCCACAAGCGGCAACTGCAGCTGCAGTGGCGCTGTACGTCACAGACCAAGCGGACGTACAGCCTATAGGCCGTAGGCTAAGCCAGCGAGCACGGGACTTTGACCTACGACAAACAGCCATATGCAACACTGGTCTGCCACTTAATGTCTCCACCACCGTAATCCATGTAACCAACCAAGCCAACTCAGCCTTCCATCCCTTTGGGGGTCGGTAAATGAGTAGTAAGCCATGTAATTACATGGATTACTACTCATTTACCGACCACAAAGGGATGGAAGGCTGAGTTGGCTTGGTTTGTTGACCCATAGCAGACACTTTACCCACGAAGTGGTCACATGTCAAGCATAGATCAAGCATAGTCTGCCAGCCAAATAAGACCGACGTCATAACCACTGAGCAACGCCGCCAACCATGCACTGGAAAAAGACTGCAAAAGGCAGAAGACGTCAGCACCACAATAAACACAAGGCACTGACGAGGCACAGTAAGAGCAATATTACTGACAGGCGGTCTACTGGTGCGTAGCGTCAGTCAGATATGCCGACGATGAAGATGTCAAAACGAGCGACCAGTATTCAAACAACCTCCGACTTCATCTGATGTTGACAGTCAACATCACCAGCTGCTACCTTGAACACGCTCTTCAGCACAGCGGCAGCGGCAGCATCTATGCTGGTCAGCTGTGACGCAGTGGCGACGGGTCCATTGTGGAGAGACGCCAGTGGCTTATGGTCAGTGGCCGGTGGTGTGATGCCAGGTGGCAGGGACAGCGTCTGGAACGACGTGCGAGAGCGGATGGCCGCCGTCAACTGCGGCTGGATAGTTCCAAGCAATGAAGAACAGGATGCTGTGGCAGGCGGTGGTGACGACGCCACGGTCGATGATGGCGACGGCGACATTTGGTGGTTTGCGTTGGCGTTGGTGATGGAACGAGCAGCAGGCTGGTTGGAGACACCAGCCGCTGCAGACATCGAAAACGTAGTCGATGTCGAAGTCGACGGTGGAGTGACGTAGTGGACAGGCTGCATCATCATCATCGATGAGAAGTGACCATCAGTGGACGAACCTGACAGCAAACACAGTAACTAATTGTACCAGCAATCAATCGCATGCCCAAAAGTCACAAGAAACAGCAGGAATTTCATTTTTTTGGGGGAGGGGGTTCAATATGGGGGCCCAAACAACAATTGGCCAAAGGCCACGAGCAGGGGTGGGAAATATTTTTTGGAATTTTTGCTTTGTAATGGTGCATTTTGATGCAAAATTAGCTAACGATGTACATCACAATGGTTTTCAGGGGTTACAGTGAAAAGACTGACTTAATTAGACTGTCCAAATTTTATTGTCATAATTTTGGTGGGGGGGGGGCTGAACCCGTAAAACCACCCCCAACTATGGCACTGAGAAACAGCAATAAATGACATACACATCAGTGACGTCACCAGCAGGAAATGACATGTGGTCTATAAAATGGTGTGCACCATTTCTGATGAAACGACTGATCCTGAAGCTCGTTAACAAACAAAAACACTGGAACATAATATGAAGTCATACACTGTCATAGTCAGTTTGAGGCATTATATAACATTGTGCAGTATGTCATGTACAGCTGATCGTCTCGTTTGAGTGCAATTACCGTAAGACACCATTTGAAACGATGACTCATTGCTTACCACAAATTGCACGATATCTTTACGCTGTTTTAGTAATGATCAACAGAATGGGAATACTATTCTACTGCAGCAGCGAGACTCAGCTGAAGCAAAGCAGCCACTAATGCCTTGTTTCCAGCGTTACGTTCCCGTTCATCCGTATCCGTTTCCGTAACCGTTTACGTACTGCCGTTCCGTAGTGCCGTTGCCGTTACCGTTTCCGCGCCGTGCACGCATCATGGATACGTAAACAAACGATGGAAACCATTTCACGTTTCTGTGCAGTAAAAGTCTGGTCCGACTAGTGCCGAATGGGCGTGTCGAATTGCCCAGCGGGCCTGGGCTGGCCGGCGAGTTTCCCGCGCTTCGGAGTGGGCGGAGCTCCAGGCCTGGCAGCTACGGAATTTACGGAAAAATAGAACGCGATTATATTTTAACGACAACGGCAAACTTACGGAAACGGAGGACGTTATTTTTTACGTAAGCTACGGAATTCTTACGGATGAAAGTAAATCTTGCGTACTTTTGCAACGGAGCACGGAGATACGGCTACGGACGAACGGAAACGTAACGCTGGAAACCACGCATAAGTCTGTTGCAAGCGCGACACAGCAGAGGCTGAAACAGCAGTGAACAAAGTCGTCACACGAAGAAGTGAGGCACATTACCAACAAGCAGCATCTCTTGCAGCAGATTGTCAACGACGACCAGACCGTAGTTCTTGGCCAGTTGGACTTGCTCGACAAGCTGCCACGTGATGCTCTGTAGACATGGGAGTGTCAGCAGCAGTTCACCGAAGCGACCTCGAGTCTCATACTGACGATCGTTCACGTAGTCTTCCAAGTTCATTTGAACCTGGAAGCGAATTGCTTTGATGCGATTAACGTCACTGACACCGCGAGCGTCTGAAAAACAGACACCAACTCATCACATCAGAAACATCACACACGTATACACACTGCAGTCATTCAGAGTTGCTCCAAATAACACAACAAACTTCCAGTGATGGGCAAATCCAAATCATGATTTGATTTAAATCATGACTGAATCACACATAATGATTTTACTTGAAGAATAATGATTTGATTTGGAAAGCATGTGATTTGATTTGGATTTGATTTGAAATTTCGTGATTTGATTTGAAATCATTCCAAATCACAATTTTTTCCATAATACAATGTTAATCCGAGTGATCGACGAGCGACGACGACCATGCTTTCATTGCTTTGTACTGAATCCATTGTCCGTCTCCAACAGTACTTGGATTTACCCATCAATGACTAATGAAAGCATAATACAGACTTAGAAATTCAGAAATTAAAAACTATCTAGAACTGACATATATTATTGGCGTATGCAAAACGGTTGTGATTTTTGCGAGATTCGATAGTTAGTATGTAAACTGAACATTTTCAAAAATTTGACATTTCAGTAAAATTGATTGTGATTTGATTTGATTTGGACCAAAAATGATTCGGATTTGATTTGATTATTTGAGATTTAATTTTTGATTTGAGGTTTCGATTTAAATCATTTTTTCAAATGATTTGTGATTTGTACTTGTGATTTGATTTTTGATTTGCCCATCACTGCAAACTTCCATTCGTCCCCATGCAATGCAGAGTTTGACACCAAACATACAAGTGCAACTGATTCTGCAGGTGATCCCAGTCATCATCGCTCAATTATAGCAGCTGGCGACAGAGGCGTCATACGCTGCTAGACTAAGGTCGCCATGCATCTGATCATCTGGTGATCCGGGTGGGAGTCAAACCCGCGACCTCACCGTCGCAAGTCACACGACAACTGCACTCTATGCCACCAAGCCATCTATACAATACTACGCAGAGAGAAATCAACAGCAGTTGTCATAATATAATATAATTTAATTTAATCAAACCTGAATTTAATTTAATAAGACCTGGATCAAAGAAGACGATCGTTTTGAGGCAAGCCAGTTCAGTGTCGTCGACCTGCACGTCTCGCAGAGGTTCAATCAACTCGTCGAGAATTCTCGCCGCCAATCGCGACATGGCTGGCTCCGGCGAATGGCGTGGCACTACAGTGTCGTTGCCTAGCAACAGGATGTCCTTGTAAGGCAGTGAGCGGCGCACCAGACTCAGAAGCAGGTGTTCTCCGGCATGAGCACGCAACAGCGAAACCTAGTCACCAAAACACACGTTTTACGACACACGTGTGCAATTCACTGCAACATTTCACTTCACTTCTTCCCTGCAAATGATGTTCACCAAACGTTTAAACAAACTGCTCAATCTGCAGCATAATTTCTGTAGGCCTACACCAGACTGTTGCTGAAAAACATGTATTAATCCCTTTCCTCTCACTATGCAATGGTTTACTGCACTAACTCAAGTTTGGTCAAAATTTATCTGCAGATTGTGTAATATAAAATCATAAGCGCAAATCATTTTACAAAATTTTTATCGCACTATTTGTACATATATTGTATTGAATGTATTGTTTCAATGCATTGTTGTTATACTAGAATTATTGTTGTTATAAAGTGCTGTTTCTGCAAGCTTTGTTCGTTCCTGTCGTTTCTCGCTTATATAATGTTCATGTGTCGCTGTTCTTATGTTTCGATAACTAACAAACGATGACACTGACAGACTGTGCTGTTAACACATACGCTGCTTCAAGACATAATGCAATGACGACACACCTGATCGTCAAGCGGCAAGTCACAGAAGCTCGGAATGTACTTTGCCCACTCGACCAGAATGAGCAGCTGCTGCTGTATAGAGTCGCACACGTCACCCACGTTGGCCAGTTTCTTCTGCAGCACATCCGTGTTACTGATCGCAGGCGATATCTGAACATAACATCCGAGCATGCGTCCATCATGCAGTGGACATGTGACTTTCGCTGACCTGTGCCTGATACATGGTTGACACTGGGGGTAAACTGTCAGCTACTGGTCAGCCAACTAGGCCAACTCAGCCTTCCATCCCTCCAAGGGTCGGAAAATGAGTTAACCCACGTAATAACATGGATTAACATGTTATTTGCACGGATTACGGGGTGGAGACCAAAAACGGCAGACCAGTGCTGGTATGGCTGTATGGCTGCAGGCCAAAGTCCGTGGGCGCGGACTTGGACTGCGGCTTAGACTGTTCGCCTGCTCTGTTTGTGACACACAGCGCCGTTGCAGTAGCAGTATGCTGCTTGTGGTGCTATATAAGTGTTAGGACCAGTGATGCCAAGTACTTAAGTACCCAAAAAGTACCAAAGTACGTACTTAAGTACTTTTTGGGTACTTACCTACTTGTACTTAAGTACTTTAGAAAATTGGTACTTAGTACTTATACTTAAGTACCTTTGTAGGTACTTATATAGGCCAATGTACTTAAGTACTGACATACGTACTTTGCACTTTAGTGACTTGTCTTGATGTACAGTTGAGCTGTTGCCACACGTCGTTATTCGTCACTTATGCGTTGCATGGCGTTACGTCACAGCAGCAAAACCGACTCACTGTACTTATAACCGCAATTTGAGATCACATGCCATGCTACGGGATCACACAAAGTCGCCTTGCAAATGCCATCTGCCAAAACTAGTACTATAGTTGATCGACCCCTTAAGGACAAGCGGCATTTAGTTGGCATACCAAGTACTTAGCGCAAGTACTTAGGTGGTACTTATACTCAGTACTTATGAGTACTAAGTACTTTGTAAAACTGGTATTTGTACTTGTACTTTAAGTACTTCTAGTCAGCACTTATGGCATCACTGCTTAGGACTTAACCTTTATCTTTACCTCCTACTTTTGAATTGGAGGGGACAACATGTTTTGTCCCCCTAACCACAAATTGTGATGAACTTTTTATTCAGAAATGCACAGTTTTTTTGTAAGATATGAACATCTAGAAAATTAAAAATATCATCAGTTTAAGGACTGCTTTGCCCCTGGACTTACCAACTTTTACCACCAGATCGACACCAATGATAACATCGCCATCACCAGCTACGTTCGTGTCACGGGATGAATGCAACCAACGCTGCAATAACTTACATGCACAATCGCTGCCTCTTTATAGAACTATGCGATTATTTAATTCGTAACATCTCACACATTACACAAATGTTTCACCACAGACAACTGTGGTGCTTGATAACAGTTGCTTATGCTGAAAAAACACAAATACCGCAAAAAACACATGAAAAAGCACATGAAAAATCCGAAAGCTCATCGTTAGCATTTTAGAGACAAGCATGTATCAAACATACGCATGATTACTATGACAGGGCAAACTGCACAGTTGTGTGATCACCTGTATCGAGATTTCTGCATGGAAGCCAAGTGGCACATCCAATTATCATGGCACAGCACGGCTGTACTCAGGAGTGAGATGCCAATCAGACAAAACTTCCACATAACAATTAACTCCAAGCAAACAGCTCACACCAGCGACCTCTGCCTTCAAGCAGTAATATGCTCTACGGCCGGCAAGGTAACAGAAGGCTAGGTACAAAAAAATTCAACGCTCAAGAACCATTCAGCAAACCAGTTAAGCTTGGAGTCGAATACATGACGAGCTCCAGCAGCAGGACAGCATCAGCGGAAACGGACTACTCAGGTAAGATGTGCGAACGGAAGATGGTTAAGTTACGAGGTGAACCGACCTGTCTTGACAGTAGCTCGGCGCTGTGTAGCGTGGCGACGGACAGACATCCGGTCTGTGCAAAGTCGTCGCACGAAGGTCGTCTGACGCTGATTCTGTCACGCTCATTCTGTACAGCTGTGTACAGAAATACGCAACAATCAACAACGACGGATAAACGTGAATCAGCGACGCCCCAGTGTCAGCAATGTCACATCTAACGCCTCCAGTCTTTACCGAAGTGGCACTGTGTCAGGGGGTCCCCACACCCGAGAAGCCCCACGCCCGGACAGCTGATTGGCGAGTGGGACGGAATAAAGCAGTGTTCATGTTTCAGTTTTTAAGTATTGTTTTACCGTCTTAAACTCAAAGCGTACAAGTCTGAGCTTAACCGGACCGGTTCCAGATACAGTCTCAGTCTACTCGGGAGCTCTGGTCCATCGCTTTAGCTTGACGTTGATGATAACAAGCCGAGTGATCATGTTTGAATACTTGGTGTGACAATTGCGGCAGACCTTGGTCTGGACATGCACCTTGATAATGTTCTGGTTTCGTCAAGTTAGACGTGTCCGTCGCACTCTGGACGTTGAATCAGTGAAGACACTGCATGGTTCATTCCTCTGTCATATCATTAGTCGATTATTGCAACTCGATACTGGCGTCTGCGCCAAAGAAGGTCACAGACAAGTTGCAACAGGTTCGGAATGATGAAGCGCGCCTGATCACAGGAACCCAGAAACACGAGCGTGGTCTTTCACGGCTGTTGAATGATGATCTGCACTGGCTGACTATCCCACAGCAGGTGCAGTACAAGCTTGCTGTAACAGTTCATCAGTGTCTTCGGCACCGAGCTACAAGCTACCTCGCCGACTGCTGCGTGCCAGTCTCCGAAGTTTCCGGCCGCCAACATCTCCGTTCGGCCAGCCGTCGCAAACTGAAATTCCACCGTTTCGTCGCAGCACATTTGGCACTCGGGCTTTTTCAGTCGCCGGTCTGAAGGTTTGGAACTCACTGCCTGATTCGTTGCGTGATCCGGCCGTCGAGTCAAGTTTTAGGCGCGGGACTTGAAAACGCATCTCTGCGGGTCATTAGAGACATGAGCGCATTAGAAGTGTCATCGTTTCGCATCTGCGCCGTCACTCGCGGTTTTCAGACGACTCAAGACCTTTCTGTTTTCCCGTTCCTACCAAGACACTATATCATATGACTCACGTGTTACTATTATTACCATTCATCACTACTGTCTGGACACGTGTGGTCCTTGCAATAATTTCTGGAGGTTAAGAGAGAATATTATCAGAACTGTTTTATATATTGGCAACGTGCTACCTCTTCAATGGGCACAGTTAACAGAAACAGTTCACACAGCCCGGTTGGGCCATGAGTTTGTCTTTGTGTTTTTTGGGTTGCATGATTTATCTTTATGTTCATGT
>Ga0056115_1002070_pt1 | contig 10087 bp, 7 predicted proteins | sample WorMetOlspDAHAB1_FD_77007 | JGI IMG/M metagenome (GOLD analysis project Ga0056115, IMG submission 77007) | Marine gutless worms symbiont microbial communities from Max Planck institute for Marine Microbiology, Germany - Olavius sp. DAHAB.1 ... | reverse complement strand
TAATTTCTAATAGTTAGCGTTAACGATGATTTGCATCGCGACCTAGAGCGCAATATTCAGTCAGGTCAATTATCCCACAGGTAAACGGTGGCGGACGAACCGACTGAATATCTATAAATCCAGCTAATCAGTTTTCAGCCGGAATCGGCCCTTTCTCCGATGAGCTACGTTCTCCACGGGATTACTTACTCATCAGTTTCAAACGGGCCATTTTATTTTATCCGGACCTGTTATGGTTATTTTTTCAGGGCGGCGTAATTATTGAATTTTACATTTTCTATTTATTTTAATAAAAATAATCGATTATGTCAAAAATTCAGCATTTTTTTTCACCACGGAGGGATATGTTGTATTCGCATATAAGCTAACGAAAGGTGTTTCGAAATGTTTTTTCCGGCTCTAAATCGAGGAAAGCTTTGAGGCAAAACGGATTAACTTCAAGGATATGAGGCCCCTTATCGGGGTTTATCTCCCAAGGCAGATTAATTTAGAATTGTTTAACAAATTCTCCAATTGCATTGTAAACTTTAGCAGCACCATCGCCCAGCAATATCCCGTGACGGTCGAAATTAAACAAAATGTATTCTTTCTCGTCGGTGCCGATAAGTTCAAATATTTTTCTTGATCCCTTTGGATCGACTACCGGATCTCTGCGCGACTGGATGATTAAAGCCGGCATTTTCAAATTTGGTAATTTGGGTTCCAAATCATTCATCAGCCTTTCTATTTCCCTGACACCCGAGATTGGATTGCGCAGGTAATTGATATGCGGATTTTCCGGTTTGTTTTCGACAAACTCTTTTTTGGGTCCAACCTTGTAAGCGCGATCCATAATCCGGTTCCACATATCCACCGCCGGTGCAAATTTCGATGAAAAGTCCATCAATGTCATGGGTGCGGCGACCGCAAACACCCCGGAGATCCGTTCTATCCTGGCGGCCAGATCCAGGGCCAGTCCCGCTCCGGTAGAAAAGCCACCAACCACAACATTCCGGCAAATACTGCTGATGATCGCATACCCTCTGTCAATGGATCTCATCCAGTCCTGATAGGAACGCGTGGCAAGATCATCAGGAGAAGTTCCATGCCCTTTTAAGCGGGGTACATAGACCCAATAGCCCATTTTGCCCAGATATAACGCCAGTTCCCTGACCTCGAGCGGGGCAGCCATATATCCATGTGACAGCAACACTCCGATATTTTTTGATTTTCCCTTGACCAGAAAAGGCGTTCCGACATTCATCGGTTTGGATTCACCCTGGATGTAAAACTCGTGGTAATCCGATTCGAATTCGGTCAAATCCTGCTTCATCAGGCATTTGGCCACTTTTCTTCTAACCCAAAAACCCGGGCGGGATGCAATGCGACGGATGGTTTGCTGCAGTTCGGTAAGCGGTTCCACTGCATTGGCGATAACGTCGATGGGATTATCTAAACGGGCACGATGAAATTCATAAGGAGACGAAAATGTGGTATGGTCCTTGACATACCCGGTCCCATTTTTATTCAGGTTGCCTTTTTCGAGAGCAATTGAAATGAAGTCCGCCACCTTACCCAATCGATCATCGGTTAACAGATGCACCTGATCTTTTTCGAGATCGGGATGCAGATGCATTTCCTGTCTTTGCTGGATGAGGGAAGCTGCCCAAAATATTCTTCTGCGAAAATCCAGTTCATCTATATTGTTAAATCGCATTAACTTCAGCATTGAGGCGAAGATGTGATCGAGGTTCACAGCCGTCATGCCATAAATATCGGTCATATATCTTTGCATCAGTTTGAGCGCTTCTTTGCGCATGGCATTTTTCGATGCAATCGGATCATCGAAATTAATTCTTTTTATGGTCTCGATATCGTCGCGAATAGCAGTGTTCTTCAGATAGTCACCAATTAAAATCGGATCACCAAAATGAACATCGACATCTACACCGGAAATGAGCATCGACCCTTCGGTCATGAGTTCCTCCACGATCCGTTCAGGGAGGTCCTCCACCAGCCGCAGGGCCAGTTTACTCAAAATATTTTCCTGCGCTCTTATGGGGTAATAGGTTAAATTGACCGGCACGATATACGTGCTGCGCTGGAGCACCGGTTCCAGGGATTCGATTTGGAACAGATCCATCAGGTACCGGGCTTCATCCGGTTTTTTCTCTGCTAGTCCCCGTAACCGTTCTCGATAAAATTCAGTCCGCAACGCCAACGTACCAGCACCGGTATGGGGCGGGTGTTTGCCGCCGGCCCAGGAAATCATGAACTGACCCTTTTCGATGATCTTTTTATTTTTAACCATCCGGCCTTCAGGAAAAATTATCCAATTCGCCTCCCCGGTCAGCAATGTTTTTACGATCAACAGGTCCCGGTCGGGGCTTTTTGTCGAAACAGCTCCCACCTTTTCCAGGTAGTTCCCAAAGGCGCCCTTAAATAGCTCATAGTCGGCCAACGACCATACGGGAACTTTAGTTATGGAAAAAAGCTGGGCGGGCATCAGGAAGGTTTCCAGACGGGTAAAATGATTAATAACGAAGATAATCGACCCTTCAGGAATTTTTTCCTGAGCATGAATTGCAATATTGGCCTTTGAAAGATTGGATAGGGTTTTAATGGCAAACCCGGTGGATCGATAGGCGAAACGGTTCATGAGTTGATATCTCCTATAGCTCTTATAATATGCGAAAATAGTGAAGGAATCAAGAAACTTAATCCAATCCATGGTCCGGATTTATAGCCGGCCGCTAAAAGGCGAGCAATTCGTCCCGATCTAAAAATAACACTCCGGCACTTGTTTTGGCTGTGATCAGCTGTGGCCAAGCTGACTACGTGTTGACAAACAAATTAATTTCGATTAATTTGTCTGCTCTTGTCAATACGTTAAGATCCCAAGGCGCATCGCCAATTTGGAGGTTTGGTGTGTATTCTAAAATTCTTATACTTCGCTTTCCGAAAAATGAAGTGCATAAGCCGATTGTTTATCATTTGACCAAGGACTATGACCTGATTTTCAATATTCTCAACGCTGCCATTCTGCCACGCAAAGAAGGCGTGGCGGTACTGGAATTATCGGGTACCAAAAAGAATTTCAAAGAAGGTGTCAAATTTCTTAAAGCCCAGGGCGTCAAGGTCCAAAACGCTTCTCAGGAAATTAAGCGCAACAAGCGCAAATGTACTGACTGCGGTGCCTGCACGGCGGTGTGCCCCACGGGCGCGCTTGCCGTTCAGCGACCGGAAATGAAAGTGATTTTCGATCAAAAAAAATGCAGTATCTGCGAATTGTGTGTGCCGGCCTACCCGCCCCGGGCCATGGAGGTGCGGCCGACCCACCAGTCTTTTTTTGAATGATGCAAACAACGGCAGTTGCCATAAGCGGCGGTGTGGACTCATTAATGACCGCCTATTTATTAAAGGAACAGGGGCGGCATGTAGTCGGAATTCACTTTATCACCGGCTTTGAAGCTGCCTCAGCCTATACCCGGGATCCGGAAACAGAAAAAACACACAAAATCCTCAATATCGGCGAGCAACTGGGGATACCGGTTGATATAGTTGACATCCGGGATGAATTTCGGGAAAAAATTGTCGGCTATTTTTGTCGAACTTACCAGAGCGGTCAGACTCCGAACCCTTGCATGCACTGCAATCCCACGATTAAATTTGGTACCATTCTTGCCCATGCCCAAAAAATTGGCGCTCAGAAACTGGCCACCGGGCACTATGCCATAATTAAAAAAGATCCAAACGGTCATTACCACCTGTTTAAAGGCCGCGACCCCAAAAAGGATCAGTCCTACTTTCTGGCTCGCCTGACCCGGCCGCAGTTGGCCAAGGCCTGCTTCCCACTCGGAGAAATGAAAAAATCAGAAATAAAACAACTGGCAGCGCAAAAGGGATTGTACCCGGTCACCCAAGCTGAAAGCCAAGATGTCTGCTTCATAAAAAATGAAGCCTACGCTGAATTTTTAGCCAAACAAACCGGTTTTGATCCGCAACCCGGCTTTATCGAAACTGTCAATGGTCAGGTGATTGGTGAACACCGTGGGCTGCACCTATTTACGATCGGCCAGCGACGCGGCATAAACTGCCCGGCGGCTGAACCTTTCTACGTGGTGCGGTTGGATGCCGAACGCAACCGGTTGATCGTCGGCTCCAAGGACGATCTGCTGGCAGCCGAATGCCGGGTAACCGGCATCAATTGGATAGGTGAAAAACCAAGCGTCCCTCTGGAAATCCACACCCGGGTGCGTTACCGCAGTCAAGAGGTTACGGCAACGGTTATTCCCGGGGACCGGAATACGGCAGTGGTTCGATTTAAGGAGCCGCAAGCTTCCATAACCCCCGGTCAGGGCGCGGTGTTTTATCGAGACGACGAAGTATTAGGCGCAGGCTGGATCGAAGACAGTACGGCGCACGGGGAATAGTGCCAGGTGCGGAGATGCTTTTAAATTCGGAAGGTGGGAAGCGAAATAAATAGAAGGTGAGAAGCTAAGAAGGTGTGAAGGTCCGTGACTTGGAAGTTTTAACAACAGGAAAATGTGATAGTCGGTGGCTGGGCAGATAAGAAGTTAAGCATTTTCTATACTACGATAGGAAAATGTTGCCCCAACGGGGCAGCAATAGCGAAATTCAATGGTTTTGGGTTTCAGTTGTCAGGTTTCGGGTGTCAGGGAACTGAGGTGCTAAGTCATGAAACCTGAACACCGACACCTGAAACCTCCAGTCTCTTACAGTATGTTGCCAGAAAAAACCAGATAAGGGTATAGGAATCTGAGATATCGGAAAATGTGCAGTTCATAGTGTGAGGAGTTGCCGGAAGTTCAGTGCTTAATTAGCCTGACACGGTTGACTGGATTGATTTGTTGATTAAGTTAGTTGAACCGTTATGTCGAAATTTTCAATCACCACTTTGGGTTGCAAAGTCAACCAGGCCGAGTCAGAGGCCATTGCCCAGGATTTGTTGTCTTCCGACTGGTCGACTGCCGCGGACTGCGATAAAGCTGAAGTTTGTATAATAAACACCTGCACCGTGACCCAAAAAGCTTCCATGCAGTCCAGACAGGCTATCCGCAAGGCTATCCGCTCCAATCCGAAAGCCCGTGTTATCGTAACGGGTTGCTATGCCCAGACCGCACCCCGGGAGATTAATCGAATTGACGGCGTTGATTATGTCATCGGACATGACAAAAAAATGTCCATCAGCCGGTTGACTCACCCCAAAGGTATTGAAGCCATAGACGATCGGGTTTCATCTTTTAGCGACACCCGTAACAGTGGCCGATTCCAGATGATGTCGACTGCAATTTCAGCACCCCGCACACGCCCTTTTTTGAAAATTCAAGACGGCTGCAACGCTTTTTGCACCTACTGCATTGTCCCCTATGCAAGGGGCCGCAGCCGCAGCATGCCACTGGAGAATGTCCTGCAAAGTATCCAGCAACTGGCTGAAGCGGATTTTCATGAAGTGGTGCTCACCGGAATCCATCTCGGCGCATATGGCCGCGATCTTACGCCGGCCTGCAATCTGGCAGCCTTGCTGCGCCGTATCCGGAGTTTAGCGTCAGTGGATCGCGTGCGCCTGAGTTCGATTGAACCGCTTGAACTTACCCCTGAAATCATTCAACTTGTTGCCGAGTCCGATATATTCTGCCGTCATTTTCATATCCCACTGCAAAGCGGTGATGATCGTATTTTGAAAAAAATGGGCCGCCCCTATTCCCGCCAGGTTTTCCATGATTTAATTGACAGGATACAAAAAGTGATGCCCGATGCCGCGATTGGGGCGGATACGCTCATCGGTTTTCCCGGTGAAAATGATAAAGCTTTTGAAAACACCTATAATTTGATAAAAGCGCTGCCGGTGAATTATTTACACGTTTTCCCGTTTTCTGCGCGTTCCGGAACAAGAGCCGCTGACTTCTCCGATAAAGTCCCGCCGGATATCATCAAGGACCGATGTGAGCGGATGAGAAGACTGGGATTGGACAAACGTAAGCTTTTTTACCGGAAATTTGTCGGTAAAACCATGCCGCTGCTGATCGAAACTAGACGGGATAGCGCCACCGGTTTTCTAAAAGGTATATCTTCCAACTACCTTCCAGTATTGATGGATGGGGAGGATGAATGTAAAAATAAAATTATTGAAGTGAGAATTGAAAAAATCGAGAAAAATTCACTATTCGGCAGTCATGCTGTCTAAAAATTAAATAACTTAAAAAAACTCTAAAAGGAGATTAAAATGACCACAAAAAGCGACTACAAAGAAGATCTTGACCGCGCAACCGCTTTATTTGAGACCAACAAGGGAACTTTTGAGATTGAACTTTATGCCAAAGAATGCCCGGAAACCGTTTGGAATTTCATCAATCTGGCAGAAGGACGCCAGGAGACGGCTAAAGGAGGAAATTTCTATGACGGCCTGATCTTTCACCGTGTCATTGATGGCTTTATGATCCAGGGAGGATGCCCCCAGGGAACCGGAACCGGCGGCCCGGGCTATCAATTCGGGGATGAATTTGATTCGTCCTTAAGGCACAACAGCGAAGGCATTCTGTCCATGGCCAACGCCGGACCCGGCACCAACGGCAGCCAATTTTTCGTTACCCTCGCGCCAACACCCCATTTAGACAACCGGCACTCGGTTTTTGGTAGAGTGGTCAAGGGTATGGATGTCGTTAAATCAATCGGAAGCTGTCAAACAGGGCCCGGCGATCGGCCGGTTGATGAGGTCTTTATGAAAAAGGTCACTATTCAAAGATAATTGATATTGAATCTGTGTTCCAATTATTACTACCCACACCAAACCCGAACAAAAAAAATCAACCACGAAAGCACGAAATCACGAAATAAAGCCAAGAGACTTTTCGTGCTTTCCAACTTTCGTGTTTTCGTGATAAAAAAAATCTTTTCATAAAATGCAAAGAATACACTATTAAGCGCCTAGTGTTGTCAGTCCTGACTCCTGATACCTCTTCTTAATATGCACATCGTAAACAGCCGGCAGTTCGGTAAAATTGAGGCATTTAAATTTGGTTATGGCCCGGTGGGAAAACCTTTTATGTCGGTGTACATCTATGTTCTCGACGGGGTCATCATCGATACCGGCCAGAGCCATATGCGAAAGTATGTCATCGAACAGCTCCGCAATACCCAACCCCATGTAATCCTTTTAACCCACCATCACGAGGATCACAGCGGCAATGCGTCAGCTCTTGGCCGATTTCACCAAATCGAAGTCCGGGGGCATTCCATAACTGCTGAAAAAATGGCGGCAAATCGCCAAATCCTGCCGTATCAACGCTACATCTGGGGAAAATCGGAATATGTAAACGTAAAACCACTAAGTCGCATGATAGAATCCGAACATTTCACCTTGTTACCCATTCATACTCCCGGGCACAGCAAAGATCATACGGTATTTCTGGAAGAAAATAACGGCTGGCTATTTGCCGGCGACCTCTACCTGGGCGAGCGGATCAAGTATTTCAGATCGGATGAAAAAATTTATGATCAGATCGACTCACTCAAAAAAATGTGCCGATATGATTTCGACGCTATATTCTGCGCCCACAACCCTCGCTTTGAAAACGGCAAATCACGACTGGAGCAAAAATTGCAATTTCTTGAAGACATCGTCGGCCAGGTTCAACTGTTGAAAGAGCAGGGATTAACCGAAAGTGCAATTATCAAACGGCTGGACCCTAACCAAGACAGATTGGTTAAGTTGATGACTTTGGGCAATGTCAGTTTTGCAAATATGCTGAGATCGGCGATTCGCGATAGGTAGGTACCTACCCGGAAGATCCACAACCCTCGAAAACTCGATTAATTATGAATGTACCCCAGAACGAGAACCCGAAAAGAAGACAAATTGATTTCCGTGCTTGCTAAGGATTACGGACCGGTAAACTTGCTTCTTCAGCAGCAAACTGGGACTGAATTGCAATTCAAATAATCATATACAGCATTCCTTCGTACCCTATACTTAAAACCCCCAAGAATTTGGGGGTTTTCTTATTAAATTCAATGCTTATATTCACCTTTAAACTTTTGCGGCTAAAAAAAGTCGAGAAACCGGCGGAATGTGTAACCAATCTTTAGCCATCAGAAATAAAAAAAGCACCTACGAAAATCCCGTAAGTGCTTGATATTAAAGATGGTGCCGAAGGCGAGACTCGAACTCGCACAGGCGTACGCCCACTAGACCCTGAACCTAGCGCGTCTACCAGTTCCGCCACTTCGGCACACTAAAAAGATTGATTTAATCTAAGTTGTGGACTACATATATCTATTTTAGGATTCATGTCAAGCCCATAATTGATGTCATGGTAATAAGTTAGAAAAGTGCAGGAATTCAGAGAAGTATTTATATGAAAGTTTTCAATCATCTTGACCAAATTATCGAACCGTTTAAGCATGCCGTGATTACCATCGGCAATTTCGACGGCGTCCACATCGGGCACCAGGCCCTTTTCCATGAAGCCATTGAAAAAGCCGAAACTATTAGCGGCACATCTGTCGCCATGACGTTTGAGCCCCATCCGCTTCGGGTGATGAAACCAATTAATCACCCGCCGTTGATAACGCTCTATGAACAAAAATCTGAATTGATCGAACGCACCGGAATCGATGTACTCATTTGTGTTCCGTTTACGCTCGAATTTGCTGCCCTATCCGCCGAACAGTTCGTGCGCGACTTGCTGGTCCAAAAAATTGGCATGAAAGCGATTGTGGTGGGCCAGGATTACAGTTTCGGAAAAAATCGTCAAGGCGATCTCGAACTGTTGAAATCCTACGGCCCTGAATATGGGTTTGAGGTCATCGTGGCCGCCTGGATCAAATCGGCCAGAGCATTGGCCGATAGAATCAGCAGTACCAGAATCAGGGAACTGGTCACGGACGGAAAGATGGGGCAGGCTGAAAAAATGTTGGGCCGCAATTACCAGATCCGGGGCAAAGTCGTGGCAGGGCGGGATCGAGGCGGCAAAGTGCTGGGCATTCCGACGGCCAACATAAACCTGCACGATGAATTGTGCCCTAAAACCGGAATTTATGCCGTGACCGTTGAATGTGAGGGCAATCAACACCGGGGTGTTGCCAATATCGGCTACAGTCCGACCTTTGAGGATCATGAATTTACGGTAGAGGTGCATATTTTCGATTTTAGTGCTAATATATACGGTAAGAAAATTCGGGTATATTTTATCAAACGAATCCGGGACGAAATAAAATTTTCCAGTATTTCCGAGTTGATCGATCAGATCCAACTCGATATAGCAGCCGCACACGAAATTTTAGCGAAATGAGGGCCTGAGATGGAGTCCAAACCGGCTAGACCAGGGGATCAATCTACTCGATGAACAAAAAAATGACGGTCTCATTCATTGTGGGATTGGTAATATCAGCAACGGCACTTTATTTCGCGTTTCGAAATGTTCCGCTCAGCGACCTCATTAAATATCTGGCATCCATCAATTATTTTTGGATATTGCCGGCTTCTGTGCTGGTATTGATTTCGTTTTATCTGCGGGCAATTCGGTGGCAGATAATTTTGACCTCGTACCGAAAAATATCTGTCTGGCGCGCGTTTCACCCGATGATGATGGGGTGTATGATTAACTGTATTCTGCCGGGGCGCCTGGGCGAAGTCGCGCGTCCAATTATATTGCAGAAAAAAGAAAAAATCCCCTTTACGACCGGATTGGCAACTGTTGCTGCTGAACGAATATTTGATCTTTGCCTGTTGCTCTTTTTATTTATCGTGACGATCAGTGCCATTCAGATACGACCTGACATCAATGTCGCCTTCGGAAATTATCACCTGAATCGTGCGACACTGGATATCATCTTTGGCGGCATGCTAAAATTGGGTATCGTTCTAATCGCCGGAATTATTTTAATTACCATCGGCAAAGTTCGTGAATTTTTTTATGGAATCATCAGGTACCTGCCGAATCTGTTTTTTTTTGCCGGCCGCAACGGTAAATATACGATACAACAAAAATTTTGCGCCCCCCTGATCAAAATTATCGAAAACATCGCTCAGGGATTTGAATCAATTCGGCATCCAAAGAAAATTGTTTTATGCAGCATATTATCC
>Ga0056115_1002069_pt1 | contig 10088 bp, 7 predicted proteins | sample WorMetOlspDAHAB1_FD_77007 | JGI IMG/M metagenome (GOLD analysis project Ga0056115, IMG submission 77007) | Marine gutless worms symbiont microbial communities from Max Planck institute for Marine Microbiology, Germany - Olavius sp. DAHAB.1 ... | reverse complement strand
TTGTATCCTAATACATTATTAAATATTTTTGACTGTCATGTGCTGCGCATGCCAACTTTTCTGTGAATTATTACTTTCTATTAATGTATGTATTTTCTTGTTTTGATTTTAACATATTTATTAGCTATTATTTTTAATAGTTTTTCCAGAGATGTCTAAATGTGTTTTTCTTTTTGGTCGTGTGTTCTGTGATAGGTCATATATTGCATTCGTTTTTGTGTGGATCGAGTGTCCGGAATTAATCAAATGTAATAGACTCGTGCAACGCGTTATTGTAGACTGAGCTCGCTTCAGAAAAATGGATTGTATGACTTGATCGTCAACGACAACGCCTTTGAAATGTTCGATGTAGATACCAACAACGAAGGTAATTTTTCGTTTTTTTTCACATATACAAAGTGGCCCCGTTAAATCGTTCTAAATATTGCAGTAAGTCCATCTTTTTAGTCAAACTTGAGTGTAAAAGAAACACTAGATTGTTATCAGGATGCAACGGATAAAAAGATGACAAGACTCCATCACTCTAACTGTTGCCAATAAAAATGCATAAACAAAACATCGTGAAATATAAAAAAACACGAGTCACGCCAAAAACATAAAAAGTTACCACAAAAAAAGATTCGCTTTAATTGCAAAGTATTTGTATAACTTAAAATTGCACACTGAATATAGTGCGATAAAAACTAAAAACTAAAAAAAACTGAAATCAATAAACTACAGATTAAAAATTATTATTCGATTAAAATTCATAATTCATCTTTGGAATAAAATGCTCGACGACATTCCAGACATTAGCGACTCTTTCAAGGAAAAGTGTGGACCTAACTGAACGGTTACAGAATTGTTTATAGCGCTTAACACTGCGTTCTCCAATAATGCTGTCATTTCTTATCGGAAAACCGTCAGAACGTGTATTAACAACGCAAAAACACACTGTATAACACCATATTAGATCAACCGAGAGTCATTCTAAACACTGCCAAACTGAACAGGCAGGTATACGTTCACTATAATCTCTCGCTGTGATTATTTGAAGCGTGAAATTGTTGCGCTGCTGACATGTTGGTTTCAGAAACGGACGAGCATTATCTCCTCTATTCGGAGTTGTGTTTTATTCCGTCGCAATTCGAGGATCAGAACGTCGTGGTGGGCTCGACCACGCGAGACGTCTGCGCCAAACTCTGCTCGGAAACGTACAGTCTGCAGTGCAGCGCTTTCCTGTACGACCGAAGTTCCAACAATTGCACGCTGACGCCGTTCACTGGCGAATCCGTCACCGATCCAGACGATGTCACGACGCTGCAACAAGGACACATTTGCAACCAGTCGGCCCTCGAGTTCTATCGCAGAATACGTCATCTAGGCACGTAATGTTTACCCATTGATTTTTTTAATTATGTAACTCGTACATGACTGTGCACAGACAAATGCAGTAGAAATGATAGTGTCATGCTTCGTATGCTTCGATGTGCCTAGGCCAAAGTTATTCGCATAACATGGATTTCGTAGTGTATTATTTACGCACAAGTTTTCGAGCATATGTATGTTTATGACCTAACGCCTATGTGACAATTGTGTACCTCCAACATGGCGGCGTATGTAGAATGACGTCACTGTCTCCCCATGTAAAATGTTCTGGCTTTTGAATCAGTCGCTGCGTGTGTTTTACAGACTCGAACACGTTCGTCTGCACGTTTGAGGACGAAACCTGTTCAATGTACAACAGCTCGGATTCGACCGAATATTGGTACCGATATGACGGCGCATTGACTGACTGGAAGGACAACACTTTGAATCGCGGTAGGCGTTGAGTTTAACTTCTTTTTATCGCTTAACTTGCCATGCTACGCCTTTAAGCAGTAAATCACAAAAAAATACACCGACCGGACAAAATACAATTTTTCGACAATCGTGTAAGACTTTTACTCCCACTAGTTTTCAGATTTATACAGGAGAGATCTCGCCACAATTCGCTATTTCAATGCGCACTGATTTTTTTTCGTTTATACGTGCGATACTGGTTGAAAACCGTCTGCGCAGTTGCCCCGGAAACAGAATAGCATGTACCGTAGCATCCTCGTGGGTAATGTTAAATTATAGTAGCAGTAGTAGTATTAATGTTAGTTGTGAACACAGGTCCAAACGATCTCGTTATTCAGCTCACAATACATCCTTTAGTGTTAAAACTATCTTAATTTAAAATGACATTAACTTGATTACGACTTCCGGTGTGAATATCTGCTTTCCAGTAGTATTTAATTTCCTCATCAAACCAAAATGCGCCTCTGATTCGCTCGCAACATATGGCGCTATAGAAATGTGTTTTGATTGATTGATTGATTGATTGATTGATTGAAAATCTGTCTAAATCATGTAAAAGAACGCCTGGCTGAGAAACGAACCGATGAATGATGCATTCCAGTTTTTCTGGCATTCTATCGAGTGGTGTTTTGAGACTATGCTGGCGGTCTTCTTGCTCGGTGACAAGTGACGACGTTAATGTTCTCGTCCACGTTCTTTGCTAATCACTATCGGTCTACAGTGTCGAACCGGTGTCTTTCAATTACTTCATAATCAACAAGTTTGGTTCCATTGTCTTTTTCTGGCGCTTTGTCAGACATGTTTGACCAACTTATTATGACGATAATAGAAATATTTAATGAAAATATTGTTTAGTCAAAACGATTTTGCTCCAGTTTTAGCTGTCTTCTGCTATGATGTAGTCGCATTTGCATTGGCTACGCTGTTCTCTTGCCATGAAAACTGCACAGCTGGTTCTCAATCAGTATCAAACTTATCAGTGAAAACCATTGCGCAATGGAATTTCGATGCCTCCTGAAAATTGTCATAAACATTGGTTTATTTTGATGAAGTGAAGCCAAAATGTTATCGGGTCGGTTTTTTGAGACACTGTGTAGATGATAATATTTACATACATTGTCTAAAAACGCCCCCTTATATTTTGGATGACTCGGCGAAAATTAACTAATTATAATAAGTTTTGGTGTACAAAATCCTGAGGAAATTTTACATCAGAAAATTGTAAACTCACCTCAACTGAATAATGTCGCCGCACTACCTTGTGAAAAACAACTCATCTGATGCTACTTGCCGGATAGTCGACCACACACACACAATACATAAACCGGCTCTTGTCATATCCACCCTCTTATTACTGGAGAAGACTGTTTTAACTTCGGTTAACTGAACATTGCTAACAAGACCCACAGTACATAGAGGTGATATGGATATTCATTATGTTCATATGGAGTAAGATATTAATATTATAATAATTGCTGTTACACACGGCATACAAAGTTTCACAAGATAGTGCGGCAACATTATTTAGGCGAGGTGGGTGAGTTTATAATCTTCTTATGTGAAATTTCATCAATATTTTGCAAACCAGAAATTAGTAAAATCCGTTCATTTTTCGCCGAGTTGTTCAAAATATATTAAGGGGGGACGTTTTTGAGACACAGTGTATGCTTGCGCTGTTTTCTAAAATGCAAGTAATGCATTTTACGAGACTCAGTGTACTCTGCACAGGTCTGTATATACGTGCTGTCTACAATAGTTACCGCCTGGCTCCACGTTGTAGGTATATTATTTTGCAGCAGTGTAATATCGTAAACTTACGAATGCTTGCAAACTGTCGTGTGTGTGATTATACACCAGTCAAAATACACATTTATCAAAAAGCCTAATTATGCATGATAAATTTCAGACTTCTGCATTTCAACTCGCTCTTTGTTAACATTAACAATACTTTCAACATGGGCGGCGTGGTTTCTTGCTGGTTTTGCTGCACCTCATGTATGATTATATTTAATACGGTTGTAACCGATGATGTATATTTCAGCACAAGGACACTGTCTGAATTTGGTCGTAACTGCAGACCGAGGGGGATATGTCGCTGTGCTGACAACGAACTACATCAATACGACTGACATTTGTCTCGAGCTTTTCTTTTGGCCACAGGCCGCTGCCAGCAGTGTATACAGACCCGTTGTTTCGGTGGAGACAGTTACAGAGGACGGGAAATTGGACTTGCGGTGGGAGAGTACTGGATACGAACTGCCAACATGGAACCGCGCTCATACTACTCTTCCCGACGGAATTCATCGGATTCAAGTCACGGGACATCGAAGTCTTACTGGAGAGAGTGGACTGTCCATCGACGATATCGTTGTCCAGCCATGTGCCGATTTCGGTAGGTCTATCGTGATTTCGTATGCTTTTAGTTTTACTCTAATTAATTTTTTTTCGTTGTTTCTCTATATATTGTGCTATATTTAATCCAGCGTATTGTATTGACTTCATCAATTTGTGTGCAGCTTGAAGCTGGCATACGCAATAAGTGCATACGACAAAGTCTTAATTGAAAGCCTTTTTCCTGGAATGCTTATTCTGAACGGCTCACACCAATTTCCAACTTATGTGGTCCAAGCCGCAGTTCTCTGCGGTTCTACTTATCTGTAGGCGAAAGGCGGCGGTTGTCTTGCGGAAGGTCGCCGAGGGTATACATTTTGATTGCGGTCAATACGGTTTCTTCGCGGTCTTCGCCGTATATTTGTGGTTTCCTGCGGTTCTCCGCGGTCGTAGAACCGCAGAGAACCGCAGCTTGAACCGCATAAGTGTGAAAGTGGTATAAGCTATTGGCAATTACTCTGTAGTTGTCACTGTGTCCCACTGTCCAGCCAGAGACACCTCCGTTCCGCTGAGCGAAATATATTACACGTATCTCGTCAACGACTCAACACGTACGGCCGCCGCGCTTTTGCCATTGCTGGTCCATCCGCGTGGAACAGTCTTCCGGACCCCTTTCGCAACCCGAACGCCACCAAAGCTGCTTTCAGGCGCCTGCTAAAGACATTTTTGTTCGCACGATACTAGCGCACCCAGCGCATTAGGGGGTCTGCTTGTTGAAATCGACACACTGACATTGACATTGTTGAAGACGCGGAAAAAGAGTGCAAGACTAATCCGGCGGGACACGGCTACAACGGAACGACGAGCACTTCGGCTGACGGCGTTTCCTGCGTTGATTGGACGTCGGTGCAAGACAACGACATCACGGCCACCCTGACGGTGGACGACGTGGCGAAGGCGAAGAATTACTGCAAGAAGTTGGTCAACTCTAAGTGGGGCAGTCCGTCGTGTGTGGTCAACAGTGCCAAGCAGACGCAGTTGCAGTCGCCGTGTGATATCCCGTTTTGCGGTAAAATGTCAAACTCCATCTAAGAGACGGACAGACACAATACGGACAGAGACGCGGCCTCTTTGTCCGTTGTGTCTGTCAGGGGCGTCCATCCTATAGGGAAAACGAACCGCGATGCATCATCGAAATTTAAGGGGGAGATAAAAATCAGGGATCAACCAATAAATACACGAAATTTGGTCGGTTGATCATCAGGAAAATCATTAAAATTATTGCCACCAGATGTCACATTTTAAGGTTAAAATGCACCAAATTCGATTCCCGGCGTCTGTCCGTTCGTTCGTTCATTCGTTCGTCCGTCCGTCTCTTATATGGAGTTTGACACTAAGTGCACTGTTCGTTTTACACATCATCATCGTCGTCGTCGTTGTCGCCGTCATCATTTAGGATCGGTTGCATTAACGCCACATAAATTTAACTTATACTTACAATCATTTCGCGTCACGCATTATTACGCCATCTTGAACGTAATTTTTTATGCGTTTTACGAATTGAAAGGTGTTAACTGGGCGTTTTTCCTCATTTCATTTTTAAAACGCACATAAAATTACGTTCAAGATGACACATTGCGTTTCTATATACAGGCCTTTGTGTGACGCGAAATTGTCTGAAGAGTCAGTTCAACTTAAGTGACGTTAATGCAACCGGTCGTTAGGTAACGTTTTTTTTCGTGTTTTCACCGCAACTCAGCAATATCAAAAATGCAAGTGACATCCGGAAAAGGAAGAAAGAACTTGAAAACCAAGCCTGAAAATGTGAAACATTATACGCAATCATAAAAATTAGAGCAAGTTCGTCGAGCAGTCACTACTATAGGCCATTGCGTGACTTCAATTTCGTTTGTACAGCATCTTTATGAAGAAGTCATGTTCGTAGAGTTTTCTGCATTTTTGACCACAGAATTTGTGATACGAGAACTATCTATAATTTAATCGTTCTTTAGCTGTTATGTTTCTGGGAAGTATGAATACAGGTGTGACTGAAATAGCTTTTTAAACAAATTTTTTAACTGAGCCGAAATATATAACGTTTTTCATTTCTTTCTTCCGATGACAAGTGAACGTTCCTACTACTTGCATCCCAAGTAAAAGAGTAGAAAAGTGAATTATTCAAAATTATTCAATTAATTAAATCGATATCCGTACGGCAAAATTTCTCCGAATATTTATAGCAAATGACAATGCCATTTGCCAGGTGTTTATTGAAAAGGCTGAATTGAACTTAAGAAAAATTTTGTCACAATTTTAGTAGAGGAATTGAAAACTGTGAACGAAAGTACGTTTGTGTAGTTTATGTAAAAGTTGCTCACGCTGCTCCGTTGCTTTTGTTTCTTGTTTTATTTTCTTTTTTTTCTAATTTTTCTTTGCTGAAATTCGCCGAATGAAGGTGAATATATTAGTAAGTTGTTGTCATTGAAACCACTGGTGCGATTTCGTGTTTTTCAGCTTGTCGTCCTCTGAAAAACTTCTTCCAGTGCCGCAGTGGAATGTGCATACCGGCCACACTGAAGTGCAATGGCGAATACGACTGTGACGACAGAAGTGACGAGACCACTGACTGTGGTAACTATAAGCGAAGTTTCGTAATATACAGGGTAGCCCAAAAAGTAATCCGCTATAAAAGAATCGTCGTTAAATGGTATTAAAAACCCATCAGTTACGCGAGATTTTTCATCAGATTCGAGTACAAACTGAGCACAAGAATATTGGTTCTATTCGTGACCTACTTTGTAACGTCGTGATCTGCTGCTGTGCTTTGAAGCTGCGAAGCAGGTTACATTACTGTATATGATAAAATCATGATTGAAAACCAGAAAAAAATATGGAAATGTAAGAAATTGTTACATAAATCTTTATCTGAAAGATGGTTTAGGAATGTATTTCATTTCGCAGTTTGATACGGCGAGCTGATGCCATCATTTACCACATGTGACGCATATCGCTGCTTTACAGGCGAGTCATAGTTATTGACGACAAAAAGTAGGTCACGCACATAATAATTAGTACAAACGGCTAATATTATAAGGCTTTATCGCTTCTTTAATTTGCTGAAGAAAATTAATTTTATTGACACGTTTAGCAGTGGTGTCGCTTGCCACGGGTCTGATTGGCAAACTCACGGTGACTGATCAACTAAATATCATTTGGAAAAGTTTTTGTTAAATTGCGATGTATTTGGTTCACTTGTTGGCTGTGCAATCCGCCACATAAACATCCATACATCTCCGCTGATTAATATACATTAATTGAATTTCAGATGAGACAAAAACGTCACCAAAACTCAGCAGTCACTGCATGCCACTCAGTGTCCTAAGCCGGACGTCATTTAATTCAAGTTAATCAACTGCAAAATATAGCAACATTGGGACAGGATGCACCGAAAACTCGCCTTTTTGTACGCAAAATCGAAAAAAATTTATGGGAGGGTCGATTGATTGACTGACTTCGGCGTGTCTTTGCTGCAATTTCAGAGTCGAGTGTCGACTGTGACTTCGAACACTCATTCAAGTGCGGCTATCACAGCAATAAAATCGGTTCGCTATCGTGGGATCGAGTGACAAGCGCCAATCTGTATAAGGCGTCGACAGGGCCGCTAGCAGACAGCGACGGATCTTCCCAAGGCATGCCGCAGTTTAACAATTAATTTCATTTATTTTGGTAGACATAAAAACGCGACGGAACAGCAAAAAAGGGGCACAAATCAACCAAGCAGTGTCCCCAAAAAAACAACATAACTGAACAACGTGGATAAATCATGGCAATCGTATAAATGTAAACAAGGGCACAGGTTCGATTCAAATTGCCGAGAGATAAGCAGAATAATAAGCATAGAAATAATTTTAATAGAAAATTGAAAAATAATAATAATCATGACACGTTTCTTTTTCATAACCACATATGACAAACCGCTCCGCGGCATACAAGCATGTAAATGCGATTTTAAATGTTTGGAAAGTTATAAGAGCAGCGCCGTTTTCAGTCTGCGTTGGAATTATCCGAGTGTCGGGGTTGCGTCACGGAACGATTGAGGTAGTGAGTTCCAGCTTGTTGGCCCGACACTGCAAAACTGCGTGGTTCATACATCGAGAGTTTTGGTTCGCGGGACAGCCAGATAACCGCGGGTTGAGGAACGTAGACAGCTACTGCCAGAGACATTGGAAACTGGTTGGCACAAGGTACGATGGGGCCACACCATCCTAAAACCCTCTTTTAGTATGCCGAACTCGACTTAGAACAGCCGGCGACCGTGACTTCGGCGCTGCCGCTCCTCGCCTATACCAGCCGACGTTGTCACTTCAAGTCGCTGCCAACTTTCAAGGAACGGTTAAAACATTTTTGTTCAAAAGTCACACCATTGATGACCGTAGACTTTTTCGCCTGCCTTTGCAGCCATCTAGGCTTACGACAGGCTAAATATTGTCGAACTTACTTACTTACTTACTCACTATGGCTGCAGTGGTCTGTCTGGTCATCGGCTGCGACGTCAGAGCCACCGACGTTTGGCGACCTCTGCTCTACGTCCGACGACGAACTGTTCAATAAAATAGTTACAAACTCCAATCACAGTCATTCTACACACATTGCTCCCACCACCATCTACTGCATCACAACACTACACTCTTAGACGGCGCACACATTCACTACAGCTACCTGGACATCCCACTTATCTCTGTGACTGAAACTTTGTATTACGCATGTTGTATAAAAACTGCTATTGACATTGGTTATTTTTTTTCTCTGCATGTGTTTTTTGGCTTGCGTTCTGTCAGTCAATTCAATAAACGAAAATGAATGAATAAATGTGTATACTTTTTTCGCAGGATATTTCATGTGGCTCGACTCGCTCATCGGTCAGACTGGCGACAAGGTGTCGCTGTTGTCGCCGACCATGACGTTTTCCGAACACAGTCTGCTGACGTTCCAGTACCACATGCTGCTGAACGACACCGACACGACCGGAGCGCTGAGCGTGTTCCGAATGACCGAACTGCTGAGCTTCGACACGCTGCTGTACAGAGAGCACGGCAACCACGGCGATTCGTGGAACACGGCAGAAGTCTGCCTTCCGTCCGGGACCTATCACTTGACGTTCGTCGGGACGGTCGGTCTTAAGACGCTGTCGGACATCGCCATCGACAACATCTTCATTTCGGAACACGACAAATGTGTCGAGCCCGATTCGGTCCCGCGAAGTCTGTACATCGTACTGAATACTTTCTGTTCGTGATCGTCAGGTTTAAACTGATTTATAAAGCGCCACGAGGTCGTATCTTCAGAAGCGCCGTTTTCTTACCAGAAATGGCCGAAACCGTCTCCGGTACTCAATGCGCATATCTACGGAGGGATGGCCAGGCTGAGTGGGCCTGAGCGGCCTGGATAAATACCGGGATGGTAGACCCGCCAAAGGTCGTCACCAATCCCAGTGATAACCGGGCTAGACGCAGCATAACTAAGTTGATGTGACGAACGCCGTTACCGCTACGCCAAACCAGCCAAGGTGTGGATTGGCTGCGGGTCCCGAATCGAATGCGGTAGAAGACTGCCGTGCTAAACTACGGACTTTTCCACGGCGCTGCGACGCGCTTTCCGGAACCCGTTTTGCCAGTCTCTCGATCAGGTCGACGCATAGCCCACTCTGCCGCTACAAGCGCCTGAACTGAGAGTAAGATAAGTCTGCTTTTCGTAAGTCTGACGACAAACTGTTGCAAACTCTTGTGGCAGTGGCAGCTGCAAAGATTCTGTCTCCGAAACAGCTAGATGTTCGATGGACAGTCAGCGTCCTCGTGTCAGCGGAACGCAGTTGTCCTGCGTGAGCGGGAGAGTTTCTTTGTTGTATTAATAATAATAATAATAATAATAATAATAAT
>Ga0056115_1002068_pt1 | contig 10088 bp, 7 predicted proteins | sample WorMetOlspDAHAB1_FD_77007 | JGI IMG/M metagenome (GOLD analysis project Ga0056115, IMG submission 77007) | Marine gutless worms symbiont microbial communities from Max Planck institute for Marine Microbiology, Germany - Olavius sp. DAHAB.1 ... | reverse complement strand
ATTTAGTTGAATGTTCACTATTGCGTGCTGACAGTAGTGAGGTTAGGGTTAGGATAAGGGTTAGGATTAGATTTAGTGTCTGGTTGGTAAGTTGTTATGCACACGTATTTGTACGACTTTAAGGTTGTAATTGTCACGGACCGGAGATTACGTACTGGCGGTGGGATAAGTACCTGAACCTTGCCTGTACAGGCGCAAATCTATCTGGTGTTGAGTAAGTAATGAAGGAACTGTTTATTTCCATCGTGAAAAAGACGGCGACGACGACAAAGTCGACGACACGTTGAGAAGACAGGGAAAGTGACAACGACAACGGAAAGTAGTACAAATACGTGTGCATAACCACTAACCAGCCAGACACCAAAATTTAATCTAGTCCTAACCCGTTGAGAAGACAGAAGGAAGCCTCGTCTCATCGTTATTTTTACGGAGCCGGCGCCGTATTGATTTTCGCCTCGGCAGTCGTCCGCGCCCCCCAAGGAGGGGCACGCGCCCCGGCGGTCCCCGCTGTCTGGGCGGCGGGCTTCGCGGGAAGCCACGGCAATCGCGGCTGCGGTCGCCCCGTTCGAGGGTAGCGAGATGGAGGCGGCGACGCCGGGGTCTCGTAAACTCACACGGTGATAATAATGAAGATAAACGAATAGCCGGGCGACTGTATAGCGGACGGGCGGACGGACGGACGGACGGACGGGCGTGCGGCTTTATCGCGACGGGTCTCCTCCTGTCGGAAGTGTTGAACTGTGTCCATAATTATAATGTCAAAGGTCGTGAACTCCTGTGGACATTTTGAGACTTGGTCAAGTGGTGTAAACAACGCGCGGAGTGCGCGCAAGTAGTGAAATATTCATCAATCGGAAAGTGAAAATTGCGAGGGAAAAGGAAACTAAAGATATAATGACTGAACAAACGCGGTGATCTTCGGTGGTTTCCGTCGCCATCTTGTAGGGATAGTACGTCGTAGCTGTGAGAACTTAACCACGCATGTACGTTGTTGTGCGCGGAACTGCACCAGTGGCGATACACGGCATAAAAAGAGCACCGGCATAAGATTTTCTTCTTCAGATTTCCGCATTTTTTTTTCGTGTGTTTCCACTGAGTAGCCCTACAACATGGCGACGTGCTTTTATACTCATTTCAGGTACGTCCCGGACCCATATAATACAGTATATTTTTGCAACAAGAAGACCATCTTAAGTGTTTACGAGTAGTGTCTTAATACCTATCTCGTCTCACTTTCCCACTTATGCAGCTCAAGTCGCGGATCTTTGCGGTTCAACGAATATTTGTGTCTGCGGAAGGCTGCGGTTGTCGCGGAAGGTTTACGTCTTGATTGCGGTAATACGGTTCCTTCCAGTGGCGTAGACGTACAAAGTGCGGATAATGTGTACGCACCCCCCTGTCAGGAAGTTTTTATACCTGATTTCTGAGCTATTTAGCCCTGTACGCAAAACATCGGCACTCTGAATGAAAAAAAGAAAAACCTTATACACCTCCTGTCGCAAATTCCTGACTACGACAATTAAACGGCAGATTAGGGCAGAGCATGGCTGTTAGCCGCAGGCCTGGGCCCGTGGGCGCGGGCTGTACTCCCGCTCTGTGACGATAGCGTATTGGAAGATGATTGTTTCATAACAATACGCTATACAAAATTCACTTTCACTTTTCACTATGCCACTGGTTCCTTCACTGTCTTCGCGGTGTGTCTGCGGTTTCCGGTGGTTCTCTGCGGCTGTCGAACCGCGTCGTAAAACAGTAGCTTGAACCGCATAAGTTGTAAAGTAGTATTACAGACAGATGTGTACATATCATGTTCTATCTGTGGTCTTGCAGCCGGCGGTGCTCTAGGTGAAAAAAATCGGTGACGCATATTAAAACTGCCACGCGAGCTGAGTGATATACGTTGTGAAATTTCGTGGTAAATTCGAGGACTGCGGCTGATTTGATTGGCTGTGATGGTATACATTTTGTTTACTTTTTAATTACTTATACAGCTGATTTAATTTCGGTTGTTTCTTTCTTATAGCAGGTGACGGTGAAAAAAATTTATCGCTAGTTTCTCTCACAGAAAGCGGCAGCTACTAAAAATAGCCGCGTCCGGGCCGGCTAAAAGCATGTGCGCGTCACCGTGGCAACGGGTGCCTTGACGACGGGCCGTAATATGATGTACGTGCATACAGAGACGCACTTACACACGTCGCTGCGGCTGCGGCCGAGATAAGGAGGAAGAGGGGAGGGGTCGAGGAGTATTATGGATGACCACGGGCACCTGGCTGTATAATCCGATAATACAACGTCGCGTACATTCGGCTGCCGCCGACCGCGCGAACTAATGCATTCAACGACTGCTTCTTGTTCCATTTGTCGATTCCACGTCAAGCAATGTTCAGCAGGTTTGCGACGTGGATGTAAGATGTCTACACGGACTCTGTGGTTTTCGAGATTATTCATAGTAGGCCCTTTCGTCGCGATGATCGTGTTTATTCACTGTCACTGGTGGTACACAGTAAAAATAAACACACCAATTTAGCATAACTATAATGTAAATTATATACATGGGGTGCAGGTTTCCGACACGTTGGAGGTATACTTAAATGAACAAAGATTTAGTTAAATGCGGATATCTGATCATTTTTGTCAAGGTTATTCGCAGACCGCGTATTTCGACTGGCATATGATGGCAGTGAGATAATACGGTCAAGCGACGTCAGTTACTTCAGCTGACCCCATAAAATTTGGAGCTGAGGTCAGAAATTGCATATGGCGCGTATAAATAAAATTACTTTTTTTGTGTTGTGTCTTGACAAGTGCATTTATCATTTGCCTCTAGGTCCCTTCCCCCTTATATTGCATTAACAATCAGCAGTATTTGAAGGGGTGTGATAAAAATCAACAAGATAAAACTTGATTTTTGACCTTGACCCCCCTGTTAAACAATGGTTTCCGCGCGCCTGAGTAACTGCTGTCTATAAGTGTAGATACTGCCTTGTTGATCCATACAGTCTTTTGCTCACTGTTCTTGTGTTTCTGTTCATGTATGTTTTATGGCTAATAGTAATAAAATGACATGAATGCCCCCAGCCGACGTCTTCAGACGGGTCCAGATACAGCAAAGCTGCGAGAGTCCGTAGGTTGAATTGTACGGGTTGATAGCAGTATGGGTGTCATGATCTGTCGTAAAATTTTGTAGGTTACTTTTGATTTCTTTGTGCGGCAAAATATACTTCGTGTGCTCCTAATTCTGCTGTAGCTTGTTGAAAAAAGCGGCTGTGTGACAATTACAACCTATAGTCACACAGACGGTGCAACAACATGTTTCGTGTGAATTTATCTGGCGACGTAGAACATGTGACTATGTTTAGTTGAATGTTTATTATTGCGTGATGTTTAGTAGTAGGGTTAGGGTTAGGGTTAGATTTAGCGCCTGGTTGGTAAGTTGTTATGCGCACGTATTTGTGCGACTATAGGTTGTAATTGCCACGGACCGGAAAAGCGGTTGTGTAGAGATGACCGCGGAACGAGTTGTTCTTTCTTCGACTCGGTTGTGGACTGACTCCGATTGCGGGCAGCGCGAATGTTCGCAAGACGAAATTGATTAAGTTTGCTCGGCAGCCGGCCGAGAACCAGCTGCAGTCTCTGACGTCACGAACCGCGTCACGTGATCTCGACCGTTAAGGCGCATAGTTTCTGTTGTCGGCCGGCGCCGAAATTCGTCGGATCGATGGCACTGTTCGAAAACAATGCACCGCGATGTTGCGTCGCAACTCTAGTGCATTTCACAGACTGCTTATCACTTTCTTACTACAAGAGGCGCTGTGACGTCATTGATGTCATTGGCATAACATTCCGCTGTGTTGGAGTTACACTTAGTATAAACGAAGGCGGAGTTACACGCGGAAATCTGACCATTCTTTTGGCAAGGTTACACGCAGACCGTGCATTTCGACTGGCATATGATTCAACACACTAGCCTACACCAGTTTACCACGTTACGCTGCTGTAATAGGAATACCTCCAACATGGCGGCGTTTATTATTGCAGACGGAATAACGTCACTGTCTGCTCATGTATAGCATCGGGGCACTCACTGGCTCTGTTGCATAAAGACTCTCGTGTGTAGATAGCCCAGTTCTCTTGGCGTGTTTCAACGTATAGGCCTACCCTCAAAACAGTCTCTATTATGGTGTGTTGTGATACAATTGTTTTTGTTATCCAAATGAATTTACCAACAAACTTTTAGCAGGTTCCACGAAGCAGTATGTCAGTGTTAACTGCCGTGCTATTACGCACTTCTGCCTTTCGTTGCATTTTTCTCTGTCTGTTTTTCAGTTTTGTTATCCTCTATATTGTGGCAAAAACAAACGTTATCATTGATGCCGGCCGTCTTTCGTACCCCATGATCGCTGGCAACGGAGCCTTTTGTTTTGCGATGTTCCAACGAATAAGTACACAACAAAATAAATAATTACAACACACTTTTTAAAAGCATAATGTAGACTTTTTTTTAGCTGAAAATGCTTTTAATCTCAACTCTCAACTAATTAACTAACCGACTCACTTTGTAGCCTGCAGGAAAGTTCGTTTAGTGGTGAAACAATTTCGCAAATCGGTTGCGTTTAACTAAATTACCATCGAATGTTTTAGGGTTTGTTCTTTATCGAGCAGGGCGTGCATTGTATAGCCACACCAAATACGATATACAAGCGAAACAGATTGGTGCTCAAAGTAACGTAACATATTTTGTTTAATACATGGCTTGTCAACCGCAAGTAACCATTTAAAACATGCGCAATAATTATTAAAAAAATGCATTTTTATTAGTTCACTGAAGTTTGTTGTTTGTTTGATATTTCTATATTGTATATCGTTGCCGTCGTGTTGCGAAATAAAGATTTTCATAAAATTCTATGGGACGAGTTGTATCTGATCAGTGGCTATTTGTCGTTCTAATTGTATTTTTAATTGTCGTCTTTTTTATTTGCATTGGTAGTTTAATTTCGCTTTTTTACCCTTGTATGACTGCGCTGTCTTTCTGGCTAAATAGAGAAATTCATTCAGTACTGGAAATCGGCAGTCTTCGGGGTGATTTTTTGTCGTAGGCCGCAGAGTGTATAACCAGAGTGATTCGATCTTCTGACAATGAGCATAACGCACAGTGGCTGTTAGCTAATGTACTAATTAATTATGAGGGGAAGGTGCGCGCTTGAAGACTGGAATACAGGTAGCGTTTTCAATTCTTCGGTTGTCACCGCCGCGGCTATTTTAAGCCACCTCGTATACTTGCGTCAGCGGAACCGGATACAGACTCCAGGCTGCAGCGGATACTGTCTTCACTTCATCCTAATCGCATCGAAAGTTGCGCCGCCTTCGGTTAAGCAGCTTCTATAATCACCTTCGACACATTGATCGGATTATACGCAGGTGCTGGGGCTTACCAGCCGTCATAGTTTAGAAGATTTTCGGCTAGTGCTTCGCGCTACTGGATTACTTTGGAAGTGTTTCAATGCACAAAAGATGGATTCGCGAAAACGCCAATATACGAAGTCTCGTGTTCAGAATAATAAGAGAATAATTATTAATTACTTATTTCCTGCCGTCGCTCGTAGCTCCAGAGGCAGCGGTGAAGCGGGTCATGACAGTTACCGTTCGTTATAATACTCGATGTGACACTGACGTGATTCTGTCTTCAATAGCAAAGTTCCGACCATATCTAACCTAGTCGGACACTCTGACGACAGTTTGCGAACATACCATATAATCAATTTCACGTGTTGTATAATTCCCTTCCAGAAGAAACAGTCTTGTCCTATAACTTTATATGTAGACCACATAATAAACAACGGAACTCATCAACAAAACCAGTCCAGTCGTATCGTCGATGCCAGTTTTATTGTTCGTGTGTTGTATAAAGACATATATTAGTATAGGCATTTCTTTTTCCATCTCTTCGTTAATATGATATCATGATGCTTTCTGTCGTCATGTTAACAAACGGATATGTTATGTTATACGTTACAGTAGCGCCGCCCATGTTGGAGGTATACTATCTTGGCGGTGTGACGTCGTACACACAGCGAGCAAACACTACAATAACATGGAGGAAAAATAAGACTGCGTCGTCTTAGAAATTATTCATCCACTTGTTGACTTACGAAACTGAACCGAATGCACGTTTCGAGGTAACGCGGTAGCCACTCGCCAGGCGGCACTGAGGTTGACTGGTGGGGAGGGGCTTAGCTGTGGACGACGTCTCGCGGCGTCGCCTTATTTGTTGCGGGCAGTTCACCGGATTCGGCGACGGTTGCCATGGTAACGCGTCGCGACGGTCGCCGTGGCGACGGTTGCCATCGCGACGGATCACCGCGGAGGTTTAACGTCGCAAAGCCGCGGCTTTGTCGCTCGCGCCACTGTGACACGACGACACCGAGCCGCTCTTTCTGTCCTTCGGGAGACTGACCACCCTGTATAGTGTCGGTCTGTCCTCCTCCTCGTTACATTGCCTTGCCACCCTGGCGCCGGTGTGCGGTGGGCGGAGTGGCAAATGACGGACTCCGATCCGCAACGAATCGAATTATCGCGACATGTTGAATGCACGGCCGGCCGCCGCATTGAGGCTCCTGTGGTCCCGAGTGCTGCGTACATCCCTGATGTATTCGCTTCACATGCTGACTTATAGTAATAATAATAATAGTAGTAGTAATAATAATAATAATTATAACAAAAACAAAAACAACATAATAATAATACCAGAAGGATATTTATAGTGCTATCACCTACCTCCGAAACGACCTATATTGTGTTAGGTGGGGCGTTAAACTCTACTCACTCACTCTACGGTGCAGCGCCATATGCGACAGTTCAATCGGGTCTTATTAGTGACAGTCGATCAGCGCAGGGTTTCGCCAATTCGTAGGCCAACCTGCAAACTTGACCTTTGAGTCCGCCGCTAGGCTGCCATAGGCCGCTCAGCATTTCACCGTTCCTCGGAGGGTGGAAGGCTGAGTCGGCCTAGGCACTGCAGTAAGTGTGCAGTCCGAAGCTGTGTGCGGTTCGATCCCGGAACCTCTCGCGTCGCAGGCAGGCGTACTAACCACCAGACCACTGCGACCATACTAATGAACTAGTGAAGTATTGTTGTGTTGCACACTACATACAAACATTGTCGAACCGTCAAAACGTAATCATTGTGTTTAACTGTCATATATGTGTCAAACTCCATCTAAGACACAAACAAACAAATTTACAAAGAGACACGTCCGTTTTATTGTTTGCTTGTCTGTTTGTCCGTTGTGTCTCTCGGTGGCATCCGTCCTATGGTTGGACAAAGCGCGATTCTTCGCAGAAATTTAAGGGTAGCCGATTAAATTCCGGGATCAACTAATAGATATACGAACTTTGGTCAGTTGATTATCAGGAACATCATTAAAATATTGCCACCAGGGGTCACATTTTAAAGCTAAAAATGCACCAAGTTTGATTCCTGGCGTCTGCCAATTTGTCTCATTGTTTGTGTCTTTGATGGAGTTCGACACTGTGTGATCAATAAAACAGATCGTTGTTCTAAGCTATCTGTGTGTTTTGCTGTTCGTATGGGTCACGTTAAATAAGATCGCGAAAAAACAGTTCGGACTCGAAACAGTTGCGTCAATGGCTCGGTAACTTTGGGGGATGGACTGACGCAAAGGGGAAGGTATCCTGGGAACGGAAGTCACCCAGTGGGATCCAGGGGCAGACCCAATAGGGGGTCTAGTGGATAAACCCCCAAGTTGATACTTATTTTGGAAATGGATGTCAACTGATATTTTACGGAGAAAAAAAATAGAAAATGCATACGTCTCGTTGTTTTCTTAAAAGAACGCATGCTGCAGTCTCGTCGGCTGTCCAGTTAACCATCCGTATTGGGGATGGTAATATAATGTAGCCATCCCCCACCGTAAATTTGGGGGATGCATTCCCCCTTCTCCCATGGTTGACGCCTATGACTCCAAATGGCGGTTGACGTGCTGCGTTTCTCGTGTGAAGGTGGACAAGCTTCGAACAAGAGTGGTGACGTTCAGCTGCGTGTGCGTACCATGAGTCCGGTCGGCGTGCTGGCCGTGCTGCAGACACTGTTGCTGCTTCAGTCCAGGGTTGACACCGAACTCATCGCCAAAAGGAAAGGCGGGTGCGTTGACAGTCCGAACGATCCATCACTTTTCTAATCTTCACTTTATCGATCTAATGAGTGTTGGCGTGCGAGAGCGAGGGGACACGGGCGGCGGATTTTCCTGGCAATGGTGCTTGCACAATTGAAATGAAACTGACATAAAACAGTAAAACGAATTTCGTTTCGAGTTTGTGTCTTATGGTTTATAGTTTGTAAAACTTGTAGTCTAGGGCCACTGTAAGTGCCAGTTTTCTAGCCTTGTGTTTCCTGTTGTCACGTGCAACTGCTTGTACTTGTACTTGCTCTATAGTTGCTTTCAACGAATTAAATGATGAGGATGCTGAGTCGACAAATTTTTTTGTTTCAGCCGTCGCACAATACGCGAAATAAAACACTGAAACGTTTTAGCAGTTTTCGTGTATGTAAAACTTCATGTCTGAAACAGCTATAGTGTTTCACGGCTATTTTAGCGTTATTAATGTTTCATTTTTCAAGTGTGCGATGGCTTAAATGGCTGAAATAAAAAACTGTTTTTTTCTGTTTTATTTCAGTTTTATTTTATTTGTGCGGCCGCCCTAAGGGAGAACTCCGTTAAATGCCCAGTATTGCCTACACGCCTCTGATTCGCTTGAAATATACTGCCGCTATATAAATTAGTTTTGATTGATTGATTGACCGTGTAACTCCGTTTCTGCTACCAAGACTCAGCTGTCGACATATAGAGCGTGGCCCGAGAAGTGAGCCACTACCGAATAATCAAATAAATCGTATTAAAACCTGCCAAACCTAAAACCTGACTCAAATTTGAGTGTTACGGAAGGATTACAAAAAATACAATTTGACATTAAATATTCGGTGCGGGACCTAATTTCCTACTTGATAATTTACCATGCTTTATGATGAGATATAGGTAAAAAAAGTGTTAAATGATATTATCATAATCAAACACCCGATAAAAAGAGAGAAGATGGTAAGAGAAGACACTTTACGCGATTTCCACGTAAACGATTATTTAGGAGTTACATTCACAGCCTGCTAACGCGAATTGATGCCAGAGAAAGCGCTGACATCAATAATCTTATTCGACGTATATTGCAACTGTGCATCGCACTTGTAAGCTGTCCCACTATGCGACACGTTCTCTGGAACCACGTTGTCGAATGGTCGCATTTTCGACCGGGTGAATTGTGTCCGTAGCGGCCATCTCTAGGCTGGATCTAAATAGACGCGTTCTTGGCAAGGCAACCAGCTTGGACATTTGAGACAGATCTCCGACCGCTGAACCAGGGGGGCTGCACACGGCCTTCTGGCACGCGGATTTATGAATGCGTGAGCGGTTGCACGGACGTCACTTAAATTTAAGCGACGCTGAACTTCATTTCACGTCACGCATTACGCCATCTTTAACGTCACTGTGTGTCTCCGCCTCCGAAATGACCTACATTGTGTCGGGTGGGGCGTTAAACTCTACTCACTCACTCACGTCATTGTGTGTGCGTTTCACGAACTGGATGGTTTTAAGCTAACATTACTTCCTCATTTCTTTCGTAAAACGCGTACAGAATGACGTTCAAGATGACGCGAAATGATCCTAATTGTCACTGAAATTTAAGAGACGTTTCCTGCAGCCGGTCCTTAGGGGAATTGGCGTGAAGAGTATGCAGTGTGGTGATAGCGACGAGCGAGAATTGTGCCTGTAGCGGCCCGAGCTGGATTCGTCGGCAAGGCTGTTCGCCGAAAGCGGCTGCTGCCTTCCGATGGCAAGGTCTCCTTCGGCCGAAGTTAATCGCGTGTCGGCACAATATACGGCTTCGCTGTAGTCGCGGCTGCGGTCGCCGTAAAGCTTCGGGCGCCCTGGCTCGGTCGGTAATTCAAATCCCAGACCAAACATTCCGATAAATACTTGTAAAACGGCTCTTCCGTGATTTGCATTATATATATATAT
>Ga0056115_1002067_pt1 | contig 10089 bp, 4 predicted proteins | sample WorMetOlspDAHAB1_FD_77007 | JGI IMG/M metagenome (GOLD analysis project Ga0056115, IMG submission 77007) | Marine gutless worms symbiont microbial communities from Max Planck institute for Marine Microbiology, Germany - Olavius sp. DAHAB.1 ... | reverse complement strand
TTTCTGATTGCGTTAGCACTAGTTTTTAACAGTTTAATCTTGTTATATGCTGTTTTGTACTTTACTGTAATATTGGTACGTATTCTTAAAAAATAATTAATAGGTCTAATGATACGCCTCTGATTCGCTGGCGACATATGGCGCCATAGAAATGTGTTTTGATTGATTGATTGACAAACGATGTGTGCTATTTGGACGCGCAGGTGTATGACATTAATGGATCGCGACAGGAGACTATTCCATTAGGCGCCGCCGTTCTCAATGTTGTTCCGTACGAACGCGGCTTTATCGGCGTTCAGTCCAAGTGTCTGTCAGTGTTCAAGGGTATGTCGTCGGCGACGCTGTCGAGGAAGCTGGCAACGAAGGCGAAGCCGGGACAGTTCAATCGTCATCAATTCGACGACATCTGCGACGTCGCCGTTAACAGTCAGCAGGTTTGTGCATCGTGCAACGGCTTAATACTGTATTATTAAACAGAACATAAAACCATGCCTCCATATTGCCTCCATGTGTTTGGAGTTCATCAAAGTACAAACAAAAATTAATGCATGCAACTTGTGACCTTGACCTTTTTACTCTGTGCATGAGAATGTTTTACGATTATAAATCACAACGTACACTAACTGAGCACGTTTTACTTCGACAGTATCACATTTGTTTTCTGACTTTGATTACTGGACAACGAGTTTATAGGTAAAACAGTCAAGGCCCATCACTTATATAGCGCCACAAACCGCAAAATGCAGCTGTAGCGGCACTTAGCGTCACAGACAGAGCGGACGTGCAGCCTATAGGGACTTTGACCTTGCGGCCAAACACCCACAGGCGGCCCAAGTCTGCCGTTTAATGGTATCCGGTCTCTACTCTGGTAACAAATGTAATTACATGGACTACTACTCATTTACCGACCCAGAAGGGATGGAAGGCTGAGTTGGCTTGGTTGGTTGGCCCATAGCGGACACTTTAACTGCCAATGACCGACGTTCTATACCACTGAGTTACACCGCCTACCACTTAACCACGGTAATAATGTCTTAAGGTCATAATGTTGAACCGCAACGTACTGTGTCGAATATTCTATCGCTCTCGAGGTACGTGCAGAAGGGGCATGAATGCACGATACTGTAACGGTCATTAGTTTTCCGCTTTGGACGTTCCCATGATAGCTAATAATGCAAACTGACACGCATGACGACAGTTTTATACCGGCGTCACACGCTTAGCTATATGTAGGACAGTCATCAATCGTCCACGGGTCAGCGGCAATAGTTGACTAGTGACTACTAGTAGGAGCCTATAGGCCTAACAATGTTTGAAAAGCGAATGTCACCTTTGTATAAAGAATGCTGAGGTTGACGTGGCCTCCCTGCTCCCACATCAAATAAACTGTGCTGCAGAACTTTTAATAATAACTTGTAATAAAACGATATGAAAATTACAGTAAACAACAGGTCAGCAGTTGCAACGATACCACGCAATCGTCTTACACTGTTTAATTTATGGAAATGTTCGTACGCGTAGCCTACTAAACATGCAGAGGCTTTTAACTTGGGAAGCCAGTACCGGAAACAAATTCACGGGAGTTGGACATAATAATAATAATAATAATAATAATAATAAACTATAAGAGATTAGAGTGACACTGTCACACTAAAAGTGTTTCAGCTGGGCACTTTACAAAACTGTACACGGAAGACGTCAGCGTCGCAGCGCGGTTGCTATTCCAAAATTGAATATTAATGTTTGCCTACACAGTACTCACCCATGTAATTTTATATACCGGGCACTTTTCTTGCATTCCAAGTAACATTTTAACATGGGACGATGGGTTGACAACTGACAGTGACATCATTCGATACACGATATTTGCAGTCGCCATTTTTTCGGAAACAGCGTTTTGAAGTCGGTCAACTAATTAAATTGTGTGTGGAATTTTAGCAGTCGAAATATACCGCCTTAGCGAGGGATTTTAAAATCATATTTAGGCATTTTAACCTTACTATGTGCTTACGCTAAGTTGCCCCTCAGCATGGCGACGTGATTTTTTTCACTTCACTTACGTCATTCTCCATCCCATGCATTGCTGTCCAAGCACAGAATGCTACAGAGCCAGATTACGTCTACGAATTATTAAACATTTCCACATTACTATTTTCTCATTCAGTTGCCTCTGGGTTGCACAGCACAGCGCGTAAAACATCACAGAGCTTGTACGCCTAGTCTGTTCAAGTTGTTAGGTTGATGTTGAAGTGATGTGGTTTGGCTTTTACGATAGGACTTGGTAGTGTTGGAAGCAACGTCCGGTGGCCTGATAACGGTGATGGCAAGCGACGGTTACATCAAATCAACGATCAGTCCGGCACAGATGGACGGCTGTGGTCGTCTGCAAGCTCCGTCAGCCGTCGCCGTGGACTCGGCGCACAATATTGCCGTCTCGGAGTCAGGTCGTGGCGCGCGCGTTCTGCTGTTCGGCGCCAACGGGCGACTGCAGCGCATCCTTCACGCCCCAGCGTTGCTGACTGGACTTCTCCCTGCCGCTGAGTCGCGGTCAGATGCAGAATCTGATCGGTGGCCGTCTGCACTAACCGTCGGTGGCGATGATCGGCTGTATGTCATCATGCGAGGAGACAACTTCGCCGAGATTCGAATTTACGAGTACCTGTAATTTCTGTGTTAGAAGTAGGCTCATGTGTTGTTTATTAGTTACCTGCACTTTCATTCCTCTTATAGGCTTACGTTTGGAGTTCTCACTTGGTATACAAACGCCGTAGTTTGTCTCGTGATAAGATCATAGTGACCGGTACCAGAAGCTGGGAGATAAACAAGAACACGTACGCGCGACGCGCTGACTCTGAAGCTTCGGCTGGCGTTTGGCTGAACTTCAAAAGACAGAAGAATGAGAAGTCAGCGCTCAGCGTCGCTCCATGATGATCCGTGACTCCTTTTCTACCTCAGTAGACGGCATACATGCAGAAGTGATAGTCATTTGCCTCTGAAGTTACGACCTTATATATATAAATCAGTTTATTATTATTAGGCTAATATGCGCTTGTCAGTGTAACTGTGTAGTTTGTGTTTTATTAACTTGCTATTAATGTATTTCTGTTGCTATCCTTAACTATCGGTGAGTGCATGCTTACTGCTAAGTGGAGTAGAAAAAGCCCCATTCAGGCAATAGTGCAAATACGGTTTGTGAAGCTTCAGAAATCGATAGCCTATCTACTGAACCTGGGCAGCAGAAATTTCGACTTCAGGATTATGCTTGGCATTCGCATTCGGCGCTCGTGTCTACACTTCGCAAATGCCTTGGCAGTTAAGCATTCATTGTTTATGTTCGCAGTGTTCTTCCTCAGGCAAAAGTACAAATACTCTCAGCTGTAAAAAGCTCTGGCGTTTTTCACCCCATCCAGCATATTTCTATTTTGGAAGCACATACATTGTACCGTACCAGCACCGGATCCGATAGCTCACGATCAGCGCACCACGTTTATTTAACTAATTTCATTCGGCAATTCAGTGCATTTTTGCCAACAATTACAACCCTGCTTACAGCCAATCACCTCACTCATTTAGCACTTGCGCTGATCCGACTCGACTAGTTTGCAGTTTTTAGGCTATGAACATTTTCAGTCGTGTACGTCGAGTCAAGAGTGGGTGGCATGTTAAAGCTTCAAAAATTTTGGAGTACGCTTTGAGCCTTTGCCTACGAAGTTACGACAAGACATATGGCCGAATATTTGTGTATATCACTATTATTATTTTTGTATTGTTTCGCATAGCAAATGTGTCATGTTCTTATGACGGGGTAGCTTAAATGCATATACAGACATAACTGCATTGCACTGTATATATGAACACAAGAGTCGCACAGAAATAGGTTAAAATAAAAATAAAAGTAAACATAAGAAAAATTCACACATGATATTTGGACAACAATACATCAATGACCTACAGAGTGGCCCAAAAAGTCACTACCAAATAATAAAAAAATCGTATTAGATCGCATTAAAGCCTGCCAATGAGACGTAAATTGAAGTATGAATCAAGTACTAGGCCTATAATATTATTTGTTGGTATTAGATATTTCACGCGGGACCTACTTTTTGACATCAGTAACTGTGCCTGACCCGCAAACTAGCGATATGCGTCGGATACGGTAAATAATGTCGGCGCTTCCTCTGGCATCAGCTCGCCTTAGCAAGCTGTGAATTCTGTGTCTAAACGATCTCTTAGATGGAGATTTATGTAAAAAATTCTTTTATTTCAATATTTTCTCATTTGTTTGGTTTTCAAAAATGATTTTATTTTACCAGTTTCGCTGCTTCAAACACAGCAAGTGATCACGTCACAAATTAGGTCACACATAGAATATTTAATACAAACTTATTATATTCTTGTGCTCATTTTATGGTTAAATAGATGAAAAATATAACCTTAATGACGGTTTTTAATACGATTTAATGGTGATACATGATAGTGGCTTACTTTTTTTGGGCCACCTTGTATATATTGGTGTGCTTATGTGATATCTGTAATTGCTATTTTGTGCAGTAGTGCAGTTAATACACTGTATTCATAAGAAGTATCCTCAAACATTTGTGGTAACACAATATGTCTGTTGAATAATGACGAATAAAATTTACATGCACAGTCAAATGACTGCTGTATGGACAATTTGTTTACAACAGCTCTACAGGTCTGCCACAGTTCAGTGTCACAGCTACAGACTGTCACGCATGCTGCAGATGAATATGTACACTCGGACACACTGACTGGAACTACTCAACATTTGCCTGCGAGAATGCCATCTTCAGGATCATTGGACTCCGACCAGCTGCCAAAACAGACCACAAGATTGTAAATTTATCATTAGACAACTATCAGCAGAGAAAAAATCACACAAGAATATTCTGAGCATTAACCAACATACTGATATGTTTGCGTTCACTTCATTCACCAAAATTACTGAGAAATATTGTATTACATAAGCAGAACGGGTAAAATTCACCACGCATACACAAACAAACAAGGATAATAATAATGAAGATGATTAGAAGCAGCTAAGACCAACAGATATTAACGATAACATTCAGATGTAACAAAACAGCTTTATTATATTAAAGTGAAAACGTTAGCGATAGTCCAATTAATGTCAACATGATACCTCAAAAACAATAAAAATCTGAAAATGGTGATAACACAGCATGATACATGACAAAGTACTGGTAGAAGAAACAAGTGCTGGGTTTTCATGACTTAGAAGGGATGATAGCACTTGCTAAGTGCAATGTCAACAGGACAGGCTAACAGCATGTGAACAGACGAAATATTTAAAATGAAACTGTAAGAAAATTTGACATTCACCAACCAGGGTTGGGAAGTTCAGCATGGTTGGCACACGCCAGGGCTTCAGTACAGTTCTCAATAAACTGCCACTGCATCAGTCCACGTGAGCTCCTTTCACCTGACAAAGCAGTCATGGCAATGGGTAACAATGATACAGACGACATAATAATGCATCGTCTCGACTCCGACCACGCTGAGTGTAATGAAGAAATTTGTCACGCTATAGGGAATATTTGCAAGATCAGGAAAGAACATACGACAGACCGACAAACACACCGTTTCAAAGAACATTTTTGGTATCATGTGCGGAATGCATCCATAACATAAAAGCAAAAAGGAGAGACATACATTGACCAAACAAAATGCTAAAGCACATATCATACACAGGGTGGACCAAAAATTTAGCACACTTTTTTGTATGCCTTACAACTGCCATCAAATACTGACCAGAATCAGGAGAAAATTTGTAATAATACTATCACTAAAGATCCCACCACACCTCAAATGTGTCGCTATACTACCTTGTGAATGTCAATGCCAAAGCAACAACTGAAAACAATTTAAACAAGATTTCTGCGGCGACAAATTTTAAGAAATTAACAACAAAAACCATGTGTTTATTGTCTCAGTTATTGTATAAAATAACTGTCACATCCTGCAGTTTTTACATAAAATGTTCAATATGTCCGTCTTTATCCTGGATGACGCACTCTTAAAATGTGTTGTTACAGAAGTCGTCTTGTTTTCAGTTGTTGCTTTTAAGACACTGACATTTTACAATGTAGTGTAGCAACACACTTGAGGTGCAAAAGGATCTTTAATGATGGTATTATTACAAATTTTCTCCTGATGCTGACAGTGAAAAAAAAAGTTTGAAAATTGGTCAAAATTTGATGAAGTTATAAAGCGTGTGCCAAATTTTTGGGCCATCCTGTACATACAATAAACTGCCCAGTGATCATCACTTCAACTTACTTCTGGCTGGAAATATGCACACTTTCTGTGGAGGACAACAATCCATGTGCTCAAATATCTACAACACATTATACAATCATCGACCCTCATTACTGATGTGCTTTCACTTCAGCATATGTCATGATAACATTTCAAAATTCCAACAGGAAGGCAGTACCACGCAGCTTGAGGTCTTTATGAGAGCTACATAATAACTAAACTATAAATCAAAATAAAAATACAAAAATAAACCAAAATATAGACTATAAATAATAAGCTATAACAAAATTAGCAGTATCACCTTGTTAACTGCATACTGCATACAGCAGTACACATAACTGCTAGCTCATACATCAAATATGTATCACCATATACTGTTTAGTATAATTTAGTTTAGTTTATACCTGCTATAATGTCAATCAAACATTTGAAATATCAACATTTGAAAAATTCCTCGTGTCACTTTACTTGACTTGTGTGGGGCACAAAAAACTTGTTTACAGAGAAAAAGTGCACAGAATTAACATTGGAACAATTAACTATTGCTGGGATAGTTTCATCATCATCATCGTCATAAACATTTTTAACGTGACATAAATAATATTAATTATTGCAAGGACCATAGGTGTCTAGACAGTAGTAATGGTAATAGTAACACAAGTCATATGATAAGTGTCTTGGTAGGAATGGGAAAACAGAAAGGTCTTGAGTCGTTGTCTGAAAATCGCGAGTGACGGCGCAAATGCGATGTGGAGGCAGGTTGTTCCAGATGGTGGCACCAGAAACCAGAAACGCCTGGTTGCCGACTGTAGACAGACAAACAGGTGGAACGTCCAGACGATGTGTGGTAGAAGATCACAGCCGTCGTCTGGATGTCATGTCGGCAACACGGGTGAAACAGGACTGTAGGTAGGACGGAGAGGTCAGTTTCAGCTACTATTACCAATACCATGAGCTATAAAATAAGTTTTTGTAACGAGGAAGGCCGTCAAAGGTTAAACGTGGTACAAATACTTATTCATTATTTTCAGAGACAGCACAGTATACAAAATGCAACACCGAACTACATCAGCCACAGTGTATTGTTCTTATATTTTTATTTTATTTTTAATTTTAGTAATTTTTAGTGTTTGGATGTTTCTTGTTTGTACTGCTTTTTTTGTTTGCTTTACCTGTGAGTATCATTTTTAATACTAGTTTTCAGGTTCTCGTAGTTGGAGCCACATGGTCGTGCTGGCACTGTGGGCTGGGGTTTAAGGGAAAGGTGTAGTGGGAGGAGTCAGGAAGTTTGATGGACAGTCACTGATTGCACAGTGTTGCAGGACTGCTGTACGTCCGGTTAGTTGATGTAGTGAGCTTGGAAAGAATGACATGCTTAATGTACATAGTTCTGTAAATAAATGTATAGTCTTCTGTAACATGATTGTAGATGGTCTTGGAACACTGATCAGTCTATTGCTAGGCATAATCTAAAACCCACTAATGACAGGAATCACTGGCTCTAACTGTAACCCACAAGTTCCAACGCTCGTGTATGACGTTTATAATAAATACAGAAACTACCTGCTGGAGACCTTCCTCCGAGACAGCTGGTGGAGCATTGAAAAAGTACAAAACCGCTGTTGGCGGCACAGGACATAAACACTGTTAAGAAACTCTACCAACTTCAAAATTTTTTGGTATTAAAGTTATATTACAATAAATGACAGTAATAAAACTTGAGAGGTGATGCAACATTAAAATGCTTCACTTAGTAGCACTAAATCTGCAGTGATTCCGCAAAGAAACAGTTGGCAGGCACAGTAGTTAAAATGAAGATTGCTACACAATCCTATCTATACAAAATAATCAAAACCACAACTGTAGTCAGAATGATGCCACTGTCAACCAAGCTAGAAATAATGACTAATGTAAAAAATAGTGACAACAGTTACAAACCACGTGCACTGTAAACACTGCGCAAAAATGACTTTGAAATCTGTTAACTACCCAAAAGCTACCCCAGTTCAGTCACATCTGCACAATCAGCCAAGAATGAGCTCCCAATCCCACAGACAGCCTCTTTAAGACACATGACACAACGAAGCTCACGACATTTCAAGGATATGATTTTTAGCGGCCGCGTCCGGTGTAGCATAGCGCTGATTTTTAGATCCAGTAAAGTCAGCATACGCGGACGTGCCATCAGGCAGCTCGTGTGGACTGCTCGGGTCCTGCAGAAACACTTGCTTCGACAGACTGCAACCGGACAACACAGACGTCCACGTACACCCAGCAACACGATGCACTGGAAGAGCCTAGACTGAGTGTTCATGCAGAGTCATAAACATGTGTTGGCAAGCTGAGCCAAACGACAATCAAACAGCAAACATTATACCAAACTGCAGCGATAAAGCAACAGCGTAACAACTGAAGAGAGGACACATCAAACCTGATGGACAAGTTGCTACCGAAACAGGATGCGCCATTCAGATTATGGATCACGCGGTCACATGCATCTCGATCGCCCATCTGAACCATTGCCGAGCCCTCCTTTGTTTTCAGAAATTTCACCTACCCACACCAGCAAATGTAACCGATCAACCAACAAACAACAGACAGTTTTGCTACCTGAAAAACGAATGCGGTGCTACATCGCCTAAGTCCAGCATATCTGTCAAGTTACGGGGAGTACAATCACAGAGCTGCCAACATTTCAAAATGAATAAGAGGAATCCTGTAATTGGGGCGCGGACGGTCGAGGCGCCGAAGGCGATGAGGCTTCCGACTAGGGGGTCTGGGGGAGCTTACGCCGCTCCCCCAGCGGGGTCCGGGGCAGAGCCCCGGCCGAAATCGAATTTGGTGCATTCTAGAGCTGCCAAAAAGCCACTGGTGGCAATCATTTTGAATATTCTCAAGTCCATGTTTTACACCAAAATGTTGAGACTGAGATGCACTGTCACCAACATAACTATGAATTGGATACTGTACTAAAACCTAAATGACCACTTACTATTCTGATAAGAGTCTTTGCATGACGTGGTTCAACAGGCTGTACAGTTTCACCAAATGACTGTAGCAGAGTATAAATACACTGGCCTGACAGGAAGCCGCAAATTAGCTTTATTTCGATGTAGATGTAACAGGTGCTGAAGTAGAAGAACGTTCATGGAGATGTACATATGTGGCAGATTTTGCTCTCTTAAGCAGTTCTTGGCTGTGTTCAACTGAGTGGCAGGGCTTTGACATGACACTCATCATGGTCTTCCTAGTAATCAGACTACCCAGCGTCTTAGTTGACATATTTGCACGATAGACTGTCTTGTTTTTTTGTGACAAAACTGAATATGCGCTCACAGTCTGCGTTGCTGTAGAATATGACAAGTATGCCTTTCATAACAACACTAATGTTCTGAAACCTGCGATTGCCAGTAACAGGGTCTTTGGTCTGGCTAATCAAATGCACGCTGTGTCAAGTTGTTCTGCCATTATAACAGCAGCTGGTATAGCAGCTACTTGGTAGGTCAGGAATTCTTCTAGTTTATCCAACGTGCACTCTTCTGGCATCAGACAATGAAACCTGTCGGTAAAATATCGAACTTACTGGAAAGATGTGTGTACATGTAGTCTTTTGCTGATGTCGGCAACTTCAGCATTCAATAAAACTGGATCATCAAAAGAAAATTTGCTGATCATGTAGTCACATGCACGGATGTAGAACGCCTTTACTTCACAGTAAAAATCCTGTAGCCTACTTCTGAGCTGCACTTCATGAGTGGTAATAAAGTCTTTAGCTGCCAATCCTATAGT
>Ga0056115_1002066_pt1 | contig 10089 bp, 8 predicted proteins | sample WorMetOlspDAHAB1_FD_77007 | JGI IMG/M metagenome (GOLD analysis project Ga0056115, IMG submission 77007) | Marine gutless worms symbiont microbial communities from Max Planck institute for Marine Microbiology, Germany - Olavius sp. DAHAB.1 ... | reverse complement strand
GACCACCCAACGCCGCCGCCGACCACCAGTTCGTCGGCGCACAGCTCTGCTTTGATTCGTTTATCAATCTTCACACAAATTAAAGTTGCAGTGAAAAACATTTGAGTGTCAATTACACGTTGCTTGCTCGTTTCATGTGTTCTGTTTGTATGTAGAAAGTGAGCTCCTGTCGAATTTTAATTAATTGTAAACTAATATATTGTATTTAAAACTTGTGAATGAGAAGATAAAGTTTTGAGAGAATGAGTTGGCATTAAATATTTTGTGCAAGATGCAAGTTGTGATGTCAATTATTGTGCGTTGCCCGCAACGCAGCTTTGTAGTATATAATAGTCGTATATTGTCGTAGCATTCTATGAAATCCACTCATGCAGAACTCCTTTGTGATTAAAATTATTGTAGAAATTTCTTTATATCCCTGTTTTCTGCTTTAGATTGATATTTCGTCATTTACACTTATTTTGTCAATATCACAGTTTCATGCACAGTGACTTATGACGCCACAAATTAGGTCGCGCATAGAATATTTAAGATAAACCTATATTATAATATTATTATGCTTCTTTTACGCTCTAATTTGACTCAAAATCTAGCTTTATTGACATGTTCTAATAGCATATATTATTATTATTTGGTAGGGGCTTACTTTTTTTAAACACCCCGTATAACAACAACAATAACAACGTCATTATATGATTATTTCACATCAGTCAGCTCACTTGTGATTGTCATCGGCTGTAAGAAACGGGTGTTATAAACTTTCAGCTGAACTGAACTGATAGCCACACTTCTTTTGAGTCTAATAATGAAGACAGCCTGACTAAATGAGTGCGTGTCACCAACGAGCTGGCTATGCATGATGCTTTATAAACATAAATTTTAGTGAGTTGAACAAAAAACGAAAAATAAAGTTAAAAACAAAAACAACGATTATTCATGTCCAGATAATACATTCGACGTCTTTTTGGTTCAATTAATTTGAATGTGAACATTATTTTCAGTTGTAATAATAATAATGCAAAATTGTTGCCGAAGGTATACCGTGTGAAAACGTCAGCTTGGAGCTGCCGACACTGCAGTTGGGAACACCACAGTACAGCATCAGTGAAATGATGGATACGCTAACACCGCTGCCGTCACGACATTGTACGTAGCCTAATTGTCCGGTGATTCGAAATTTTGTCTTTGAGAACTCTCAAAATCTGGCGCTCTCTTGCTTCGAAGTGCATAGACCATTTTAAAATAATTTTTGCTTGGAAGAATGACCATACTTTTCGACACCATATGCATATGTACCATGTTTATATAGTGAACTTCTACTTTTACGAACCGTATCTACTACTGCGACGCAACTCTAACTTCGCTTGACGTTTGGATCATGGATAGTATCCGGTAGATTATAGCCATCATAACTGAATTTTGGAAGATTTGATAAGTGTTACTTGGTGAAACATTATAGTGTAAACACACTTCGGTGTTACTTCGGTTCAGGGTAATGACTGTTGGTTTGCATGACGTTAGATATGGACTCGTCGGAGAAGGTGCACTACAGCAGTTGTACTAGCAGCATTCTCACTGCAATTCTGGTGAGTAGAGTGAGTTGATCTGTTCATTGTTGATAATCGCAGTTTGTTTATATGACATTTGTTGTTGACATGGTATAGCTGTGAGTGCAACGTTGTAGTGCCCATTTGTGCAGCGTGTCAAAACAAGATGCCACCAGCCCACTTGTGTTAACATTGTCTCGCAGTTACTTTTGTGTGAGTTCCCATACTGACAACATTCGATTGTCGTGGCAGTCACTGCGACATACAGTGTTGGTGGTCCTAAGGTTGGCGGGTTGTTGCTCGGCTGAAAAGATGGCTGGGTTGACAATGTAGGGATTTAATCCCAGGCGTGCGGGAAAGAGGGCTCGGTGTTGTCTCCTATAAATTGTGAACGCTGATGATGCGTTCATAACAGCAGCGACAAATGCTGTCTGTTTGACCACTGCGCCGGTAGTAACACGGTACCACATCTGTATGGTTTTTTGTGTTTTTATATTTTTTATAAACTGATTTATGAAGCGCCACAAGGTCGTAACTTCAGAGGCGCCGTTTTTTCCCCAGAGATGGTCGAAACCATTTCCGGTACTCATTGCACCCACCCACGGAAGGATGGCCAGGCTGAGTGGACTTGGGTGGCTTGGTTAAATACCATGATGGTAGGCACGCCAAAGGTCGTCACCAATCCTAGTACTAACCGGGCTCGACGTAGCTTAACTTTGTTGATGTGACGGACGCCGTTACCGCTGCGCCAAACCAGCCGGTGATGAGCGATCGCTGATGTTGTTAACCACACAAACGAAAGGTTCATATGGTTGCAAAGCAAAGGCCAGAGAAATCTAGGCACAAAATACACCGTGATTTCTGAAAGCAATTAAAGCAGTATGAACTTAAAATAGGTGAATGGATTTGTGAATGGCAGACAATCCAAACATACTTTTCCTTACTTTGGAATTTCTCATGTAGGTAATCATACGCACACAGTCTGTCTAAAATTTAGCAAATCCACCGTTAAGTGTGATAAATGCCAATAGTGCCCCATATTGTGTTTTGCGAAGTCACGGCGCTAAAACCTGCTTATTCATTTGACTGTGCTAGACTGAGCGTCGTCCGTTGACTACTCTGGCAACGTTCTCGTCATGTCTACAGTCGGCAAAATTGTCTTCACCCGAGAACAGTTTGTCATCTCTGTGCGACGTCAGCACAGACTGTTGTCCAACCGTCAGCGCTCCAACTCCGCCGAACCCATCGCTTCAGTTGTATGCCAGTGACAGCGAGTCACGCGCGTTTAATCTGCCCCAACATCCATTTTCCAGTCATTCTGAACAGTGTTCCACCAACGTGCCGGATATCTTGATGTGCAGGCCGGAGAACTTCGACAATGGAAGATCCAGATTTCCAGTTGGATCGTGGCTCGATGGTGCAGACATGCGTCAGCAAGTTGACGTTATCGACGAATACTGTGCGGCTTATGATACAGAATACGGTGATAAGAGCGTGACAGCCTTCACAGCAACGTCTGCGCCGGAAACGGGCGTCTTCCAGAGATCGGGTTATCATCAGCCAGTGAGCTGGACGTCTGGATACCAGACCTTGGTTGCCAGTTCACCAACGTGCAGCATAGCTCACGCTGACGATGTTGGTACCAGTGACCAGTTAGCTATCAGTCAATTGTCGGCTGTCAATCAACTACAGGAGGATAGTTGTTCGTCGAATGATGTCTGGCTGTCTGGAGTCACGACTGCGAAGAAGATGAAACAGGTGCGTCCTTCGCGGCTGGAACACATCAGGTGCACCACCCAGGCAGCGTCACGCCGTGCGTCCACGGGCTCGCTGCTCTGTGCAGCAACACTAGACACTGTGAGTAATGAACGCTTCATCTATTGTATTCTGTCGAATGCTGTCATAAATAAACTTGGCTAATTTATTAGTTTTGCTACTTTTTTTGCTTTTCGTCGTTATTTTGTTATTTTTAATATTCGTGTAAAGCCGTTTTGTACCATGCGTACGATGTTAATAGTAAATAAATGCGGGTTATTTGTTCTATAGTATCAGATTCTGTCTTTTCGCTGTGCGTAGAATTTTATGTGGTAAATTATCAGTGTCAGTTCTATATCAGTTTGTCTAGCGCAATCGCGGTTGGCAGCGTGGCTCAGCGGTTAGGACGTTGGTCTTTGGCTGGCGGACTTTCCTTGATCTATGCTTGTAGTTTACATGTGACCACTTCGTGGGTAAGGTGTCCGCTATGGGTCAGCCAACCAGGCCAACTCAGCCTTCCATCCCTTCGGGGTTGGTAAATGAGTAGTAATCCATGTAATTACATGGATTATGGGGGTTGAGACCATTAAACGGCAGACCAGGGTGGCATATGGTTGGTTGGTCTTAGGTCAGTCTGTGGCTGTAGGCTTAGCCTACGGCCTATAAGGCTGTACGCCCGCTGTCTGTGACATGAACAGCGCCTCTGCAGCTGCGGTATGCGGCGCTATACTAGTACGTGTTATATGCCTTTGCCTATGGCTTTGCCTTTGCATCCGTCAGCATAAACCCTTTTATGCCCTCAGTGTGGTAATTACCTGCCAAACAGAGAGACGCCGGACAACAGCAAAACATAAACATAAAAGGTCACTAATGACTGGAAATTAGTCGGTAAATTGCACTGCTGGTGCTAATAACAAGATGAATCTCAAGGTCGCCGTTGCTAATCTACGATGGTCACACTCACTAGTTATTGTACGACTTCCTGATATTAATCAATTTTGCTCTGACTTGTGTAGACGATGACGCGATCTCTAGCAAGTTATACTGAACCATGCTTTTTTCTTAGCACTGGTCGGCCTGGTGACCTTGACTTTTGACCTCTAAGTGGGTCTCCTGCATACTCGTGGTTGATAAGGGCTTTTTGTGCTTTTCTGTCTCGACTTAGGACTCAGACACGTACGTCACAGAAATGACTTCATGATCTGTGACCTTGACCTGTGACCTTTGAGATCATTTCACCTTTGTGTATTGTGGGTCATGGCTGGCCGTAAGCGTGCAAATTTTCTGGTCGTGTCATTCTGTGTTGTAGAGACACGTCTCGCCTTCGTATCATCGACACAGCGTTGGTTCGCGCCGTCCGTTGAACCAACAACAGTTTGCATACGGTATCGCTGAAATGTTGACTGCGATAAATGTAATTTTTAGTCTTAATTTCTTTATCATTTGACAACATTTCGTGAACGTAATTTAGATTAAAATTTACGTCTTTCCATTCAGTACATTCAGTCGGTTGACGCTTAATATTTTTTATTTATTTTTATTTATTAAAACCACGTCAATTGGAATGATGTACTGTACATAGTGATGTGTATTTTGATAATGTTTTGCAGATCAGAAAGCTGTCACGTCAACGGAGGGTGGTGGGCGTGCCGTGAGGCCGATACGAAAAACGTCGACACCCGTGATGCCTATTTGCGCGATGAACGAAGACAAGGCATCATTCTGGAAGCTGTTGTTGTCGTCAGAAAACGCAGAGACTCAATCTCCAGTGAGTGGTGAACTGTAGCTTTATGAACATGGCTAGTATTTTTGCACTTATAAAATAATGATATCGATATTAGTTTATTTTAATTAAACTTGAATTTCAATTAATTTTTTATTAATTATAAACGATGGTGCAGTTATAAAGAACTATTCTTATAGTGATTAGTAATGTTATGATTGAGTACTTAAGTTGTTCATTTCTTGATTTTTATGGCTGATTTGAGGGGTGACAAGACAGTCTGGCATAATAAATATAAGGATTAGTGTGCTGTTTATTTTGTGTTCAAATTGTGTTGGAATAAAGTAGCAAATAATTCTCTCTGTTATATTTTTGAGCATTTACAAACGCATAGTTTACACATTGATTGTTTTAAAGTATTCATTTCTTCATGATAACTCTGTGCTACAAGTGTGCATCTCAAACGTGTCATTCGATGTCTTTAGCATGATGAATATATTGCAGCAAGTGAGTGGACATCGATCATTTATGTTTGACGACATTTGTTCTGAATCTGTATTACATTCTGCGGCTGCAGCCATTGGAGTTGGAGGTGATGTATTTGCTTATAAGCTTTTTGCTTATTTCTAGCTTCTACATTTTTAGCCTGACTATCTTCATGTATGTAATTTTATATCTGGTATAAATATGTAATAATGTTGCTGAGTCAATATCAAGATAGTCATGAGCGCCTCTGCCTTTCTTATTATGGCGCCATACAAGTTTTATCATTTAATTCATTCATTTATTAATGTTCAAAGCCTACTTAATTCACGGTCGTCGTCATTTTGATCAGTTTGATGATATGTTTGCAGAATGCCAAGCCAATACGCTATTCTCACCTGCTGTATCTCAGGTACTGATGTCCGACACAATTACACAAACTTCTTTCACTGTCAATGTATTGTTCTCAATAAACGCTGCTGTTTCTTGTTTAATAATTTTCGAAGAAGTTTGCGTATTATTCTGGTTATTTCTGATTTCTGTTCGTAATCTGACCAACTATTCATAAGTTTGTAATGAATTTTGCTAACTTGAGAAGTAGGTTTTCAGGAATAAACAGTTAAACGATCAATTGTCTGAGTGTAATTTCTGCATTTTGAGAATGCCAAGTTCAAAATCACCATATGTCAGATAACGACTCTAGTCTGCTCAAAGGTTATTTTTTGCCTTTCTGATTAGCTGATAAGAATTGCTAGCAATTGTGTTGACTTGTTTTGATTTTTATCTCGTTATTAATACTGAAGTTATGAAATGTTATGCACAGTCAGTCAAGAGACGGTGGCTATCCAACGAAATGACAGAGCACGCTTACGTGAGTAACTGATTGCTTCCTCATACTTGTATAGCCTACTTTATACAGTGCACTTTGATGAAATTCTGCTCTTAGTTTTAGGTTTCTGCAAAAGAATTTTCAACACGACGTTCGTAAGAATTAATAATCCATCATGACACAGACTTGTAGGCAAGTCAAGTTGATACCCACTTTCAGTCGCCTGCAACGATATTTCTGTTTGCGCAGTAATAGCGCACTTAGCGAATTAGGGGGGGGGGGTCGCCAGTGATGCGCTATACGAATCGACACATTGACATTGACGTACTGGAATAGTAATGGTGTAGCTTGCTCCTAGTGTTTCAGAGAAAGTCCCAACTTATGGGGTTAGGGTACAGTTGTGAGACTTACACTGTGTGCGAATGAGCACGTAGAACAGCAGCTTGGTGCCAGTATGATTGCGGTCTCCTCTGCCTCTGCCAAAGTTCCCTAGTCATGTTGACACAAGCCAACTTCTTTTCCGTAGTTGAAGACCAGACCCTAAAACAAGGAGAATCGTCATTAAAAGAAAACATACGGTACACAAAATAGTTTCAGCATCCGTGAATGTAGTTTGAATGAAGAGTCGGCAAGTTGCACATTGTCTTATGCTATTCTTGCTGGTCATCAGAGAATTGATCAATCCACGCGACAGCAACAGCTTGATCAAAGGCGAGTGCTGCATCTGTCGTCAGAGAAAAAACGTCGCAACACAATCAAGGTTTCAGTGCATTTTGCTTGTCGTTGGAGCCAGTAGTGGCTACAGCTGTTTGTAGTTGTTGGAAGGTTTTAAACGTCAATTTTAGCTGAATCGTGAAAGCGGCACTTCATTTGGAAACAAACATTTTGTTTTTCGGAAACATTACAAAAGGGGAACGTTTCATTACTATATCAGTCCAATATAAAGTTGCCTTTGCTCTCTGGTAGATCCATGTGTTTTACAAGAAGACAAAAAGTCAGTCCCTAATTTTTCTATTATTCTGCGTTGAATATCCAGAAAATGTTGTATGTATTATCTAGGATGTATTGTCTGACAATATTATGTACAAATGATGTTATTTTGCTGTTTGTTCTTTATTATTTTCTTGTGTTATGTTATGTAGTATGTCAGTTTTATACAGTTAATAATAGGAAACGGTATCAAATAAGTTCAAAACAATTGTACCAGTAGTTAAATTACAGTGTTACATATATTCTGCACTCATGATAGAGATGCTATTGCAAAAAGGAAGTCGTGTGCATGCTGTCTGTGTAATTAGTGAATAATTTTATGTAACCTAAAGTATGAAGTTGTGTTAAATTCTGTACGCCAAGTTACATCTTCCCATCTACTGGTGACAGGAAAGGCTATTGTTTACGGGTGTATGTCGATAAATGTTTGTTTACTCTGTGAATTTTGCTGTTGACAGAATGGTTTTGAGAAATGGTCTGAACTGATTGCTCGATCGACTGGCAATACAATTGGCAAGACCAGTAAAGCTGTGTTGCTGCAACATGGTAATGCTCAGTTTTTAGTTTGAACTTTTCTGCATTATCACTTACTATTCAGAACAAATAGTGCAGTAATTTGTGCATGTTTTGTGGTGCTGGGATAAGTAGTTCTGTGCATTCCGAGTATTAATAAACAAAAGGTTTACGGGTTAGCTTCCCTTCCTTCAGTACTTTTGTAGAATATTTGAGATACTTTTCTCGCTCTTGTTGACATCAGGATTATTATTAAACAGGCTTACTTCCTTTGTATAGCCTGAGCACACCAGACGTGATACCTTGGAACAGTGTCAGAGATCCAAGCTTTAATTAAGTTCTGTTTGTAACTGCAACTGTTTGGTTACAGATGAGTAAAGATCGCGTAATTATGCTGATACGTGTACGTGCGTGTATGTGTGTGGTGTGCTGTTCAGCTGTCGAGTTATGTACCGAGATGAAGTTGTCGACAGAAAAACTCAGTAAAGATTTCACCGTTTTGACCGCCGACAAGATGCAGATTCAGTCCTCAATTGAGTCAGTTCATCTCACACTGACTTTTGACGCATGCGACTTTTATTTTGCCACAGTTTGTACACAGCAAAATCGCTGTCGAAATACTGCTACAAACCACGCTTATACTCGTTACAAAGTAAATAGTGAACGTTTATTCTATTCTATTCTATTCTAAAACGTCAAGATTAGGGCGACGTAAGTGCCAGAGCACAACAAGGGCGCCTAACAATATAGTGTCAGTTAAAAGCACAATCGAATAAAACTGTCTTCAGTTGTCGTTAAGACACCACCATGAATTTCGTATTGGCAGACTTGTAGAAAACTGTTTTGTGCAATACAAGCGCCTCTGATTCGCTCGCGACATATGGCGCTATAGAAATGTGTTTTGATTGATTGGTTTTATAAGCATGATTAAATTAGCAATGCCAATGGACGGAGCTCATCTCATATTCATTTCATTTTTATTTGCAAAACTTCTGTATTTTTGCACGGCATTTTGCAACTTACTATTTAATTTTTTCGTTTCTAAACCCTTATTTGCGTTGCATTGTAATCCTCTAACTATGCCACTTATTTTCATGTTGTGACAATACAGCTTGCGAATGTTTTTGTTAATTGTTTGTTTTTTCAAGACGTCTGTCCTTTCGTTCATCCAAATCAACCGTTAGTTTTGTCGACTGCTGTTAATTGCAGCAACTACTGCGCTAGTCTTCCGTCGACCGGAGCTGCCGTTCTGCAGGAGAAGACGCTGCTTATGTCGCAGCTGTTCACCGACTATGTTGAGAGCCGAACGACTTCCGACTGTCGCTTCTGCATTGTATCCTCGGCTTTGTTCACTTCTCTTCCATTTGCATCCATACATTTGCTGTCAGTAGTGACTTGGCCGTCGTTGCAGTGACTTCGTTGAACTGATCACAAAATTACGCCGCCATGTTGGAGGTATTAACGTGAATAGAACGAGTTAGAATCGGAGAATCTTCGTATTATTATGTCAAAGTTCACGTTCGACGTATTTCGACAGGTGTATAACGCACATGCATTAATTAACAGTTTGCAGCATTACGTTAGTTTACGCCATTGCGACGCCGCAGCACAGTACACCTCCAACATGACGGTGATAATTATTGTTGACAATATGAGGTCAGTGTCATTACATATATTCTCATACTTAGGTACTCGACATGTTGTAAATCTAAATGAACTTAAGATGTGTCTCATTCACAATGGCAGGAGTTTAGCTCTTACCTGCAGCTTCTGTTCCTGCGACTGTAAGACGACTTGAATTCCTGTTACCAGACTTGGATAGGATGTAGTGGCGCCGACTCTATATGGCACGTGGACACGTGCTCCCCACTTTTACAAATGGTTGGGCAAGGGGGTACCGTGAGTAGAACAGAAAACAAGAAACTGACCAAACGTACTGGCCATCACAAAATCGCTCACCAAAACGACTAAATGCATTTGTAGAGCAAAAAGGTGGAGGTGCACAAAAAATTTCAGGCGTTTTGCGCCAGACTTGTGCCCCCGTGTTTCAAATTCGTTCCGGCGCTGCTGGCAGGATGTAACTTTTCTAGACTGTTATTGGACAAATTGTGGTTGGATTCAATTCTGAAGGACTTGTATTATTGGCTTTTGAATGTTTCAGCGGAAATCCGTTACTCATGTTAACCATGTATTCGCCCTATGTCAGGATCGGTAGAATATATAGATGCTATTCGTTTTTCTGACCGAAT
>Ga0056115_1002065_pt1 | contig 10091 bp, 6 predicted proteins | sample WorMetOlspDAHAB1_FD_77007 | JGI IMG/M metagenome (GOLD analysis project Ga0056115, IMG submission 77007) | Marine gutless worms symbiont microbial communities from Max Planck institute for Marine Microbiology, Germany - Olavius sp. DAHAB.1 ... | reverse complement strand
CTGGAATCACTGGGCTGTTGAGCTTGTCCAGAAAATTGGCAGACAGGCCACATTAATCACTGGCAAACCCCGAGAATCCACCTTTCTGTTTCAGGGGACGGTCGCCTTCGTCAACACGTTTGACTCCGATTAGACGCCGTTGCAGTCATACCTTGCTTAGTACAATGTTAAGTCTGCGGCTTTGTGCTGTTGGGCGAAAAAAAATGATAATAATATCGTTTATTCTTTTTTTTCTGGCGTTGACCGCCATGAAGTCTAAAGTCCAGTGTCTTCTGATGCATTTTATCATACCTTCTATCATGCATTCTAGCGTACCTTCACTTGTTCGTCAGTTCATCCCACTGACTGCGCTCCTCTACCGACAGCTTCCACACCTTCTCCAATCCGAGAACCCGCACCAAACTCGCCGAGCGAGCCTTCTCCATATTTCCGGTTCGACAGTGTGGAACTCTGTTCTTCTGCATGTACAACAACTCAAGAGAATGCTTTTCCGCCTCCGAAATGACCTATACTGTGTCGAGTGGGCGTTAAACTCTACTCGCTCGCTCACCAAGAATACTGTTTTTAAGCGACAACAGAAATCTCACTTTTTAAGTTAGCTTTTAATTCCTCGCCATTTTATTGACACTTATAATACACTACTGTACTGTATTTTTACTGTCGTTCTCGTCAAGTGATGCTCTGCGTGGTTTTGCAGTTTGTACATTGTGTTTCTATTCTGCACCACAGTAATAAATGTTTATGACGATGATTTCGACTCAGTACTCGTTAGTTTGTGTGTTATCTGCTCTCCGTAGGTTGCACAACAAAGGTGTCTACTTCAAGATCGGTCTCCGCAAGATGATGTTTCGTCGGTCGTGCAAGGACCTGCACCAGGCGATCCGTCTGGAAGTCGACGGAAAGGTGGTCGACTTGCCGCCGGTCGAAGGCATCATCATCCTTAACATACTCAGGTCTGTCGATCAGTCCCAGTCGACAACGTTGACGGTTGCCACGAATCGAGGCAACGCCTTTGTTTGTCATCATCAGACGTGCCCGTCGTCCCACCAACTTGTCTCTGCACTGTCGGCGACCGAGCCTTTCTGGTTTCAGCTGCTCGTGTCTGGAACGGACTGCTGGCACACGTCACATCGTCGCCGTCGCTACACATATTCAAACGCCATTTGAAGACATTCTTTTTCGGCGGAAGTTTTCCATTCCACAGAACTATCACCACTGCATCTCCATACACGCCGAACATTTGTTGTTTCTCTTGTTATGTGTTCCGTGGCCTATAGTAGCTAATTGCCACCTTACGCCACGTTAATCATATTCGTTTACTAATTAACTAACTACATGTAACTAACTAACTTAAAAATCAGTGCCTGTCTGGGTCCTCTGCTTCTTCACATGCATTTTAAGTAAGAAAATAAGCAAGAGCATTTGTGAAGCGCAGTTGAAAAGGTTCACACTGCGCTGTTGTCCCACTGCCCGAGTGAAAACTCCTTCAGCGACCGTATGAAGAGTCCGAGTTCCGTCGTCAGGCAGTTCCAGACTCGATGTTCAGCGGCACTGCACTGAAGGCTGTTTTGCCGAAGTTGGTCCGCATCCGACAGACAAGCATACGAGTTTTAGCCGAGCGTTTGTGTGTGTGCTTGTGCGTGTGTGTGACGGCAGCTGGGCGTCGGGGTCGAACCCGTGGGGTCCGGAACGCGACGACCAGTTCATGCGTCCAACACACTACGACGGCATGCTGGAAGTGGTCGGCGTCACTGGCGTCGTGCACATGGGACAGATCGGCAGCGGCCTGCGCACCGGCATGCGCATCGCACAGGGTGGACACGTAAGTCACCGGCGCTGTATCATCCCGTTTTACTACGAGCACGGTTTATTAGAGCTTTCGAATTCATGCATTAATTCGCACTTTTGCACGTTAAACAATTAATCGCGATTTGAAAGATTAATGCCGTTAAAAAATTTTAACGTCGCTACCGGAACAATGCTATGCGAATAGCACCTGCGTTCGCAAGTACAGCCACTAAGAGATCGCAGTCCTTCGGGACGAAGTTTCTTGTGCACAGACGGGTTAGTGTGCGTAAGGTGCTTTTCTGGTCGCCAAATAGCCTTTTGCTGTATGGTGTCGGCCTACTGCTTCAAGCGCCTAAACCAGAGTACAGGGAAGGGGGTCCATGATGATATACCTGGTTTCTGACATGCTGTCCCACATATGCGTTAATGACGTGTTAATTGCACAATTAATTTTTAATTGCAGTGATTAACGCGATTAAAAAATATTCACTCGAAAGCTCTACAATTTATATAAGCGTAAAACTCGGGATAACAAGGTCATCAGTCATCTGCTCGGCACGCCAGCTGGGCAACAGAGACGTGATCAGTAAGCGACGTTGTGCCGTTTTTGGAAGGCCACGTGGCTAGACTTCTAGCATCGGCTCAAGCCAGTCAGGCTCTGAGGATCCAGGTCCAATCCAGCGTGGTTGTCAATGACACTGCCTAGAGCCCTCGTAAGCTGTGAAAGGCGGATTACTTTCCACGTTTAGACCTCGACGCCTATATCGCTCTGCCTTTCTACGCCTGTGATTTTTCAACCTTTGTTTAGAAATGAAAACCTTCGGAGCATTTATGTTGCTAACGGAATCTCCTGCAGTGACTCGAGGGTTTTTTCTGTTCCAACTGGACAGAAACATCATTTTCCTGTACTTACCAGTAGATATGCATGAAAAACACCAATTGATACAGGTTTATATGTGTAACACTAATCTATAGCCTAAATCGAAAATAAATTTGTGTGGCCAGATTAGCTGACATACTTGTTATATGTTATTTTATTGTTGCCGTTAGCCCATTGTTTTTGGTTGATATTTGCCGTTATTTTTATACTGTTACTGGCCACCAGCGAAACCCTGGCTGGCGCTCACAGAACCCTTGGGTTCCACGGAACCCCGGTTGAAAAACCACTGCTCTATGTCTTCCTTCAGTTTCTGCTGATGGGCCGTACCACTTGTCTAAATGTACCGATTGAGATCCACCCGCATGTGAGCGTGTATTTGCGTGTAGATTCGCATCCAGATGTTGACTGAGCTGCCGGTCCAGGTCGACGGCGAGCCGTGGCTTCAGCCTCCCGGCCATGTCGTCGTTCTTCGATCTGCACTTAAGGTAGCACTCGTACTTGTTTGCGATCCATCTCTCGTCCTTCACGCCCGAATTCCACTCCACTTGACATAACGCACCTTACTCTGTCGTGTTATGTCATGACAAGAAGTGATGTGACGAGCGCATTGCAACATGGTGCAACGTGTGACGTGCATGAGTGAGTGAGCAGTTCCTCAACGGCTCATCAGCACTATAAAGTCCATTCAGTGCCATTCACGACAATAGCAGCGTAGCTAGAGCTACAGAGAAGACTAAAAGGGTTGTAAAACTAAGGCTGTGCAGCTGAAATAAAACCATTAGGTTAAATACAGTGATAAAAATCAATGTCCTTGATAAAATTGATGAAGTGTTTCTTATCGACAGTTTCGAACAACTCTTTCATTGTACAGACAGTATAATAATTAGGCACATTCGAGCAGAAAATGCTTTACGGTGAGCGGACATGTTCAATGTCGTGTGTCAGGCGACAATGCTGAAAAAGTCGAAGAACAAGATAAAGCGTTGCAACACGGAGCCAAGCCTCTACTTTCCCAACAGCGGCGGCGCGAGTGCTGCGTCAGCCTCCGTAGCCGCTGAGCCGCAGTCGTCGACCTCATCTCGTATGCAGTGTCAACCGGACGGAGACAGCGGACCTCTATAACTGCCGTCTCTACCCGTTCTGGTCTGTTCGATTGCTCTTGGTTTTTGCGCTTCCAAATTTGGAGGGGCTAGGGGGCATTTTTGCCCCGACAAATTCGCTATTTCTGGAAAAATGTGGTGAAATAGGCCGCCGGGCTTTTGCCGTTGCTGCTCCGACCACCTGGAACAGTCTCTCAGACCGTGTCTGCAATCCGAACTTTGCCGAAGCTGCTTTCAGGCGCCTGCTAAAGACATTTCTGTTTGCATGGTACTGGCGCACCCAGCGCATTAGGAGTCTTACTGGTATACAAATGCGTTATACAAATGGACACACTGACATTTATATTGACCCCCCCGGGGGGGGGGGCTCTCTGGATACAGCGGACTTTTATAACTGCTGTCTCTAGCCATTCTGGTTTGACTCGCTCTGTGATTGTTTGGTTGACTGATGTGGCTTTTTTCGCAGTTGCATTGCCAATTAGGAGTCGTTGTTCTGTATTAAGAACGCGATATTAATTCATTTCTACCCTCTTTAGATGTAATTCAGAGTAAGTGGTAACATGCGCATGGGGTGTAGTCCACCCGCATGGAGGATCCTCACCGAAGTGAAGAGATTAGTAATGTGAATATTTATCGTTTGATTTCATCCGTCTGCCACTATCAGAATTTAGCCACAATTTCCTGGGAGTTTAAAATACGCAATGCTGGGTAAGCTCATTCCCCTAGACCCCCTGCTGGTTTTTTAGAGGGGGAAGGGAAGGAGGGAAATTGGGAGGAGCTGAAAAGGGATGAGGAAGGGGAGGCAAGTTTTGAAATGTGTCGACTACAATGCTCACTGCCGTTACATGGCGATTTTTTGCCAAAGCGATACCACATTTTGGTGATCTTGTGCAGCTTTTTTGCGCTCTTGTCACCCATACGCACTGTTCTATGCAGTTAAGTTTTCAATCACATCTATTTGTCACATAAATAACATTCAAGTGCATCACAATCTCTACACTGAAGACCCACATGTTCCCGATTTCTAGTAGTTACTGACAGCCGACATCTGCAACTGAAGCACGTTTTAACGGTGTTAGGCGTTCTTGTAGCGAGTCTCACCACGTTACGGCGCGTTAAAATTTTTGTGTTATTATAATTTTTTAAATATTTTTCTGTAATTGCCGTCGGTAGTGTAGGTCCCAAGGGCTGAAAACCAGAACAAGTGCTGGAACAGTTACATTTCGTCCTCTGGGGTTGTGTGGGTGAAGTTACCCAGATTATTTTTTTTACCAGGGGAAAAACCCTGGTGGGAAAAACCCTGGTGGCTAAAAAATTACAACAGTATTACTATTGTTATTATTGTTATTATGAGTGTATTTTGTGTTTTATTTTTGCAGTAAAATCTCTTTGTGGACCAGTATGATGTCTCGTCTCTCGTTGCATCGTCCACTGTGAAATACTGTTCTTCTCTGCAGCAGCAGCCACCACCGATCCAAGCAGTCTCGTCGTCTGGCCCATGCTACAAATTCCACTCTGCCGCGAACAACTCTGTCCGGCGCGCGTACCATTACACGGCCGGCTGGTGGTGCCCGACTCCTCGGAAAAGAACTCCAAGGCTACCTGTCGGTTGCGGTGGTCGCCGAGATTAGGAGTATTCCGGTCGTTGGCGGTCGTACGAAAGCGGTCGAAGAATATGGTTGCTTGAGTCGTACGTTGAAGTGATCGGCTCGGCTGTCTTCTGTATACGTCGAACGGCTGTTTCGTTGGCACGAGCTCATCGAGTTTATTTTCGCGCCTCGGTGTCCAACAACTCAGCTGGTTTTTACTCAATCGGTTTCTGCGCATTGGTCACGCTTTGCACTTTTTACGCTTTGTGCTTTGTACTCGGCACGGGGGCGCACAACAACCTTTTTTTTCGCATATAAACTTGGGGGACCGTTTTCCCCAACAGCGCCCCTCCCCAACCTGCACGGGGCTACTGTTTATTTGGCTGAATTGGCTCTCTCTGAATCTGGCTCCGAATATGATATTTTTGTTAAGCATGTTGTCTGCAGTATCTGCGCTGCCGATAATTTTGTCCCGTAAAAAAAATCCTCCGGCACTATTGGTCGGGATTGTGGGTGAAGGCTACGACTCTTAAGGGCCGGTTCCGTGAACGTCACTTAAATTTGATTGACGCTTAACTTCAGGAAAGTGGCTCGTGAAGCTAATGTTTACGTGACAAATAACACCCACTTAATTGAGGAAGTGAGGTAAAGTGTCAACTTGTCGTCGTTCAATTCGTGAAACGCAAACAAAATGACGTTCAAGTTGACGTAATGCGTGACGCAAAATGATCTTAAGTGTCTCTAAAATTTAGATGATTTCCTAAGCGCTCCCGCAGTAATGATGCATCATTGTAACAGTAAGTTGAGCGCTGTTGTCATTATTTGGTTTGCATTTTTGTAGCCCCTTGCAGTTCAGAAATCATGCTCTCACTGTTTTCTGTACTTCTTTCCTTTCTGAATCTCAACGTTGTTACTGCATTTGCCATCATACAGGGTGGCTGAGAACTGAAGTGGTTCCGTGCACTGTAAAAGGTGGTCGCAAAAAATTCCCTTAAAAACTCCCTCAGTTCGTTTCCCAAATCTTTCTGGGGGTTGTAATTGTCTCCCGGCTATTGTGCATTGTTACCTTGTCTAGCACTTTTTCTAGTATAGTATAACAATATGCTCTCTGCTAAAGTCCAATTTCCACTTAGCTCAACGCGACATGACAGGCTATCTACCTAATGCATTTTGGCAGAGGAAGATGTGTTGTGCACAACAAGACTTGCCGTGTCGAAATCGTTTAACTTTGTCAAATAGTCTCATACCCACGTGGACTCGTGTTTTAATTTTTTTGACATTCCGAGCGTGTTACATCCGGAGCACGAAATACCAAGTTCAAGCGATCACCATCGCTTCTTTGCCCACTGTATTGGAACAAACTCGACACATTATGTCTTACCTCGACATGACCCTCTTACAGTTTTTCTTTCATTTTATTTTGATTATGTAGTTGATTTCCTAATTCCAATGAAGGCGCTATACACATTTACGTCAAGTGATTGATTGATTGATTGATTGAGTGGCAGACAAGTAGTGTCGTGTTGTGTCGAGCAAAGTGGAATTTGGGCCTAATGTTTCCCGGCCATTCTCGAGTTCTGTCTCTTTCTTTCACTCGGTGTAATGCTGTTCGACGTGCAGTCGCGTTTGCTTCAACTGTTGACGCTTGTTCCCTTCTCGACACGTCGTCGGTATAGTTCCCGTACCGTTTTACTCTTTCGGTTGTAATTACTTCCGCGGAGCGTCCGCCGTCTGGGCGGTCTCCGTTGAGGTGTGTTGTGGACTGTGCACTTACGTGATGCACCGCGCACGGCGCGTCGGTGCGTCCCAACGACGTTCGAGTGCACGTCGCACGGCGCGGCGGTGCACTGTCAATCTTTGCCGTGCCGCTGCGTGCCGTTATTATTATCGTCATCGTTACTGTTGTAGATTATAATTTGGCGGATTGACGGACCGATTGACCGTCTGTTTGCGTCCGCGGGCGGGACTAGCTGTTCTTCAGATGGTCGCGTGCGTCCATTCTGTGCCGTTTATTTGTACGTGTACGAACGACGTCCGGCGTCGTCGTTTTGTCATCGTCAGCATTAATTGTTAGTATTATTATTACAGGTATTATTATTGCTATTATTATTATTGCCGATATATTTTGTTGTAAATAGTTCCTCGCTCGTCGGCAAAATGCAATGGCACGTGCGTGAGTGTGTGTGCGTGCGTGTATGTGCCTGTGTGTGTGTGGTCCGACTATTACATGGTCTCGCACTCCGCCGAGTGTCTTGCATTTTCCACATGCAAAGTGGAAACATGGAACAAGAACTCCGGCTCGGCAAAGGCAGGAATTTTTTTCACGTATAAACTGGTGGCAGTGGCGCAGCAATAGGGTGTGCAAGTCGTGCAGTGCACGCGGGCCCGTCGCTGTGTGGGGCCCAGACGAACCCTGTGTGGGGAAGAGAGGGCTGCCCTTTTGGAGTCTTGCACACGGGCCAGCTCCAACCTTGCTACGCCACTGACTGGTGGAGGGGGAGGAGGCATTTTTCCGCGGTCAGTGACCCGAGTTACCCCACTAGTTGCACAAAATGCAGTACTGTGCAGGGTTAATATATGTCTGGTTCCACAGAATTAGTGCTTAGAGTGACAATGACAATGGAAAGTAATATAAATAGTTGTGCATTACCACTAACCAGCCAGACAGTAAATCTAATGCTAACCCTAACCGTAACTCGACTGCTAAACAGCATGCTGTAGTAAGCATTCAACTAAATATATGCACATATCCTACGTGTCCACAGAAATCCATACTGCACAGTGTTATTGCACCGTTTTTACTGCTTTCTGTAGTCGTTGTCACTATTCCGTCGTAAATTCAGGTTTTCGCGGTTTTCCATTAGACTTGACGACGTCGTGTGTCATTGGACTGAACTCGTTGCTTGCGTCATTTGAGTGGTCTTCAGTATAGTTGCAGTTACTCCCCTCCCTCTCTCCCCACCGTCCCACACTGTATCAGAAATAGTCTTGACATTGTTGGTTGTCCGTGTGCGTGCGTGCGTGCGTGCGTGTGTGTGTGTGTGTGTGTCGATTAAGTTTGTTACGCCGTTCAAAATTTGGCCAGTCGCACCACGGCAGCATGTGACGATATATTTATTGTGAAAACCGTATAGTGTCGGCCGCTCCGGTAACCACACCCGAAATTTCCAAAGTTTTTCGCGAAAGTTTGTGTTTGCGGAAGAAGGGTTTTCGGCTGCTTTGCGTGATTTTGTGTCGAGGCATTCCTTGCGGCGCAGTTCTGCAGCTTCGCTTTGTAAGAGCGGAAATACAATCACTGTGAAACGTTCGTCTTTTCGGTTCCGCTGTGATGTGATCATCTTTTGCACGCGTTCGCTGTGGATCGTCGCTTTTGAGTTATTGTTATTGATTTACATATTTTTTTATTTATTTGCCGAGTCCACCGCGGTATTTATCGCAGGGACGTACGCAGGAATTGACAGAGGGGTAAGACATGGACATGGGTCCATCTTTATCAACCCAACCCAACCCATCAAATTCACACCCAACCCGACCCAACCCACTTCATGTTGTTAGCCGACCCAACCCAAGCCATCAAACTCGTCTTATTATGACTCGTATTTTCGAACACAAAATACTAGTGATGGTCAGCCCATTGAAATATCAATACTGGTATCGATTACAAACAGATTCGATTTTGCTAAGGTACAGTGTTGAAGTCGTAAAAGCTGGTGTCCAATATTTTACTTGGGAGTTATTGTATATGAAGTTGTTCTCGCCTGACCCAACCCAACCCAACCCATGGGTGAACCCAGCCCACGTCCATGTCTGAGAGGGGTGTTGTAGAGACAAGGTGCTGCAAGGGTAGATCCAGAAATTTGCGTTAGGGGCATCCCCTTCCCTTTTCCCTAGTCTCTTCCACTTCCCTCCCTGTGTCCTCCTCCCCTCCTGTCCTCGTACCTTCTCTTCCCTCCCTTCACTTTCCCCATCCCTTTCGTTATCTCTCCTCCCCTTAGAAGTAGGATCCCCTTAAACCAGCTAGGGGACCTGGGGAGCACTATAAGCTCCCCAGCGTGGTCTGGGGCGGAGCCGCGGCTGAAAAATAATTTGGTGAACTCTAAAGGTGTCAGAAAGCCGCCGGTGGCAATTGTCTTCAGTATTTTGAAGTGGATGTTTTACTAAATTAGACCTCGGCTGAGGGGGTGACGGGGTGTTGCTGGCTTCTGACGGGGTGTTCTGACACCCCATCACCCCTCCGCCCTGTGTACGCCCCTGAATTGTCGCATGCACGCCGGCTGATGGGAAGCCGTTCAGAGTGGAATTTACGCACCGAGACAGAAACGCAGTAAACGTCACTTGCTGATTGTCGCCGGTTACATCACGTCGCTACTACGGATGGGCGGTACTGACGCGGTACCAAATTCCCTCGGTACTGGTACCGTGGAAGCCTCGGCACCTTTTGGTACCGCGGTACCAGCTATGCCGCGGTATTTTCAAGGTACAACCCGCCGGTCATACTGATTTAGGCTAAAGAATCTTGAATTGGTTTTGTGCCGTAATTCATTTTAATAATATAACTAAACTGTCCATGCATATCCGCATAGCCTATATAGTTGCGTGGGAACTGGTGGCTGTGAGTTGTTTGAAATTAGCAGCATGGGCGGCACCAGGATTTTTGAGGTAGGGGGGCAGCGAGGGGGCAAGGCGGAGGTCATAGGGGGGCAAACGAAAATTGTTGTTATCGGACTTTTAACT
>Ga0056115_1002064_pt1 | contig 10092 bp, 6 predicted proteins | sample WorMetOlspDAHAB1_FD_77007 | JGI IMG/M metagenome (GOLD analysis project Ga0056115, IMG submission 77007) | Marine gutless worms symbiont microbial communities from Max Planck institute for Marine Microbiology, Germany - Olavius sp. DAHAB.1 ... | reverse complement strand
TTTTATTGGCCAGGAATTTAGGCGTGTAGGATTGGGGTTCAGAATAGTCGACAGGATGAGTTTCAGTAAGCTTTATTAAATTTTGGCCGCATTCACTACAAAACCTGCTGCCCGGCGGATTCATCTCGCCGCATTCCATGCAGGCGAGTACCAATTTATGGCCACACCCATTGCAAAATTTGGCGTCTTCAGGATTTTCATGCTGGCATTTTGGGCATTGCATTGACTGCCCTCCGGGCAGAGCTCAAAGGTCATAGCTCTGAGATCAAAGCAAATATGATCAAAAGCATTGTTTTTATTTACCTTTCAAATGCCCCTCTAATCGCCTCGCAAGTTCGCTGACTTTCATCTTTGGACATCTTTTTGAGTCCCGGTCTCAAGGGTTCGGCCCACTCAACAGGGGTTATATCGTATACGCGGCTAATTTTGGTATCTCCATTTGCCGGCTCGAAATGATATCTAACACGCCCTCCAAAAACATGTGCCTCCGGATGCCATTTCTGCTCAAATACCAGTCTTTCAAAAGGCTGATATTCAACTACCTTGCCAATGGATTTTCCAAGCGTCAGCCGATCTTCAAAGGCCGTTCCTAAACCGATGGAGCCCTCTGAGGTGACTTTGCTTTCAATAAAAAACGGACTGTTGAGGGTCACCCAGTTCTTATAATTGGAAATGTCGCTGACGAAATTAAAAACCTGCTTTACGGGTGCTTTGACGACTGTGGTAACTTCATTTTCTACCGATTTGATAATCCCTTCTTTAAAATTACTGGTACTCTTATGCTCCAATGTCTTTTTAAGCGCCTTGCAGGTGCGCCGACTTTCTTGCCTGGCCATCTCCGTGAGTGCCGGTTTCAAGGACGCAGCCCATTCAATGGGGGTTATATTGTTTAGGCGGCTGATTTTGGTAGCACCATCTGCAGGTTCGAAAAGGTATTCAATCCGCGCTCAAAAAACATGCGATTCCGGAAACCATTTTTGCTCAAACACCAGTCTTTCAAAAGGCCGGTATTCAACCACCTTGCCAACGGATTTTCCGAGTGTCAACTTGTCTTCATAGGTAGTGCCCAAACCTATGGGGCCCTCTGAGGTGACTTTGCTTTCAATAAAAAAAGGGCTGTTGCCGGTCACCCATTTCTTATAATTGGGAATATCGCTGACGAAATCAAAAACTTGCTCAACGGGCGCTTTGACTATAGTGATAACTTCATTTTCTGCCATTTTGTTGATTCTCCTTAGGATCCTGTGAATCATGTCCATTCAGTTTTGAAGTTTAGCAAGTATTTTTTGGGCTTCAGGCAGCCAGTAATTCATTTCCATTTCTTCGAACATGCTCATCGATTTTGCTAGATACGCCATGGCCGTTTCTTCCTGACCCCGCATGACATACAACTCCCCCAAAAAAAGATTGCCTACTGCCAAATCCGGCCGCTGAGACAATGCTTTTGAAATTTCAATACCGTTTAAAATGTAATTCATAGCCTCCGGGTTTTGAGGAGGGTGTTTTCTTCCCAATAGCCTACCCAGCCAGATTAATAACGATCCCTCAAAACATCTTTCATTTTTTTGCCTGGAAATTTCGATTCCTGTTTTAAAAAATTTCTCTGCCCGGGTGTCATCCCCGGTGAATGAATGACATACGCCAAGAACATAATGGTGAATCGTTCTCAAATAATCCATTCCGGCATCTTCATGGATTTTTAATCCCTTAGCGGCATATTTCCGGCCGGTATCCGGTTCTCCCGCCAGGGTGCAAGCCAGCCCCAACCAACTCAATGTTTGGCCCAGTGATAGCAAAAATTCCGCCTCTTCGATCTGTTCGATGGCTTTGTGTAAATATCTTTTCGCCAAAATTAGGTCTCCTTTGAATAAATGGACTAGACCGTATACGGATTCACATATGCCATTGGTTATCGAACTATCTATTTTGGCTGCAGATTGTAAACCCATGTCACTGAATTTTATGGCCTCCTTAAAATTTCCCAGGCATGCCTGATTGTATGCGTAGTAAGAAAAAAGAGTTGAGTACACGTTGCTTAAGCCCCCAAAGAACTCCGCCTGTTTTTGGGTCCTTTCCAAAGCATCGATGACCCGGAGTATGACATCGGCAATCTTGGCATGCTCGCCTGTCGGCAGGTAAACGACCCACAGGTCGACGATCACCCGGCCAATGGTTTCAATATCCCCAATCCTTTCAGCAGTTTCAAAAGCTTGCTCAGTGTAATTAGCGGCTTTTGAATAATTACCGGTACAGCTATAAAAATAACCGATGTTGCTGCGAAATCGAATCAGGCTGCGCTTATCACCAAGCTCTTTTGCCAGCGATTCTCCCAACTCGAAGATTGGAAGACTGTTTTTCGGAAATCCAAGGGCGATAATCGGATTGATCGCCAGATGAATGAGTTCCAGTTTTTTGCTTTTTTGCTCCATGTTCTCAGGGTGTCGATCAAGAACGGAAATGGCCTTTTGATAATAGCTGAACGCCTCCCAGGTGGAATTATTGCGCATGGCTTTTTGGCCGGAAAGTTTTAGATACTGAAACGCCGCTTCAATATTGCGGCTAAGATAATAGTGATGGGCTAAAACTTCGTAGTTCTCTTCCAACCGATCGCCATACAACTGTTCGATTGCCTGCCCGATTCTTTCATGAAGCTCTTTTCTCCTTTTTGATAGCAAACTCTGATAGGCAACCTCCTGGATCAGGGCGTGTTTGAATATATATTCCAGCTCTGGGAAAAGCTGTTTCTCGTAGATGAACTCCAAGCCCTGCAGGTTAAGGAGGTAAGATTTAAGTTCCTCCTTCATTCCCGTGATGGCATCGAGGATGCGAAAGGCAAAGTCTCTCCCGATCACGGATGCCACCTGCATCGTCCGTTTGAGATCGTCCTCCAGCCGATCCATGCGGGCTGCAATGATCCCCTGGATGGTATCCGGCACCTGTATTTCAGAAGCTTTTTTAATGAGTCCATATTTTTGATTTTTGAACCGAATGGTGCCGCTTTCCAGCAGCGTATGTGTGAACTCTTCCATATAAAGCGGATTGCCGGCCGCCCGGTTAAGAATCAGTTCTTTTAGCTCCGGTACCGGTTCGCCGTCTTGCAGGATTGCCTGTATCAGTTCAGCGCTTGATTTGGTGGTGAGTTGAGCCAGGCCGACTCTGTTGTAATAGGATTTGCTGCCCCAGGGGTGGGTATATTCCGGCCGGTACAAAAGAAGCAATAAGATCCTGGTGCTGGCCAGCCAACCGATCAGATAGTCCAAAAACGCCTCCGACGTTTTGTCGATCCAGTGCAGATCCTCCACCACAATGATAAGGGGCCTGTTCTGGCTTTCTCGAACCAGCAGATCCCGGATCGCCTCAAAGGCTTTCTCCCTCTTTTGGATGGGTTCAAGTTTTTGATAGGCTTCGTCTTCTATATTGAGAGATAAGAGTTCATGAAAAGGAGGCAGGACGTCATGCAGCTTCTCATCCAGCCGGAGGATTTTATCCACCATTTTATTTTTGATATCCAGTTCCTGATCACCCTCTTTTATCTCGAAGTAAGATCTTAGAATATCCAATAGGGGAAGAAAGGACATGGCACCCCCGAAATGGAGACATCGGCCCTCAAAATAGGAAATTTCATCACGGGACAGTCGATTCCTGAATTCGAGCAGGAATCTGGATTTTCCCACACCGGCGTCACCTACGACTCCCACGACCTGGCCGGATCCGGTTTGGGTTTTATCATAGGCCTCTATCAGAGCCGCCATTGATTTTTTGCGGCCCACAAATTTGGTCAGGCCTTTGGCAATTGATGCATCAAGTCTGGTTGCCACCTCACTGGCTTTGACTAATTCAAAAGCTTCCAGCGGTGACTTTTTCCCTTTCACTGCCGTTATTCCCAGGGACTTGAATTCGAAAAACTCCCTGGCCAGCCTGTGTGTCTGATGGGAGACTAAACTGGTGCCGGGCTGAGCTATATTTTCAACTCGTGAGGCCAGATTGGTAGTGTCGCCGACTGCGGTATAATCCATGCGCAGGTTGTCCCCGATGGCGCCCACGATTACCGGTCCGGAGTTGAGCCCGATGCGCATTTTAAAATTCACTCCAAAGTCTATCCTAATTTTTTTATCGTAACTTTCCAAAGCTTTCTGTATGGAAAGGGCTGCATAGCAAGCTCTTTGAGCATGATCCTCATGGGCCAGCGGAGCGCCGAACAGCGCCATGACTCCATCACCGGTGAACTGGTTTATCGTGCCCTCATATCGGTGAATTGCTCCCATCAGGATCTGGAAGCAGCCGTCCATGATCTGATGGACTTCTTCGGGATCGAGTTTCTCCGACATTGAGGTGTAGTTGGCCACATCTGCAAATAAAACCGTTACCAACTTCCGTTCGCCCTCGATGGAACTGCGGGTGGTGAGAATCTTGTCAGCCAGGAATTTGGGGGTGTATGATTCGGGTTGAGCGTAGTCAATGGGCGGAGCCTTTCGATAGTGAATCAAGCTTAGCCCACATTCACCGCAAAATTTGAATTGCGGTGGATTTGAAAAATTACATTCCGGGCAAATTATTTCTAATTTAGCGCCGCATTCACCACAAAATTTCATCGCTTCCGGATTATCAAATTGGCATTTTGGACAATTCATCGCTGCCCTCCTGGCAGAGCTCAAAGCCTGAAGTTCAAAGCTGATAACTCAAAGCTAAGATGCTTAAAACGTTATATTTGTTTGCTTTGTTGTTTATGCAACCAAGGGGTTTATTCACCTTCTAACTATTTTTCGCGTTTTTGCCAGCCAATAATCCATACCCATTTCTCGAAACATCAACTCAGCCGTTTTCAAGGTTTCCAAAGCTTTGTCTTTTCGTCCAGTATCCACATACATCTCAACTAAGAAAAAATACCCTAAAACATAATGGGCTTTAATTTTCAGTTTTTCATAGATTTTTATACCCTTAAGTAAGGATTTTTCGGCCCTGTCAATTAGTGACGGATTTGATTTGCCCAAGGTTCTTCCCAACAATATCCACGCAAACCCCTCTCCATGTTGATGATTTGTTTGAGAAATCTTCACGCCTTCCTCAGCACGGTATTTTGCCTTTTTTAAATCTCCAGAATCCAATTCAACCATACCGGCAATCGCAAAAAAAAGTCCCATATCTTGAGGTACTCCTTTATCGATTTGCATTTTAAGTCCCTTCTCCACGTGCGTGAGAGCAGTAGCAAAGTCCTCTTTAAGCCAGTATGCCCACCCTAATCCCAGCCAGGCCACGTGCACAATGCTAACGATTTGGCCTTCTTCACAATACCTAAAACAATTTTGGAAATGCTCGATAGCTGCCTTTGCTTCTCCCTGAAAATTGAATTCCCAGCCCCGATTCAATTCTAACAAGCCAAGGGAAAACAGGTCGTTGATGCCTATTGCAAAATCAAGGCCTTTCTCGTATAAGGCTTCCCCTTCCTTTAAATGTCCTGTCCTCCACGAACATGTTGCATGTAAGGCCAGGAGTATGGAGTATACATTATATGGCCTTCCGAAAGGGTCGGTTTGCCTTTGCGATTTTTCAAGTAGTTCAATAACTTTAGATGCTATATCCGTTGCTTTGACGTATTCTCCCATCCAAAAGTAAAGGAAAACTAGGTCCGTTCCAATTGGAGCCATTAAGTCAATATCATTAATTTTGTCCGCCTCCATAAAAGATTTCTCCGAATATTGAATCGCCTGAAGGAGATCTTCTCCTTTCCAAGCATAATATTGACCGATTATACTCAGTAAAAGCGCCAGAGCTTTTTCCTCCCCGAGCTCTTTTGAGAGCCTCTCGCCTGTCTGTAGTATCTCGAGGGAATCTTCAGGAAAACCCAAATGAAACATAGGGCCCGCCATTAAAAGACGGATCTCGATCTGCTCTTTTATAGTTTCATCAGTCTCTGGCATCGTAGTCAAAACATAAATCGAATCTTTGTAAAAACGAAATGCCTCCCAGTTTGAATAATTTTTCACAGCCTTGTTTGCGGATAATTTCAGAAACTGGTAAGCTTTTTCCAAATTATCGCTTCTTGAATAATGATAGGCCAGCATTTCATAGAACTCTTCTATCCGATCCGGCCAAAGGTCTTCGATCGCCCGACCGATTTTTTCGTGAATTTCTTTTCTTCTCTTTTGTAGCAGGCTGTTATAGGCTACTTCCTGGGTCAATGCGTGTTTAAATACATATTCCAGCTCCGGGAACAGTGTTTTTTCATAGATAAACTCCAACCCCTGAAGATTGAGAAGGTAAGCCTTTAGCTCTTGCCTCATCTCCGTAATGGTTTCAAGAATGCGAAAGGCAAAGTCTCTGCCAATCACAGATGCCACCTGCATGATGCGTTTGAGGTCGTCCTCCAGGCGGTCAATGCGGGCTGCAATGATGCCCTGGATGGTGTCGGGCACCTCAATTTCAGTGGCTTTTTTAATCAAAATACATTGATTATCTTTGCACTGGATCGCACCTTTTTCCAGTAGCGTATGGGTAAACTCTTCCATAAATAGCGGATTTCCAGCTGCACGGTTAAGGATGAGTTCACTTAACTCAGGCACCGGTTCACCCCTGGGAAGAATTGCCTTTATCAACTCGGTACTTGATTTCGTCGTTAGCTGGTCCAGGCCGATTCTGTTGTAATAGGATTTGCTTCCCCAGGGATGGGTGTATTCGGGGCGATAAAGAACAATCAGCAAGATATGGGTGTTAGCCAGCCATTCGATCAGATAACTTAAAAATTCTTCCGAAGTTTTATCGATCCAGTGTAAATCCTCGATGACCAGGATAACCGTCTTATTTTGACTCTCGCGAACGAGGAGGTCCCTGATAGCCTCGAAGGTACGTTCTCTTTTTTGAGCCGGATCGAGCTTTAGGTAGGTTTGGTCTTCTATATTGAGAGATAATAGTTCCTGAATAGGTGGAAGAACGCTCTGGAGATTTTCATCAAGCCGGAGAACCTTTTCTTTTATGTTATTGTTGATCAGAGATTCATGATCGCCTTCTTTGATTCTAAAATAAGATCGCAGAATATCCAATATGGGCAAATAAGCCATGGTACCCCCGAAATGGAGACATCGGCCCTCCAAATAGGTGAAATCATCTTCGGGCAGCCGATCCTGAAATTCCAGCAGGAGTCTGGATTTTCCGACACCTGCGTCACCAACAACTCCGACTACCTGACCTGTGCCGGTTTGCACCTTTTCATAGGTATTTATTAGAGCTCCCATTGAATTTTTACGACCCACAAACCGGGACAGACCTTTGGCTATGGAAGCCTCGATGCGGGATTCCGCCTTCCCGGTCCTGATTAGCTCATATGTTTTCTGGGGCTGTTCCTTTCCCTTTAACTTGATATTTCCCAGGGCCCTAAATTCAAAGAAATCCCTGGCCAGCCGGTAGGTATGATTTGAAACCAGGCAGGTACCTGGTTCGGCCATGTTTTCGATTCTAGATGCCAGGTTCGTGGTGTCGCCTACGGCCGTATAATCCATGCGCAGATCATCGCCGATGGAGCCCACAATCACCAGACCCGAATTGATTCCGATGCGCATCTTAAAATCTAGTTGATATTTATCTCCAATTTTTTTTTATAATTTGCCAGGTCCTTCAGGATGGAAAGAGCCGCATAGCAAGCTCTTTGAGCATGGTCCTCATGGGCCAGTGGAGCGCCGAAAAGAGTCATCACGCCATCGCCGGTAAACTGGTTGATGGTGCCTTCATATTTATGAATTTCCGCCATTAGGATCTTGAAACATCCATCCATGACCTGATGAACTTCTTCTGGATCGAGCTTCTCCGACATCGAGGTGTAGTTGGCCACATCTGCAAATAGCACCGTTACCAACTTGCGTTCGCCTTCGATAGTGCTGCGGGTGGTGATGATTTTATCGGCTAGGAATTTAGGAGTATAGGATTGGGGTTCGGAATAATCTATGGGAGGGGCTTCCTTTAGCTTTTTAAAATTATGACCGCATTCACCACAGAATTTATCATCGGGAAGATTTTCAGTGCCGCAATGGGGACAGATCAAAAGTAGTTTGGCACCGCACTCCCGGCAGAATTTTCTGGTTGTGAGATTTTCAGTCTGACATTTTGGGCAATTCATCGCTACCGTCCGGACAGAGCTCAAAGTCATAGAATGGCGTCACCGAAAACAGACGCCATTCGCCAGGGATCCCCTTTAGTTCGTATGTGCCGCAATTTTTAAATTCAATTTTCGATCCGGCCATTGCGTCCTTGAGAGTGCTGGATACGAGAATCTCTCCGGCTCTTGCTCTGGCGGTAACCCGGGCACCGATATGCACTGTAATTCCACGCACTGCGTCCTCCGTTACATCGCATTCACCGAGGTGCAAACCGGCACGGACCTTGAGGTCGAGATGGCCGACCTGTTTACTGATGGCTAAGGCGCAACGAATCGCAGCGGCCGGTTTTTCAAATATGGCGAAAAACCCATCTCCGGCCGTATCAACCTCGCGGCCTTGATATTTGGTAAGTTCGCTGCGGACCAGGGCGTGATGGCGTTCGAGCACCTTTTGCCATCGATGGTCACCCAGGGCGACGGCTTTTTTAGTGGAACCAACAATATCCGTAAATAATACTGTTGCAAGCACCCGGCCCTGCTCCCGGGTGATGTCTACCCCCAGTTCGGTGCCGATGAGTCCGGCCAGCCACCCGTCGATGCTGGATGGGCCGAAATCATTCATCAGTGTTTGATAAGTGATTCCACTGATTGTCACATTGAATTTTTCCAGTTGCCTAAAGCCGAGCGGAGACAGCATAGGCTCAAACGTTTCCCAATCTATCACAGCAGTGTATATTCTTCGCAGACCCGGCCGCAATTCCATGTATGTGCGTTTGATATCTAAAAAACAGGCTCCCACAGATGATGAAGGTAATTCCCCGGTTGCCCGGTCTAGCCATCTTGGAAGAAACAAAACCCGTTCTCCGGGTGCCAGAGGATTTTCATTTAAGTGGCGGAGCCAGTTTGAAGTCAAGGGGTCTTCATTTATCAAGGCATGTTCAACTTTATCCGGTTCAAAAGTAAAATAGAAGGCATCCACATTACCATTCGGACGTTTTGCAACGCTGAAGATCTCCGGGTGCCGATCCCACCACCGTTTAAACCAGCAACCTGGTTCTTCAAGTTCATTAGCATCAATTATCTGATGAATTTCATCCGTGCTGTTTGCAGCTGCAACAAGCCGTTCGGAGATTGTGCGAGGCTTGTTGAACATTGTTAATTTTTCATCTAAATGCAGTTTTAAATTAGTCTGCATTGGTGCCTCCGCCACTAAGGTTTAAATTTTGCTATCCGCAAAACCATGTTAACTAATTGAGATTAAAATTTATGATGAAAAAATAGTTAATGCCGGACAGATGGCCGATCAGTTTCGTATTTTGCTCGAGGCAGCAGCGATGAAACCAGTTGATAACAGTGACCAAAATGAGGAGAGTAGGATTAAGCGGCGCAGGCGAATCATTCGCTCCAGTCATTAGCTTCGTACCACATAGTGACATTTGGTGTCAAGGTAATTATTGCGGCAGTTATTACCTAAGCTTCTATAATTTAATAAAATTATAGCGTTATTTCGTCTGGAAAAAATTTAGAATAAGAGATTCGAAAAGCCGAGTGGGCAGAATTATTTTTAACGGCACAGCAATTCTTTGAGAAACCTTACCAACGGTATAGCGAAGACGCGGTGATCTTTTGCTAATAACTTTATTGATGAGTTCGGCAATCGGTTCCGGGGTCGGACCTTTTCGCTCGCCGGATTCTACTGTTTGTAAAACTTTTATTAATGTGTCACTGTAAGCTGAATTTTGTTTTGATTCCAACACTTTTTTCCGATGCCGGGTAATATCGGTATTAAAATCGCCAGGTTCAATCAATACGACGCGGATGCCGAAGGGCCGTACTTCCATCCTCAGGGCTTCCATCGCGCCCTCAAGTGCAAATTTACTCGCACTGTAAGCACTCTGGAAAGGCAGGCCGATCAGTCCGCCTGTTGATCCCCGGATAATAATAACTACTTTCCCCTGATTATATTGATGTATTAGTAGAATATTCAGAATAAATCAACCGAGCCC
>Ga0056115_1002063_pt1 | contig 10094 bp, 8 predicted proteins | sample WorMetOlspDAHAB1_FD_77007 | JGI IMG/M metagenome (GOLD analysis project Ga0056115, IMG submission 77007) | Marine gutless worms symbiont microbial communities from Max Planck institute for Marine Microbiology, Germany - Olavius sp. DAHAB.1 ... | reverse complement strand
TTTATGTTTTAGTTCTATTTTTCTGTTTTAGTTATTCCTAAGTGCGGCAGACTAAGTTGGCCAGCTCTCTGGTCAACTTTTAGGCGCACTATAAAATAGTTTGATTTGATTTGATTTGATTTGTAAGATTAGATTGCAAAATGTTTTGTAGAATGAAGTGACATACAGTTGTCTCTGGGCGGACTGTGCATGAGAGGCAAGCTTCTGTTTGATGCTATCAACCAGTTGCAGCCACAACAACTTTTCAGATGACAGACACTGCAGACTGCGACTCAACTACAGCAACACATCATCTGTCAGTGAAAACAGAAAATCACATAATCGCTGATTCTGTAGCGGCGGTCATGTCATTCATGTGCAGTTACTAAACTTAACCACCTCTGACAAATGCAGACAGCGTAAAATTGGGTTAGCATTAGGCTAGCGTTGGATTTATGTCAATATCAACATCCGCATTTTAACCCATTGTATGATGCGCATTTTTCGCGTGGCCAAGTTCAACGACGAATACTGATTATCAGAGTTGCACTAGTCGAAGGGTTGGTGGAGAAGGGTTGAGCGTAATTCTCCAAAAAAAACACTGAAACCTTGCACGACGTCCCGGCAGTGGTCTGTCAGGTCAGTGTAGCAGTCTAGTAAAACCCGCTGCAAACTATTTTGCTGTTTTTACCAGTTCAGCTGTGCAACTGACCACGAGGGATAGGAGGCTGAGTGGACTGGTTTTGCAGCTGGGAGCCAAATTGGAAAGTTACACGGCTGTGACCTGAGTAAGATGTCATCCCATATACACGACGGTGACTGTGTTCCCATCACATTAACCTACATTTCTCGCTCCCCCCTCCCCGTTCTCTCCCTCGCTCCCTGAAACAAAGTGTGTTTCGTTACTGACCACTTTGACGGCGGTGAGTCGCACTTGATGAACTCGATCGTCAAACAACAAAAACGCGATTGGCACAATGTGATCATGCACGTCGACAGCACAATACAGTTCAGTCAACGCCACCAACTGTCTGCTCGCACACAAACACAACGCCGCACTGTTCATGCCAGCCACTCGAACAGTTAGGCCGGTCAAGCTGCTGTCTCTAACGCTCTACCAAAAATCATTTGTTGGCAGAAGGCTGCGATTCTGTCTCGTTGATCTCTGACATCTGTTGCCTGCTGTTCTTGCTTTGCTGTTTTGCTGTGTTATACGACCAATCTTTGAAATCGAAACCAGTTTCAGAAAATGTGAAACCGATTCTCAACATCAGTTTGCGCAATGAAATTCAACGAATGCCACAGTCACGTTGCAACAGCATAGATTTATTACCAATAAATCGTCGTGTCGTTATTATTATCATTATTAATGTTGATTGCAGAAAACCATGAAAAGATAAACTGTGAATATTTGTCTGGCGTGTTATTTTGCTTTCGTTTACATTTCAAATCACCATCGAGTTAATATCTGCATCAATGTCATGAACTTTGCGCTGCAAAGCAACGAATGATCGCGTCTGAAATTAATGCAAATTGTACGCAGTCGTTCAACTGGAAAATGTAGCGACAACACAAAGCACTGAATAAGCGAATAAATCACGTCACGTCACGCCTGCACCGTCTCCACTGAGTTCTCTGTAGTCTTTTCATAACGTCACACGACAGACACAAAACAGGTAATTTCGGCATGTAGTCTTGTAAAGACGCAGATTTTCAGCCATGCATTCTTGTAACGTCTGTGAAGCGACTTGCGTCGTCATTGGAAATCACTTTTTGTTACTTACTTACACACTTAGCAGTGGATATTATTCCAGTGACAAAGACTAACTCTGCAAGATCGAGTCTGAGTCGCCAGTTTCTGCTGTTGTCCGTCGTCAAGAACTCGGGCAACTTGGACAAATAGTTGCGTCTCAAGTCGGCAGTGAGCAGCTGAACATCGACATCGAAACGTAACAACTAACATAGTGTACACGACATTGACTGAATTGCAGAATAATGAGGCCCGAACAGACAGAGGCATGGAATGGGTAAGGCAATATGTGGCTGTATGTAACTTCTACCAACCAACCCGGCATAGGGTCGGCAATTCAGACACAGGGTGACGTGTAAAATCTCATTATGCAGGGACCGATATTTTATTACAACGGAACAAAAAAGGGAGCCCACTTGAATCCAATTGTTCTCTCAGAATCCAAGGGTCTTGCTGGAGTGACTAACAGCAACAACGCAAGTCATGTGAAAAAGGCGAAACGGACCAACAGTAAACATTCGTCATCAGACCACACACAGACCACACCGTGCTGCCTCAAGCGTCAACTCGAGACGTTTTTTCTTGTTCTGCCGATCGTCTTAAACTGTAGACATTTTCAATGTGACGAATGGTTATTGTCACCATTGTGACCACACTTTGGATGGAATAGCATATAATTATAATCAGCCACAAACTCAGATATTACTATTTCATGTTACAATAATCAAACTGAGTAGGTCTGCTGCTGCTGATCGGTTTTGTACATGTACTACGAATGGGAAAAACGACATCATTAAAAACAGCAAAACGACAAGAAATGACAGAAAAACTGATAAATCGACGATTTGTTGTAAATGCAAATCAGTTGAAAGCGCGCAGCAAAAAACCTGCAGGAAGTCGACGAGGTGCTTAAGAAGACCGATTCGAACTTCGTCCAAGTCTCGCAGCAACTCGTCAAAGACAGGCACCAGGTCCGAGCGAGTCAACTCTTCTCCCAGTATCACGGCCAGATGATGAATAGAAAACGCCAGCGTACGACGAACTTTCCACTGACAGCAAAATCAAGACAGATCAGCACCAACACTAGTCTCTGCTACTGACTTTATGCACAAACATGCAACTCATATTAACTCATATTTATCACAAAAAATGCTCTCTGTTTTCAGTGCAACCGCCTGCGATGATGCGCACACAGGTTCCGATCCAAACGTATCACGAGAAAATATGCACTAAAAACGAAGCCAAAACAATGTGAGATTTAGCAGTAAAATACACGCTATTAAACATTATGGACACGATTTTTGCAGATTTATACCAAAACTGAGAAAAAGATAAAACGTTCTGTCAAAAAACCAGAGAAGTTACAAAGCAGGACCCTCTGTCCCCACACCTCTCCCAATTCTGCCCCCACACCTCTCCCAATTCTGCCCCCACACCTCTCCCAATTCTGCTCCCACACCTCTCCCAATTCTGCCCCCATTCAACGCTATAGACACTGGATTATTACGATTATTGAGACAGATATTGTCGCTACAGAGAGAGGAGAGAGAGAGCAACCTGCATATCGCGAGCGAGCACAGCATAGAGCTGACGAAGGCACGAAGACCAGTTGTCTCGTCCGAGTGTGAAAGCCACCGCTGGAAAACTATGAGCGCAATGGCGAAGGATGTCCGAGTCGACAGTTGTAACACGTGACGGTTCGGCCATGCTCAGATAGTGCGACAGCAGCATTTCAGGAACAATCGACTACGGCACATGCCAGCCGCCAGCCAATGCATTACACAGCACACTCCATGTCAGACAGCCAGTCGTTCGCATGCCTTTGACCACTGACTCCGCCCCTCGGGTGGTGGGGGTTACGTCCCAACCACCCGACACATAATAGGTGATTTCAGCGCGATGGAGACAACAAAGCATAAGTAACAATTGTCGGCTTCAATAATCAACCACACTGTGTCTCAAAAACCATCCCCCAAAAAATTACTGAAATCAATTAAGTTTTTACCAAGTTACTCAAAACTAAAAAGGAGGACGTTTTTTGAGACACAGTGTTCAGTTCTTGCAAAACACATGTTATAATCCATAGAACCATTTTACTGACTCTTGTAATATGCCACCTTTCTGCTGTTTTACTGTAATTAGCATCTACATATACTTCATCCATTATTAGTATTATTATTATTTTTTTACCCTCAACAGATATGTTCCGAGGGAGTTTAAAAATTAAGATAATACACAAATGGGTACAGATCATCAGTCCGTGCAGACAGTGGCTGGCAAGGTGTCATGTAACAATACAGCGTTGTAGCGCTGCACCAGCACTGAAACTCTCTGGAACAGAAAAGCTCCTTCCCTCTCATCGCCTGACGCCGAGCTATTGCTATTGCTATTGACATTGCTATTATTATTACTATTATTATTATTATTATCAGCAGTCATTCGATTGCCACAGACAACAGTCACAAAATGTATGCAAGATAATCTACCTGCGAACTGACGTTGATGGAGGCGTGGTCAAACGGCGAATGATAGACCCAAGCGTGATCGGAACCAGCCAATGGCGCTGCACCGACACACGTCAATCATCAGTCTCATTTGCAACATCACCACAATATTTTTCACAACACAGCAGCAAATGTCGACATGCCGCACTGCTGACTGTCACTGCTCGAGACTTGCTTACTTACTTACATTTGGAACAGGAAATGACCTTGATATTGGAGTCAAAGGGGGGATGACTGAAGGAAGGCGTGATTGGCTGGCAATGTTTTGACTGACGCACTTTTGACTCACTGGATAAGTCACAAAATTTTTCACAGTGACGCAACAGCAGACAATCTTCTCACAAACAGCACGAAGACATTACAATACAACAACGACGATAGTTGCGGATGCAGTGTGCTTACAGTCAGCTGCGTCGACAGAAAGTCAGCAACCAGTTTTTATCGTTCATTCACACCAACCGCAGTCCGTAAGCACGGGCCTGGGCTGCTGTGGCCGAGACTGATGCAGGCCCTGTCTGTGACAACAACACCACTGAAGCCAGCATGTTCACAAATGCGGCGTTGTATAAGTTAACCACACGCGTGTGTAACGCCAGCACTAACATAGCAGATGCATGTGAGCAGCAACAGTGACAGACGAAACAAGAAAGAGACGAACTGTGGATGATGGAGTCAGACATCAGCTGTGTTGTGTCTCCACAGCCGAGTTGCTCTGCACTGTAACTGTCGCCGCTCGTAATTACGCTGCTCAGTTTGGCGTCTGTCGCATCATCAGACAGTGTCAGCTGCTGCAACTCAAGAGCAGCTGATGTGTCATCAATTGTGGCGGGCTCAACACGCCAGAATCGAAACGAATTGAACTCAACATCAGCACAACTGACATTGCTATTGCTATTGACATTGTAATTGCTATTGCTGTCGGCCGACGACGACTGAGCTGGACACTGCAAAGCCACGCTGGTCTCACCACCATCATCAGCATCAGCATTTGATCTGCAACAACACATTTGTCCACATGTCATAACTGTTCACAAAACAATTCATTTCACGAAACCAATCACACACAGCTGCAACTGTCTCTGTACAGCCGACGCATATCATTAGTATTAATCGCTCCAGTTTAATGTTTTTTTTTCGTGGAAATGGATGATACCTCAATGCATTCGCGTGAACAGTATAATTTAATCACGGGCTGTCACAGAAACATTTGCGGTGCATATAAAGAATACGATTTGGGTGAGTGCCGCAAACCGTTTAATGCTGTTTTTTTTTGTTTGCAGCAGCTGTTTTCAATGCTGACCTGTGAGATACTCAGCATCTTTCTGCAGGACGATTGTCGGTGCATGGCACACACTGCTAACTGCATGAGAACTACAAGTCTCAGCCTGCCACACAAGTTGACTGTGTCTCTCACAGACATGAAATCATCCAACACTGACAGCAGCAATACAGGGTGCGGCAAAAAAGTATCCTCTGAGGTTTTTTGACGTTTCTTCTTTACAAGCGCAAAGAATTTTGAAGGGAAATTTTACAGACATATTTAGTCGTGCTAACTGCATACAACAGCATCATCAGCATATGCTTAGCTTATGCAGTTTTAAAGTTATCAGCATTACAGTGTAGTCAACTAGTGATCTAGTGCGCTAAAAAACTTACGCAAAACACCCATGCCAAAAAATCACACACAAAACCGACTGCCAAATTTAAAAAAACAATTAAACGCAAAAGCTGACAAATGAGTCAATTGTTGATCAACTGCGGACAATCCGTACGACTGACAGCAAGCCACTCACGTGAGATTTTGCAAAGTAACGTGATTGACAGGACTCTGTTCCTCTACAGACAACGGCTTATAAACAACCACACCAGATTCTGTTAAGTGGAGTCCAGTGGCTGACGAATCGGCGAATGTCGATATGAAAGCACCAAGCGATTGAAAAGCAGTCAGTCGAACCTGTAACGTTCACATTTTCACACACACACACACGCACACACACACACGCAGAGAACTGCAGCATTTTAATTGATTTTCAAAGGTTGCAGCAAAGAGTTGACTATGCTGTACAGTGACTTTTGCAACGACAATGCTGTTCGTACGGTCGGCAAATATTCATCATAACCATCCAATGGTGATCATAACAAGATGTAGCAGAGAGTAAGAGTGACACAAAAACTTAGTGTAATGGTTCATCACTGCTTGCATGTCACTGCTCCTCGGTATCTTTCTGCCGTCTTGCCGAAGCAGTCCCACTGGCGCTTTGACTGGCGGAATCTGGGACCTTTTCATCGCACGCCAAATGATGTCGTTGACATGTGAATGGAGTTGCTGTGTTGGTTGGGGCGCTTTTCCGGCAGCCATTTCCACATTATTATTATTATTATTATTATTATTATTATTATTATTATTGTTACTGTTGTTGGAATGAGGTGACCAAAAGGCCACTCATCGACACGAATTTCAGCTAAAAGCATCTACCTGAAACAAACTTTAAAACTTCAAACCACTTCGTTTTGCTTTTGAAAACCAATTTTATTTAATTTTTAGCTTTCCTTCGATTTCTACTATTCCACAGTTCTCTGTGTATTATGTCTTACTGTAAAGCAGGTGCTTTAAAAATTCTCTTGACGTTGGTGAACTATTGCAATGGCTAGTATGTGCTTTGTAAGCTGTCGACAAAACAATCTGTTGCTACTGACAGCAACTGTCACATTTCCGAGGTGCTACATTGGATGCTAATATTCTTTGTTCAAGTCCCACTATACACCATTGTTAATTAACATACATATGAACAACAACATACTAACCCATCGTGACTGGTCACAAAGTAGGTCGACAAATAACTGGGTCAGTTCACTGCGGCGAACTTGCATTGAGCAAACGCGCGACACTTGAACGAAACATTCGGCGCATGCATTGCGGACTCCCCACACGCCGTCCTCGCATAAGTAGCAGAATTTCGACAGCTATACACATAAGCAACACGTTTTAGCATATCGTTAGCAGGAGCACTGTTATGCATGTTAAGTCAAAGAAAAAAGATAATACAAAACATATTGACATCGTCATCCTAATTCAAATTCAAAGCACCAATTACAAAATCTTTAGTGACAATAAGAACGACACAACATAAAAACTCCGTAATACACAACAGGCAGCTTGTGGTTAACAGTCCAGACACAAAGAGACGTGGTCAGCCTCTGCTTAAAACGGCAGCTGCAACAGATTGACCGTTCAATCGAGGGGATCGAACAAGTGTTATTTTAGTTTCAAAAAAAATTGAGCTTAGTTCTAGTTCCGCTTTAGTTTTGAAACAAAAGTTTTATTCAGTTTTAATTTTTAAAGACATCAGAATTCTCGTTTTAGTTACTAGCACTGGAAGGCGGCGACAGACTGACAGACAAACAATGCAATATGTACAAGGTGAGCGTGCGTGTTCTGCTGTCCGACCACGTCGCACATCGTTGCAAAGTTGACAGCACAAATCTGTCACACGTCACACAACAAACAACGGCAACCACTGATGATCTTCGTGCCATTAGCAACTACGTGTCAAAAAAACAGATTACTTTGACCTCATCAATGCAAGGTCACTTCAGCATGTTCCTTCGTTTTCAGTGTCATACTCTGTTAATAATAATAAAAATAATAAAACGACCATTTATAAGGTGCATTAACATGGCTAGAGTCACCACAAGGGCGCCGTACAATGTTCGCTGCTCGTACTCTGGAAACGGTTGGCTAGAACGACCAATGCAACCACTGTTGCCGACACATGTCGCAAAATGTCTCCATTCATTAGCACTTTGAGTATTGTTGCCTGCAGGTGAACATCCACTGCAGACAGTTAACTCACCACTGTATACAAAGCGTGCGCATCATGCTGATGACGACTGTGCTCGGTTATGTTACGTGAATATGACACGCGACAAAAATTTCATCGCGACCAGACATCTACCTTATTTCCATCGTCATTTTACGCAGTGTGCGACAATGCAAAACTGAAGAAAAAACATTTTGTGGCACAAAATTTGTCAAAACTAAATTGCAGCCACATTGCAACATATGGTGCACTTTTTTCCTAAGAGTTCTGTGTCAATTTGAGGCCTACAAAATCGGGGTACTTGCTGCCGATGTGACTATGGCATAGCAGCTGCAACCCGCGTGACGTGACGGACGAAACATGTAAACTAACAGACCTTTCGAACGTGGAACAGAGCATCTGTGCACATGAGTGCAAATCTTGCCAACAAACATCGTTCGGTCATCTCGCTTCCAACAAGTGGTGCAAGGCGCGTCATCAACTACACGCAAAAAAAACAGCAGAACACTCAACACTCTGAACCTTCCATTTACAATTTTCTTCAATTATCTGCAAAATCGGTCATACAGATTTTTCGACACGTCAAATTGCTCCATCATAAGACGTTGGTTCAGTGTGTATCATAAATATCTAAAGCCTGCCTCAGTCCATCGACTCAGAATTCTCAGATCCATACTTACAATGATGAACAGCCAATGTATTGCAACTAAAACTGGAGGCTTGTGTATAGTACATTACATTTCACACATTCATCAGTCCACTCCACCTTACCATTTCCAGGTTTTAAACATCTTCAAACAATGTTTACGACCGAAATACTCAGTTTCCGAAACGTTGGCAACAACAAGTCATGTCATAAACATTAACCAACAAACTGACTTTCTCAACACGGATGGCGCCGACGTGTGAAGTGGTGATAGCAACATTGCAAAGTAGCCTAAGCAAGACAAACAGAGACAGAGAGAGAGAGACAGAGAGAGAGAACAATAAAGCGAGACAGCACTTGACACGCAAACGTACAGAGACAGCATCGGCGCGAAAATCATCGGGACTGTCAGCATCGGTGAGTGACATAAGCACAGCAACAATATGCAACTCAATGTCAGCTGCAAACCAACACAAACACACACACGCTCTAGTTAAATTACTGCTTATCTGCAGCTTGTGTAGATTTAGCGTGTTACAAACTGCATTATTATTTTTTTTAACTTCGGTAGATATGATCCTGAAAGAGTTTAAAAATTAAGATAATACAAAATTGGGTGCAGATCATCAATCCGTGCAGTTAGGGGCTGGCAACGTGTCATGTAAAAAGACAGCGTTGCACCAGCACCGAAACTCTCTGCAGAACAGAAAAGCTCCTTCCCTCTCTTTGCCTGAGGCTGAAGAGATCTTTCTTCCCAGATTGGCAAAGAGTTGGCAAGCTGACATGATCATCAGGCCCAAGGTTTCAACTGCGATGGGCGCAAAGAGCTATGTAATCACTTCCAATGCTGGCATATTTTTCCTCTTTGCGAGAAGCGGCAAGTTCTGCTGCAGCACCTGCCTTGTGGGCGAACTCTGAGATGTATGATTCTTCCAGAGGGCATATGACAGTCATGTCCGAGCATAAAGACTTGCCCATGCGTATGAATGGTGCCATCACGAAAATGAATTTGACGGGTAGCAAGGCAAATACTGCATGTGCCGCTCGATTGGTTCGCGGACTGAGAAAGTGGCCACTTTTGAGACATTGAACGAAACACGCAGCATGAGCCCTGCTGTCAGTGCAGTGCACCTGCCATTGCCGGCCACTGGCTACAAAGATCAAAGGGCAAAACGCCCACCTGTACGAAAATGGACACTAATCGAGGCTCAAAAAAAACAGATAGAATTCACCATAACACAAAACCAGCACAGCGATGGAATCTACAAAATCCTCCGACACAATACGACAAGAACAAAAACACGATAAAAACCAACGCAAAATCAGGAAAATCGACTCCGAAAGAGCACAACTCGACCACACAGACTAGATCGTACCAGTATTAATGTTATTAG
>Ga0056115_1002062_pt1 | contig 10094 bp, 3 predicted proteins | sample WorMetOlspDAHAB1_FD_77007 | JGI IMG/M metagenome (GOLD analysis project Ga0056115, IMG submission 77007) | Marine gutless worms symbiont microbial communities from Max Planck institute for Marine Microbiology, Germany - Olavius sp. DAHAB.1 ... | reverse complement strand
TATCGGTATCGGCCGTTGTGTATACTCGAATACTCGTATCGGATCGTATCGGTGTGTGCCCGTATCGTCCGTTCTCTAGTCTGCAGTGTTCAGTTAACCGAAGTTATAATAGTCTTTCCCCAGTAATAAATGGGAACCAGCTCTGAGAAGAGCTGGTTGATGTGTTGTGTGTATGATCGACTATCCGGGCAAAGAAGCATCAGCTACTTTTGCATTCACAATGGCAACATTTTTCAGGTGAGGTAGGCGAGTTTATAATTTTCTGACGTGAAACTTCCTCAGGATATTATACCCCAAAAAATCACTGAAATCTATTCATTTTTAAAGAATTATTCAAAATATAAAAAGGGGATGTTTCTTTGAAACACAACGTAGTTTGCAAGTGCTGGACAAATGCGTGGGCTATGCCTGTTTAGGCAAAGTATGACTGCACAGCTACGTACATCAAGGCGAGTTGAACAAAGCAGTAACATAAGAAACAAATCCTGGCTATCAACTACAGTTCTGAACATAAAGATATAAGGACATCATGTGGAAAAGAACGACATACCACTGCGACTTCGGAACTCGATGACATTTGCTTTGCGAACGCGGACGCCGTCGCGCGACACGACACGACACTTGCTCAGCACTTTGAAACTTGGCAACGCAAAAATCTGCAAAAAAAAACACACAACCAACCGACAAGTCACCATCAGCTAGACAGACTATCAACATTGAAAAAAATGGAACCAATTTAAAGGTTACATGAAAATTCTATAATGAGCGATAACAACATAACTTCGCATAATGTACCAAACCAATGTCCACAGGACTCTGCTGGACTTAGTAGTATACAAGCAAGCTGTATTAACATATGTACAACTGTTTAAACCCTGGCATTACACGGAGGAAAAAAAACAGAGGTACATCACAAGAACTTGAGTGATGCCAACAAAAATAAGTTGTGCTAAATAAGTATTAAAATAACTGAAATGCCACAAATTATCCTAAATTTCGAAGGGGTGCACATTAACAGAAGTGACTGACGACTGACAGTAGTAAATGGAAAAGATTAAGAAGCAGAAGATAGTAAACAAGTTCACCTTCAGTTGGTCTTCGGTGCAAATAACAGCATGATGCGGACCGGACACCTCAGCCGTGTTGGTGCTAGTGTCCTGCTGGACATCGAGACAGCCTGGCAGTGGCTGCAGGCTGCGGTCTACGATACTAATCGACAGGATGGCTGGACAGTGGCGCAACTGAAGCTGTTTCACTGTGACACGACACACAGAATGCATACTGCCACTTTCATGCGGCAACTTTGGGCACACTGTTCACACATACGTGCTTCTGTCATTAAAGAGTATAAACTGACAATGGCAAAACGTTGTGATGCTCTGTCGCTGAGACGGTAACAGCAGGTTATAGGAAAAGCTTGATCTGCCGCCAATAACACAAAAGTCTGGCTTGCGGCTTGCTCAAGGAACAAATTGGAAAATGATTGATTGGGACTAAATAGCACTTACAGCACAAACATGCTATATTGTGCCTTTGACATGAAAGACTGTCGAAACAAACTTGAAACAAATTTTTAAGCAGGCACATTAGAACTGCACTCACTTAAGCCCAAATTCCATTACTTCATAAAGACAAGTGCTGGGCCATGTCTTTTCAACGTTAAGATTCCACAAGCTTGACTCGACACAAACAATATACTCGACAAACAGCACCCAGTGCATCACAAACATGCTCAACAGTCAAGACGTGTGACACACAAGTCAAAGACATGGCTCAATTTGTCTGCCATCAACACTGCAACAGAACAAGTGGCTTACCAAGAACACACTTTAGAGGCGGCGACTGTTCAACATCTGTCGTTGATCCCAGAGTAAACTCATAGACACAAACAAGACCGCCACTTGTTCCAACCCACAGTGTTGGCAATGAACGGGCATCTGAGCACAAAACAGAAGCAACGCACATAGCAATATGCAACTAATCAATTAATAGTATGCAGGGTCTTAACAGTCATATTATGACAATTTTATTTATTTATCTTTTTAAACACGCTGCGATGCATGTGTCTTGCAAGTGACGAGCAAACAACCAGGAAAAATATACAGTGCAAAAATACAATTAAAACATAAAAATCAGCAAGTGCATACAACTCACAATTATTTAGACAACAATGTGGGATGAATGATTTTTTTAAAAATACGAAATAAATCAAAATACAACTGTGAACTGCATTTCCAGTCCACACGCACACAGGCTTAGATTAATCATCCAAGCATAAAAACTCAACTGTCACGTCAACAACTTCTTTGCTCACCTTTTCAATCTGTTCTAAAAGTTCTTTTGTGTGTTGCTACGCGACAGACTAGTCCAACAATATGTAAGATTTATTACTATGAGAAAAACGGCAATTAAACTATATATAGCAGATATCTCCAGAATAACATATATCTTGTGAAATTAGGCAGCAGCAGATCGTAACCAACCGTCGGCAATGAATGTGTCGGCAAAGTGGAGACTGCGGACGACGGACGAGACGAGGCTGTCGGTGGCGCGAGGCCGATGGCGCTCAAGCGTCCGACTGTTTGCATAGCGAGGCGTCATGGGAGGCGACATTGTGGGCAGCGACGCACGCGACGACGAGCATGCCAGCATCATCGGAGTGATCGGCCGAGTGTCCACCTGGATCTCGCTGTCCATCTCACTCTCCAGCGATCGACTGCCACTAACGCATGCAATACAAGCAGCAACTACATGCTCCGCTGAACGAAATTAAGACCAGTTGTTTTCAACCGCGGTTCCGCAGAACGTAAGGATTCTGTGAGCGACAGTCTACCGGTGGCCAGTAAAAATATATAATAATTACGGCTAACGTAGCACAACAATAAAGTAACTAGTATTATATCGGCTATTCTGGCCACACGAGTTCATTTTTGATTTAGCCTACAAATACCGTGTTACACACATACATCTGTATCAATCGGTGTTTTTATCACGATGAACTAAGTATACAAAAATGACATTTCTGAATAGAACAGACTGTTGTGTCACTGCATGAGGTTCAGCAAGCAATCTAAATGCTCCAAATGGTTCCATTCAATACCAAGTTTTAAAAACACTGAAATAGAGCATACGTTGCTTAAACAGTTTGGATCATAGGCTGCGTAAATAGGTACAGTCATGAGACAATGCCTACTTATGCCGTTAGTATCGTCGAATGTTGACGACTTTGGTAAAAAAACACGGAGTAATTTAAAGAGTAATTTAAACAGAGGTTGGGCAGTTGGTTGGCACTTTCAGCACAATTATGCTACACTGTGGGCACTTTAAAATTACTAGTATAAATATTTTGCTTTCGAGAATGAGTAATGAGTGTGAAAGCTGAAAATAAGACAAGTAGTGTTTCCTACTACTATATAAGATGCATGTATGCGATGTACATAGAATAAGTATATAACAAGTGCTGCACTGTTAAAACACACATTATGATATAAGAAAGCCATCTGTGTCACAAATTTCTTAAAACAGTGATTACAGATTCCATTCATATTTACTATGACCAAACTCCCTGCCCAGAAAATAGAACATCTACGAAGGTGAATCAATCAGAATGACTTTAGCCACTGCTGCAGCCAAAAGAAGGCCACCAATCCTAAACTAACCCAGCTTAACGTAGATTAACCTTGATGATGCAACCAATGCCACTACCATTAGCTAAACTGGCCACTACGTAAATTATTACAGTCATTATGCAACATATTGCTCATTACAAATAATTACAAGCTATTGGCAACCTTCAAACAACGTTTTATGAAAATCTTTATTTTGCCAGTAAGGCAACAAACATACATAATTTCTGTCATATCGATAATAATAATATCAGTAATATTGATACACACGGTTTTAAAAACCACAGAATAACGGAATCTTTTTCTTCACGTTTGCTTAGAAGTGACACAAACAAAGACTTACACCGTGGACAACACTGGCTCCACCGGCTGACCAACTTTGTCACCAGCCGATCCAGACAGGTTGCCAATCATCGATTTGGTGTGGTCGGTGCGTACAGCAGTACTGCGACTTCGAAGGCGGCGGAAAGATTCGCGCAAAGATTTGCGCAGCGAGCGATTTCGTGTCAGCGTTGACACGATCTGCTCAGTTGTTGCTGTCAAATAAAAATCCATGGCATACACCATTAACTTAAACACACGGTGACCTAAGCTGTTATGCCGTGACAACAGCTCACATAAATGCATCCTGTTCACTCTCAGGACTTACAAAAATGAAAAAAGCGCAGGTCAAACCAAGCTCTGTAAAAGGCAGCACAGCGAATTTGTAGCAGATCTCAATGAATATATTAGCCGGCCATGGGTGACAGGACAATGAAGTGAAGTGAAGACAATATCCCATTAATACTAGCAACTGGTGGACGAGAACCATTACGTATGTTGATATCAATCACATAAGGCAATATGCTGTTCATCGTAACAGCCTTAAATACGTTCCTTCTGTTACAGTATATAGAAACTGTCCTACATAGTGTTTTGTTCTCACAAACCAACCAGTCAAAGTACCCACAAAAGTTTCAATATATCCGCACATAAGGTAAATATTCAAGGTATGAAATTGCATAAAAAACTAACACACAAACAGAGAGATACTGATATTCATAAAAATAGTAACCAACCAGCTGGGTCAAGTGTAGAAGCTGCATGAACAAGCTGAAGGGTGATGTAGTTGACAATAGCAAAGCCATGCACTGTTCCCACTGACAGCCTGAATAAACGCACCGACAAATCAAATCAAAACAAACTTAGTACAACAGCTGGCCAATCCATTTGGATACCTTCAATGTTCCACCACTACTGTGGCAATACAATCGAACGGGAGAGTTGGATGTCGGCTCTAGTGGTCAACTCTCACTTAATGGCTGACCCGGTCATAATCCGACAACCTGGCTTTGACCTTCCTCGACAACACCGGTTTCCCATGAATCGTTTACGTACTGCAAGCCGGGCCACTGTGGCGCCTGTGGAAAGAGATGGCATCTTACAGACTTAGATCTGAGATGCAGAAGAAGTCTCATATTGTTGAGACAACTCATGCCTTTGACTAAGTTGGATAGCAGTTTGTCTAGATTTCACTCCGTGGATGATGATGATGCGGCCCAGTGACTGGTAAACCTTGTAAGGTGAACCCGCAGAAGCAAAAAAAGAAGAATACAAAGAGATGATGCATTTAGACTGCACGAGCCAAAAACCAAAGGACACAGGTTGACATTTAGTGCTGTATGTGAAGCGGTCAGTTTTTAAATGTCATTGAAAAGTTGCGCCAAACTGCCACAGTTGAACATTGGCAGATAACAAGTTCCAGATTGATGAAACTGCAACAGAGCATGAACGCTAGGGACTGATATTCATATACACTTCACACGGGAGTGACTTACATGCCCCAGTTGGCACCGACCGCCATAGCAGTGGGCACAGCAGGCGGGTGAAGCTGCACAACACAGATCGGTTGGAACCCAGCTCCAAACGACACTTCCCCCTGCTTCACTCGCAGTGGCCGTCGAGTTCGCCGCAAGTGCTGTGTCGGTTCTGGCACCAGATCGACTGGCAGAACCTGAAGACGACAATGGACAATCAAGATGACAGATGATTAACAATCGAAACAACGTCTGGTGTTAAAATGCACCCACATATAATGCAGTTCACAATAATATACAGGCATAGCAGCTGGAATCCACTAGAAATGGGCTTTGCACAATTTCTTCAACGTTACCAAACGTTACTTCTATACATAAATGTTGTTGCTACTTATTTACACGCTCTTAACATAAAAAATTAACTGGAGTGTTCATGAGCACTAATCAGAATATTACAATCGTCAACGGCAAGCCCCATTCTGGAACGCTACCATTTTCGTTATTCTTTGCCTAGACACTTGCTGCTGTATGTGAAGTGGTGCTGTCGTGGTCCTGAACGCATTTCTAGCTGGAATACAGGCCAATGTAAAGCAAAAGCAAGGGAAAGGAACCCCATGACTTGTAGGCTCTCTTACAGCCCACAGCTTAGGGTTCGGGTGTCCATCTCTTGTTCCACTTGCCTGAGCTGGCAGCGAGAATACACTCCAGCCCACCCACAATCATGTGGGTGGCAGGTCACACCTCTCACCATGTGCTCTGCCATTTACCTTTGAAACCCAATCACCTAATTGCATGGAGGGATGATAGTCTTAGTTCGCTTGTTGGCTGACTGATAGCGGACGCACTGCGCGAGAAGTGGTCACACATCCGGCCATCAGTCTGCACAGAATAGATAGGGAAAGTTTACCACAGGCCAAAGTACTGCGATACACACTATGTATTTTTTGCAACACAAACAAACAAACCTAAAACGACACACACAATAATCCAGCACTTTCCCTACATTTGTCAAAACACAAGGTCAACTGCCACAGTACCTCGATGTCACGTTGCCTCTCCGCATCACAGAAGTGCAAGATGACGACATGTCCGGTTGTGCCAGCTACAAAGAGAGTCTCATCAGACGTGTTGAGAACAACACTTTGCACACCGAGCTGCGGATCATCGCTCAGCGGATCATAGCTGCCGATCTGAAACGAACACGTTAACAACATGACATGATGTACAACAACATATGATCACTGTCGTCGTCTTTGTCATGCTCTACTATAAGTGTGTAGTGTGTAGCACTATTGCGTTGCCGCGATATAATGCGAGATTTTTTTACCACGTGAGAGTGAGCTGAATTTAAGCACACGCCAACCTGACGGTTTTGGTTATTTCAAACGCAAAAGATTCAAATATTTGCTCGACTCACAATAAACAATTTTTAATAGAGCACAAAACTAGACACACATTACCGAACTAAATCAAAACAAGAAAAAAACATGCTAACAAAACAAAACTTCCCAGGTTTGGGAACCAATGTCAACACTGAACAAGGAAACGGGATAAGAGACGATCCTCTTCTAAGGTACCTGAATTCATAAGTGGCTGCATAACCAAATATTTCTTGGTATAAGAATACAGCACACAAAAGAAGCAGACTTTAAAGAACTGAACATGCACATTAAAATTAAAACTACACTGCAAACAGTAATAAAAACTACAGTTGACACCAAAAAATATATCACATTAAATCAGTGCATATTTTTTCGTTTAATGTCAGAAATATATGGTACTGGTATCCAATATTCTAAGATTTGCTCGACTGATAACAATTTTTAATAGAGCAGTAAACGAAACACGTACTACAGAACTAAATTAAAACAAGAAAAAAACAAAATGTTAACAAAATGAAACTACCTAGGCTTAGAAGCTTGTCATCGCCTCCGAAATGGTGTGTCGAGTGGGGCGTTAAACTCTACTCACTCACTCACTTGTCATCAACAGACTACTAAACACACCCCTATACTGATTTTGCCAATTAGCAAACATTTTCACAAGAACAAATATGGCGATGAGAGTGAAAGTACATACTCTTCTAAATGGTGGCCACTCGTAATCAGTGTCGAGGTTACTGGCGACCTCGAATGATGACACGGTCTCTTCACCGAATATGTGTGACGTGGACAACGTGTACAGATGTTGCATGCAAGATGACGAAACATCCCAGAAACGTACTGTGCCGTCTTCATGACTACGACCGCAACATCAGTAGAATATTTTATGGCCCTTTCGTACAAGAGTCGAAATGGGAATCAATGCAACCATCAGTGTTGTGGCCCACAATGGATTATGCTCAGAGTTTATAAGAAATCTTGGGAGGGTAGACATTGCAAAGACGTCAGGGGACATTATGAGAGAGAACGTAGAATTTAACATCCCAACCGATACAGATACGTGGCAGCCATCTTGACACCCAATTGCTTGATTTACAATGAGATAACTAAATAACACAGGAAAAAAATTAAGAAAACTGATTGTGAAAGCTGAAATGAAGCACAACTGTTAGTGCTGGATGCCACATCAAAGCTAACTCGAATGCAAACTGATTTATTAGCTCTGTTGCCTTAATTATGGAAATATTACTGTTAATTGGTGACAGCCAGTCCTGCAAAACAACTGCAATGTAGTCAACTGCAGTGAGAATACCTGTTCCGTTGCCATTTTCTGGCACTTTGTGGTTGCGCCAGCACCAGAAACGTTTACCAGTTACTTTCATCCACTGCTAATAGCAATCTACCATTTTTCTTCGCGCATCACTTTGGTTAAGTGTGCAGCTGCTGTGGAGTCCTCATATCGCACAAAACCTGGTGTAGATGTCTAGTAGCAACATTGGGATAACATAAACCAAACACAAATTTGCAAGCAGCGATCTAACTTACCCCGTCAAAAGCAGATCATGAGACTGAACTTCTTTCGTTAGTGGACGTCCTCCTTTTATTGGCCAGTCCTAACAGATTGTAATACAAAGCAGGTAAGTGCAGGTAAAAAATAAGTGAAAAATAGGAAATATGCTTTTGTAATTTGTTCTATTATAAATAGCAAATGATTACACCATAAATGACTTTGACAAGTTTGAAAACTGCAATCATATCGTCGGTAAAAATTAAACTTTAAGTATAAAAGTAATCCGAATATAACTTTTCTATCTGTCTCATTCGACACCAATAAAAGCAAACAGAGCTACACCAACAAATATCAATCAATAGTACTGGCAAAATTCTCGGTAACTGCACTAACTACTTTTGACCGTATCACTTTGAGGCTTATGAAGTTTTTAGTCAAAGTTTGAGAGTTTCTGATTTACCACTGGACGCCAATGTTGACAAACACAAAAGTTTGCAATAACATGATGGCAATCTGTGGAAATAATGCTTCAATCAGGAAAGAAGCAAAAAAAGAAAAGTGAACTGAAAAATTATTAGTGCACCAAACAGCTGATAAATGGTACCGATTCCTCCAAATTTCAGTAACACAACTGCACTTTGTCTGCGCTATTGATGCATATGTTAATCACATTTCTGAAACACAGTGCACACAAACAGCACTGACTAGCAGAAACACTTCAGAACCCCTGCAAAGACTGTCAACATTGTATGGTGCATTACAAAATCAGTGTCATATTATTATTATTATTGTTATTCATCAACAGCCGTAACAGACCCTTGGAGAGAAGACGGCATACTGCAAAGAGCCAGCAATCTTGATGCGTTCCCACAGACTCTGCGGCAAATTGTTGATGTGACTGGCTGACACGATGCTACTGGCATGGATGCTGTTAATGTAGGGCAGTCGGTGGAGCGGCCAGCCTGGAGTCAGTAAATCCACGGCCAATAACTCCTCTTCGGCCAGAATCAGCAATGAATGTGGGTCATTGGAGCCTTAAAATGACACACGCAACTCGCAATAATGACACTCCGTCCAAACATAGCACATGCACGCAGTGGCAATTCGGCAATGTACACCTGCCTCACCGATTGTCAGATTGATCAATCGACGGATCAGTCCAAATGATTAAGTAAAACTGGCTGGTCTAAATGACAATCTGTGAAGTAAGTGTACATGGCTTAATAAAATAAGTTTCATAGTGCTTCCTACAAGGTATGGACAGAGGCGTTCGAACAGCTACTCACTTGGAAGTTCATAGAAAAAGAGCCATAACTACTTGCTGTTTAGGCTTTGAAAACATGGATCACATTAATTCATTTCAGCTGGAAAATATACATTCCAATGCAATATTTCTTACAAACTAAGCAGTCACGATCACCTGATGCAACAGAAATGTCTCAAGTTCACTGCGAAATATCTAGAAATCAAGCAATGGAGCTGACAGGTCCAGAAACAGTGATGACGTTGAATGTATCCACCAAGACATCAACGACTTTAAAACAGAGCTTGTCACTCACTCACCCGACGACCCCGTATTTTCACTGCTGCTGTTGCCGCACAAGACAAGAAAGTCGACTACTTTTGATGTGACATCAAAGACAACGTGTTCGCTTGCACCACGCAGCACACTGACTGTGTGACGGACACCGTGGCTTGCACGAGGCATTCCACCGGAGAATATTATGAATGTGTCACTGCAAAGCAAGCAATCAAGCACATGCGTACTTATTTATTTATT
>Ga0056115_1002061_pt1 | contig 10099 bp, 7 predicted proteins | sample WorMetOlspDAHAB1_FD_77007 | JGI IMG/M metagenome (GOLD analysis project Ga0056115, IMG submission 77007) | Marine gutless worms symbiont microbial communities from Max Planck institute for Marine Microbiology, Germany - Olavius sp. DAHAB.1 ... | reverse complement strand
CCATGTTCCAACATCATCTTTTTCATCTGCCTGCAGGTCTACTTTCAATTAGGCCTTCCACAATCTCATGCAAATGTCCGTCTGTTCTCAAAACATGTCCTACTCATCGCCATTTCTTTTGCTCGGTATATTTCAACATCTGTCTGCAAAAAAACACATAAAAGAAAAAATCAAATATTATTATGGATAATGCAAGCCGATGGCGCAGTACCTAGTTGGCTAAGAACTGACGTGGAGTTCTGAGTTTGCTGTTGAGGTTTTGAGATGCAGATTGGCTGAGGCGCTACTGCTGCCGTTCCTTTGCTCGACATGACCGACGCTGATGATGAGCGACTCGAAAGACTTGTCTGTGGAGCAATCGGCAAAGCAGTCGGATTCTTGGACACGGGTCGCTGAGGAGCCGCGCCCACTCCGCCTGCAACTGCAACAGTGAGTGAGTGAATACTTTCTTAATTATTAGTTTTTTATTTTATTTCAATTCACAGAATACAGTGTAGCAGAAGGTACAACGATAGACAGAGGGACAGAAATATACACAGAAACACAACAAAACGTACATGAAAGTTAAACACATGCTAAAAACAAAGACCATATACATTTTCTAAACTGTCCATTTGTAACGCAGTACTTTTGGCATAAAAATTCATATTCTTTAAAAGCAACGATAACAAAACACAATATTAACAGTACTCACAGCATGTATGTTTAACTTATGCAGAAATACTAACTTTCTCAAATCAACTGCAAATGTGATGTGTAAAATACTCATACATTGGCACATTAAAGGCCATATCAGTGCCATACAGATGTTAAAATCATAAAACAGGTGAAAACGAGACAACAATAAATATATATATATATATAATATAAAATCAGAAGGATAATGCAAAACACAAACTTCACTGACAAAACTAGTGAAAACATGTTCAACATGAACTTCCTTCACAGTACTGATTGATACTGATCATTTCCACTGTTGTCCTGCTGCTCAATAAATAAATTCCTGGCTGATTTGTTTGATCTGATGTTCTCCTGTAATCTACTACAAGTCAATGGCACTAACTCAGCATGTCCTACGGCAGCCAGGCTTCCACCATTGCAGTCCGAACTTCTGTAACAGCCTCCCGGACCCTGACCACAACCCAATGCCGCTAACACCACTTTCACGCACTTGCTAAAAACATGTATGTTCGCACAGTACAAGAACGCTGAGCACATTAGGGGTTTCACATATGATGCGCTATTAAATAGACACATTGACACTGACATTGATATCATCCTTAAGATACTATCGACAGACAGGCTGTCACACAGTTCAAAAAGCATCCTGGATCTTTGTTTCAGCTGCTCTGCAATGATGCAATGACCTTCAAACGAAAATTACAACTCAGCAAATATCAACATAAAGCATATACGTTCCACTATTTATGCGCCATCCTGTTGGCATGTGTAGCTCATAATCGCCCATTACAGAGCAGCTGTCTGTCAACTTATCAGATGCGTGTTGTGGGCATCAATGCGTACACAATGCAGCACTAACTTTGAATGGGATTGCTCTGGAACATGTACTGCTGCTGCAGACACTGCTGTTGAACGAACTGCTGTTGTGGAGCCGCCTGGATGACCTGCAACGTCTGCGGAAGCGCCATCACTGGAGTCTGAAAACTCTGACCAGCCTGGATCGTTGCCGAGCCAAGATACTGCTGCTGGCACGCCATTGCCACATCAATCTGTACACGACAGCATCACATCAGAGCGGTGTCTTTTTAATACGACGTATTATGCAGCAAGTACAGCTCTGCCGACTAGCAGAGAGAAAAACAAACGACCAGAGAGGAAGACAATACAAAACAGAATACAGAAAATGAGAAATCTGGACGTTTGACGCAGCGGATGGAAGATTAACAGGACTCAGTCAGCAGGAAAAGACACTGCTTGATGGAAAATAATAGACACTGCAAATTCACAGGAATATAAGCGGGAAACAGTGGCTTAAGACTTGAATCAGGGCATCAACTACTGTGTGACTGGTTTGACATAGTGGTAACGATGCTGGTCATATTGATAAAGTTAACCAACATCAAGCCTGGTTAGTATAGGAATTGGTGGCCTTTGGTGGATGTACTATAACCAGTGTTCATCCAGGCCACTCAGTACTCAGCCTGGCCATCTCTCAGTGGGATGTCCTCAGTGGAGAAATGAGTACTGGCAACGGTCTCAGGCGGGAGGGGGAGGTCAATGAGTTCTGCAAAGTAGACCTGTTACCAGGAGTGCTGACAATACCTAAGTTGGTTCCTGGAGCCCGCCATCCAACCAACATGTGTGCAAGCTTAATGGTGCAATCCTCACTAGCTCAAAGCGCCGACAAGGGGAAAAGCTCCCACGCAAGGGACATACATTAACTGTCACTGCAAAATCTTCACGAAAGTATACCTGAGGTTGAACAGCGGCGGCGGTCTCTGTGGTAATCATCTGGGCGCCACTGGCAGCATAAACGGCAGTGCCAGCGGGAGTCATCACGCCCTGTAGAGACGCCACCCCTTCCTGCCCGGCGACGAGACCTTGAGGCGATGGCTGGACCAGCTGACAGACGGCCTGCTGCGGCCGAGATGATGCCGTCAATGCAGTGGCTTCACCCTGTGACGCCGCCGACGCTGGGCCCAATAGTCCCTGCTGCTGCTGCTGCTGGGTGGCTGGAGCCAGGATGGCGATGGGCGGCGGCACCGTCAACTGTGTAGTGGCGGCGGCCGACATCTGGAACGTCTGTACAGAGTCCGACGACGCTCCGTCTGTTTCCATGGCGGTGGTCGACGACGCTACTGCCGTGCTGCCGGCGTAGACGGTCGAGCCGGGACTGATGAGGCCCTGCAACGTGGCGGCAATTGTGCTTCCGGCCGCCATATCCATACTCACTGGCGCTGTGGACTGCGTTGGCGCTACCATCTGACACGGCTGAACGACTATCGCCTAAATACAGCACGTACCATACTCAACGCATTCCATTTCTAACAATGGTTAGTAACATATCCAAGTCATGGTGACCATAATCATGTTCATGAGGGTCATAGCAACTTTGAGGGAAAAGGAGGAAATTGCCTCCTTGTTTCGAGAAAAGTTCCCAGATTACAAATTTCGCCTAGTTAAATTTGGGGAGTAGATAAGGAGCGGGCTATGAAAGGAAATGCAGAAGGGAGAGGAAAGAGTGGTGGATGGAAGTGGGAAAAACAGAGAAAGGGGAAAGGAAAAGAGGAGACGGGATAAGCGGAAGAGAGACGCGGAAATAGGGGGATTGGTACGTTGCCTCCTCGTTCTACTGATAGCAGTCTGGTCACTGCAATCCAGACTCAATTAGATTCAGTCCAGCTCCCATCATGACCAACACAAAACAACTGTCTTCGTCTTGTGGTCTGGGTTTATAGAGTTGTACTGGATTATCATCGGAATCATTCCTCCCACTAAAACTCTACATGCCACATACAGTTATTCGATCAAGCAGTTGCCAAAAATTCACCAGTTGCATGCCTCTTGAAGAAATTCTTCACAGAAACCATGAACACGCACACCACGCTTCCACGCAGACGAAAGGGCGACCAGCCCACAAAATGACGCCATGGCGATGCAGGTAATACCCACATGAAAGGCTGAAATAATATACACTACTGGCGACTGACAGTACAGGGTAAAAGGGTATAGCAGACATGTTTAAGAAATATTTCGGCGTATATCAGAAGCATCAGTCCAGTGAGCATGGTTTAACGTCCCTGCACCCTATACATAAAAGTGTTTCATTTCCTGTACAGTTTATTTTTACAGTGACTGGCTGTGAAGAATGCCACGGAAATAACCCAACCCGAACTCTGTCCGGAAGGGAGGGAGGGGGAGAAGGGCACTAAACTTTTCTTGCCCGCCCACTCTTTGATTTCCACTCTACAGCGCTACAGTATGACAGCAGATCACACAAATACATGCATCTGTACAGAATCCAGGACTGTTCAATCTAAACTGTTCGCAATAGCTTAGTTCTGCAGCATTCCGGACGGCTGTTGAAGCCGGCCGCTCTACAAATCTACAATATTTCACTCTGCTGACACCAAACGAAACATCATCAAAAAAACATGGATTCGTGATTCAAACCAGTGAGACCACAGGGTACTTCAGTCTTCTGTCCCAATGGCATGAAGTCACAAAGCAAAATTCTGCAGTAACGTAACAAAAAATGAACCTCGTTCTGTAGCAACGGTAGCTCCTCCCCACAAGCCTGTTAACTTTGTAAGCAAAATGCAAATGATGCAAATATCTCACTTTCCAGCGAGTGAGTGAGTAGAGTTTAAAGTCCCACCCGACACAATATAGGTCATTTCAGAGGCGGATACACCCTGGGAGTCTTGTACATCTCCAATTCAATAGTAGATGACCAGCAACACAAATAACCCCCTCGTCTCGCATTGCATTGTAAACGAAAGATGACACTATTACTACCCCCGCCCCCAAAATTATGACTAACTGGCAGACAGTATACACGGTAAAAACTCTGGCTGCAATCAGCATTCAAAAAGCAACATCATCAAAACCAACTATTCCACTGAAGGCAGTTAAGAAGTACCACAGATGATGCTTTCAGTAACCTGGCTGGCAGAAGATGTGGCGGAGGCGTCTTCACTGGTCAGTGTGCATTGCAGTTGTTCAGCAGATGCGCTGTAGCATGCGTCAGCCACAGTGTCCATGTGCTGCTCAACTATCTGGTCAGCAGCAGCAGCCGGCGCGCACTGACCACCGTGCTGGACATGGTCAACCTGCTGCATGTCTTCATCTTCGACAACGATCTCCAGGCGACCTTCGTCGCCGGCGTCTGACTGCAACAGCGAACTGTCCAGTGGCTGCACATCGGCAGCCACGGCGTCATCCGTACAATCTATAGTCGTCGTTTCTGTCATCATCGTCACAGAACTCACTTCAGTTGCAGCAGCTGCAGAAGCCAAAGTCGAATCATCAGTGACGTTCTCAGACATCATAACAGAAAACTCTGTCAACACATAAACACCTTCAATGCACAGCATCATACTCCGTTACGATGGTCAAAGAACTACTACGACTTATCTGGATTCACGACCTAAATATAAACAGGGCAAGTGAACTGTCAATAAGTCATCTTATTAAGCAGTTAAACTGAAATCTTTAAACCACTTTTTATGTGTTACTTAGACGTTTCACGCGTTTTCTCTGACACTCTATACATGGCTGCAGGATTGCTGAAGACTGTGTGTCCCCAGTAAATGAATCACTGTTTCACAATTCAGTGAATTCACACACACACACACACACAGAGAGAGAGAGAGAGAGAGAGAGTTTTACGGCCAGCTGTTTTATCTGGCGGTTAGCCGGTGCCAATAACAAATTCACCAAGTTTTCCTATAGCGATAACGAACGAAAGTCATCAGCAGTATGAACTGATCTGAGGCATTTACTACAACAACATAACCGAGTATAGAATCGCTCCTCGCGCAGTTTTTACAGTCTGGATCATTCCTCCCGCATGCCACATACAGTTATTCGATCAATCAGTTGCCAAAAAATCACCAGTTGCATGCCTCTTGACGAAATTCTTCACAGAAACCATGAACACGCACACCATGCTTCCACGCAGACGAAAGGGCGACAAGACCACAAAATGACGCCATGGCGATGCAGGTAATACCCACATGAAAGGCTGAAATAATACACTACTGGCGACTGACAGTACGTAGTGTATTATTTCAGCCAGACATGTTTAAGAAATATGATTGCAGCCTATCTGAAGCGTCACACATCCGTCCAGTGAGTACGGTTTAATGTCCCTGCATCCAAAACATAAAAGTACATTTCGTGGACGATTTTTACAGGCGATACATAGCCCAACCAATAGTGTTAAAGCAATGTAGGACTAAATGGTCGGTAGAGATGTAAAAGATAAATCGGATGAAAATTGGCTCTGGAAAAGGTGAAAGAAAAAAGTAGTAATTTTTTCAATATACAATGCCATAGATACAAAAAGGAAAAAGCTACATATAGGCACTTAAAGACAGAGCCAAACTAAAAAAGATCGAAGCAATCGTATCAACCGACTTGCTAAAACTGCTCGTGCTGCTGTGCAGCATAATGCAGCAATACGCATTACAATGCACATACACAGAGACAGTTCTGCTATACTCTACCAGTCCAGAACATCACATCTCAGATGTGCATGGCCATAAAGCCCATAAAAAGGCACAGCAGGCAACGTGTCTGTCAACACTAGCATTTAACTCTTCCACATGCGTCAAGCATATCGCATTCGTCCGCGCACCTGGCTATATACTGATGTGAAAGCTGAACAGGCCAGAGGTCAATGACAAGGTTAATGCAGCGATGGAAACGACAACACCACACATTAATAACCACCGGTGTCGTGGAGCAGGAACGCTGTACAATATTATTCGATGGTATTAGAAATTCTATGCGTGACCTACTTTCTGACCTCAGTAACTATGCCTGACGCGCATAATAGCGATATGCGTCAGATACGGTAAATGATGCCAGCGCTTCCTCTGGCATCAGCGCGCCTTGACAAGCTGTGAATTCTATGTCTAAACGACCTTTTAGATGGAGATTTACGTACAAATATCTTTTATTTCCATATTTTCTCTCTTTTTTTCTGGTTTTAAAACATGATTTTATCAGATGCATTGATCATACCCATATCGCAGCTTCAAACACAGCAAGTGATGACGTCACTAATTAGGTCACACACAGAATATTTAATACAGACTTAACGTATTCTTGTGCTCAATTTGTAGTCGAAGTTGATGAAAAATCTAGCCTTAATTGCGCGTCTTAATACGATTTAATGATCATTCGTGATAGTGGCTTACTTTTGGGTCACCCTGTATACATACACCAGTACAGCTAATTAGTTATCACGTTCTATGTAAAAGTTTATTTCATGTTGTTTTACTGCGTACTAGTACCAGTCTACATGTACGATTCATATAATAAATAAATAACTAAAACGTGCTGCACGAGAACAGAGACAGAGAGAAAGAGAGAGAGCTACTGAAGGAGAACGTGAATCGGGATGACGGTGGCTGGGCTAGCTTGGCCCGGCTGGTCCCTGGCCGGGCGCAATGAACGGCGGGCGCCTGGGCAATTTATACTGGACAGCAGCGGGCACCTGCGCTGCAATTACGCACGCGACTGACGCCACCCAACGACTGCTAATGACATCAACACGGGGGCGTAGCCAGAAAAACATGGGCGGAGGGGGTCACTCGCGAGTATAAACAGTAAAAATAAAAGTCCTCCCCGAGCTACTTGCTCCACATGCAGGGCGACGCTGATCTCCGATTCTATGGCCAGACACCAGCTGAAGTTGAAAAACGATGCCTGTTTACCACAACAATGTTTACGAGTAGGGATCGCGGTAAAATACCAAAACGAAATGAAGTAAGTAAGCAATTTACTGCTCATAAATAACATACATAAATATTACGCAATTGAAACAGAATTCACGCAGAGCTTGACGACAAGGTAACATAGCATAACAGTCGCCAGCAAAAATGCACAAACATCCTGAGATATTAACAGAATATAGTAGAAAAATGCAAATTAGTTTTAAGTCTGTAGAGAGTAGACAAAGTGAAGGTAAATAATTTTCTTTCCCCTGAAAGAAAAATGTGACCAAATAACCCCGGTTTGCCTATACGAGGGTAATTCTCGGGCACCGGAGAACCTCCTACCCCCTGGAGCCGCCACTGCCGACAGCGACGCATAGGCCTATGCAATGCATGCATCCTGTCAACGAACGCATGCAATACGGACAAACACTGCATGGCACATGAAGGGTGTCACGTCGGGAAGTGTGTTGACACCTGCTTCGCGCACACAACAGGCAAAATCATTACGAGTAAAAGTATACGACAATTACGAAATAGTATCAGTGTAATGAAATCCGTTTTAACGTATATACACTATGTTTGTGACGATTACTATACGGCAAATGTCGAACTAATCATTCTGTCAACTGTCGCACGCATTATCCGGATCTGTTTTTATGATTATCATTATTATTATCGTTTATTACGACATATAGGCAGCACAAGAACACACATACTGCATACACACACAATGAACGCAATATACACCATGAAAGTGAGCATTGAAAAGAAAAAATCACGACAGTAATACAGCTAAAATGCGGAGTACAGCGCCAAATGGCAGCTTTTACGACTAACGAGTAACTGACAATAGTAACCGACGAGGAACTGAGGCAACAGTAATGAACTGATTTTGATTCAAATACGCCTATGCGGAGGAGAAAGACTGAATTAGCCTGCATCTACATGCACCTGAGATCAGTTGCGCTGCCGTGCGAAACGTTTTCGGCAAACAGCGTCAGAATACACCACCAAAAATCATACGAATGTTTCACCTCCATAATACAGTTCTCCACATTGCACTAACTTTACTTGCTTCATATGGCAGCAGCGACTGAAATAATGAGAAGAGTTTTTTCTCGGAAAGCTACTGACTCTAAAAACCAGATATACATAGGGCTATATAGTGCATCGGACGACAGCTTCGAAAAAGCCACGCAGCGTAATTTGACATGCAAATGTACACGACTTTCGCCAGATCAACAGCTTTGTCCACGTGTTCTCATAAGCTTTTGCAGCCCTCCCATATATCCACGAATGCGCAATTTCAACTCGATGGCGTTGTGAATGAATGTGACGTAAACACGCATCTGCAATGCTTCAGCCTCCAAATTTCAATAGGCGGTTTAGGACCGAAATGTAAGGTGACCACAGACATGGAACGGTGTTTTTGTCGAAAGAGCTGGACTCTCTCGTGAGCGCGACGTCACATCACGTCACGTCAAAATTGCATCATTTCTGTCGCCGCTTTTTGATAAGCAAATAATACACGTTACTTGTAGACCCGAAGGCCATAATGTTAATAAACATTACATTGAAAAAACAGGTACACTGAAAGTGAAATATTTTCACCTCTTTCAACTCAAAAAACTATCCATTCTGGGAACTCGAGCGCGCTGAACTTGGCTCGTTTTTGAGATACAGCGGGAAATGCATATCTGTACCCCCTCACGCGACTCGTAACACGCCAAACGCCCAGATATTAATGGCCAGAAACCTAACACCATGCACCGTGCTTGTCGAAGCGCACCAACATCAGGCGCTCCACGCATATACGCAGGCTTTTCCGCCACCTGCTGTGACATGGCGCGATGTTCACAAAGCTGTTGAGGCGACAGAGGCGTTGAACAGATTCTGTAGACAATGCATGGCACAGCTGTCCTTCCATCCAATTTATGGTTGAACGAATTAAAGACAGCACCGACTAACATTTTGATCTGTACTGTAGTTTGGAAATCTAAAGTCGCTTGAATGTTTAATTCGCAACTGAGCAACTGTCACGAAAGTAACAATATTTCCACAGAGCATGCAGAGAGTTCACACTGCGCTTTGGTCCCACTGTCCTAGGAGACCCATGACGCATATACGTTTCACTTTTAATCATATATAGTGGATGCTGACGCATCATGGGGAAGTATTAGTGTTAACAACACGGTTCAAATTAAACAAATATCAAGCATCGCAATAGAAATTTCCACAACATAAGGGTTAAGAACTTTCTGCAGAGACATAAAAACGTCTTCAGCGACTGTCAAAAACGGTTGCATGACAAGTCCAGCTGTCTGCAGTCCGTCGGCAGAATGCATGTTCCAGGCTTGATACTCTGAAGGCTCCGTCGTCGGTCGCCGAAGTTGAGAAGCGTACAATTAGCTGAAGGTGTCTTCTTGGACTGTCAATGTCAATGTGTCCACTTATGCAGCGCATCAACAAACAATGCGCTGGACAGGCCATTTCAAGTAGGTAACAACAACCTACATGCCGAGTAAAATGGCTTGTGTTGCCGAAATTCGGGTGCTCCATGCATGGGTTCAGAGTTGTCCGTGGGTCGGGTCGACCCGTGGGTCGGGTCGGGTCGGGTCAAACTTTTGCAGTGTCTATTTTTGTCATGTTGCGGTATTTCGAAGGCATGGAATGACAGTCAACAACTGTAT
>Ga0056115_1002060_pt1 | contig 10100 bp, 4 predicted proteins | sample WorMetOlspDAHAB1_FD_77007 | JGI IMG/M metagenome (GOLD analysis project Ga0056115, IMG submission 77007) | Marine gutless worms symbiont microbial communities from Max Planck institute for Marine Microbiology, Germany - Olavius sp. DAHAB.1 ... | reverse complement strand
TTAAATCGTATTAAAAATCGCCAGTGCGGCTACATTTCTCATAAATTTTGAGTATAAAATGAGCACAATAATGTTATTAGTGTATATTAAATATTGTATATGTGACCTAATTTGTGACGTCATCAGTTGCTGTGTCTGAAGCTGCGACATGGGTAAAATCAATGTATATGAAAAATGCGTGATTTGAAACCAGAAAAAATATGGAAATCAAAGGAATTATTTTACATAAATCTCCAATTAATAGATGGTTTAGGAATGGAATTCACAGTTTGTTAAAGCGAGCTGATGTCAGAGGGAGCGCTGACATCATTTACCATATGTGACGCATATTGCTACTTTGTAGGTCAGTCATAGTTATTGACGTCAAAAAGTATGTCACGCAGAGAATATTTAATACTGACGGATAATATTATAGTGCTTGATAATTTCTTTAATTTGACGAAGAAATCTAATCTCATTGTCAGACTTTAATACGATTCAACACAATTTTTTGATAATTTGGTAGTGGCTTTGGACCACCCTGTACATGAAATAATTCGCGGTTTCTGTACACCATTTTTTGTTGTTAGGCAAAATTTAGACCTAAGTTTTTTTATCTCTCTAACACCACTGTCGAATAACAATTCATTGTGTTCTGCAGCACTCATCTGCGGCTCTGCAGTCAGATCGATCGAACTTCATTTATGCGATCGATTAATCACGATTATTCTGTAGGCCTACGTACTTGAACACCGATAACATTTAACTGGGTCGTGCATTGCGTAAATGTACTGTTCAAAATGTCGATACATTGTTAACGACAAAAAAAAACGAAAAATAGTGCACTAGTTAATAACAAGTTCGGATTGCATAAATTTAAACTTTAATTGCCCATCCGCTGCAATGCTTTTCTGACTGTTATGCGGCAATGTTTCAGCTCTAAAGGTTCACATGAGCGAAGGCGCCCACGATGCTGTGATAGCGTTTCCGGAATTCATCACTGAGTTTCGTGGTGAAATCTTTATTAAGGTTAAATTTTATTATTTGTAACAGCAGAATAGTGTTACGCTAGTTTAAACGCGTATTGTTTTCCGTTGTTTATTATACAAAATTATCCTGACATCAGTGACATGCAAGGCGTCTGACATACAAGAACATTTACGTTAAAATGTTGTTTGTCTTTTGGACGTGAAAAGATAGGCTCACATACAAAGCATGTTGTAAAAATACACAGTTGTAGCACAGTAAAAGATCACAAAGTGTATCACAACACCATAATATAGTTACAGCGTATGAATTGTGCATCATTTTTTTATATTTTACGAACTAATATGACTCTTTAATGGGCATTATTCTGTCTGTGATATTTTTAGGGAAAAGGGGTCATGACGACATTCTGGCTGACTGGAATAGACGCAAGCAAGGCTGTAAAACAACAGATCTAGACCGTTATCGAGATATAACATTTAATGTTGTGATGCAACGTGTACAACGTAGTCTACTTATCGATGTTGTAATGGTTTGTCTTCTTTTCTCTTCTTTTTTTCTTTTTAGCGTTTGACACACAGGTTGCAAGCGCGGTATGCGCAACTATAATTGTGTCAGTTATTATTTCTGCCAGACTGCCAGTCCTGTCATCAATGAGTTCTTACGTCGTTAACGTATTATAAAATAGTTTTCTTAACCTTCTGACCTGTAGACGGAGGGAGTCGATCTCGCAAAAACGTGTGGTCACAGCTCAAAAGACCGACGCCACTCTATACACGTTGTGCTACCACACTATCGTACTGTAGCTAGCGCATTGTTAGCTTGTGAATACTGTAGTTAGTGTGTAAATTTCAAGCACACATGAAAGCGAATGAAAATTTTGAAACGGTGCTTTTTGTCGAACAAACCAACGCAAAGAATTTCGACCGTTACAGCATATCACCTTCCGTTTTTTTTGGAAATCGTGACACAGTTTCCCAGTCCAACAGTATGACGGACACATGACATAAATATTGTGGCATATATCGCGCCTTCGTGCGATACAGAAGCGGTATAAGCTTAAAGGCCAACATTGGCAAACGTTTGCCCATTTTATGTTCACACGGCTGACATGTGAACTGCTAGACAATTTTAGCGTCACAAGATCAAAAGTTAACGGGGTAGTTCGTCAGTGGGTATTATACACAATTGTTGGAAGTCATATGACCAGAGAAGTCGCGATCCTACCGGCGTCGTAGCTGAACAGACAGCATTTGTCGCTGCTCTAATGCTATAAGCTTTATATAGAATGGTACATGAAACGAGCGGTGCTGTTTTGCGAAATATTGATGACGTTAACAAAAGCGATAATAAATGCGATAGCTATTCGCTTGTTTCTGTCACTTAATATAATGAACTGAATTTCTGCATTTAACAATGTTGATCGTCAAATACTTATTATTTGGTTGACACTCTGTGCACGCTAGAGACTATTTGCTAGACCAGTGAAATGTTTGTGCCCGTGGATAACTTAAGGTGTACATGTGCGTGCTGTGTGTTTATGTACTGTTTAAATTATACCTGCATGTTTGCTGTGTGTGGTACATTGTGTTTTTTTTGCTGTGAGCTTTGTGCTGAAATAAACGATTGATTGATTGAATATCAGAAATAGGACGTTTATTGCTCGATAGGCCATAATGCTTATACTGTGAGACGAAAAAATTTAGATGCAAACTTCAGTCACTTAATCCGTTAATCGCACAGTTTTATACTGCCCAAATCAAGTCCAGTCACGGACGCGAAATAATGTCTTCCGTGCCACGGCGGACACACCGTAGGCCTATTGCTGCAATTTTTTTCTTTGTCCTCCTGTTACTTCGAATAACTGTTAACGTATTCGTGAAGGTATCTCAAAGCTGGAGGCATGCATCCCCGTGTTATGCTGTTTCGTTTGATGTTCTCCACAATATACTAAAAGTATTATGTAACCTTATGTGCTGCCGTATTGCACGTTATTCGTGATGTTGCACAATGTTATCTAATGTGTAATTTGCTTTATTTCATAATATTTTGGTCACATGCGTGATACATAATTATAGCTGTTGTGCAGTCATGTTAGATGATTATTATTCATAGAAAAGGAGAAAGAGAAAAAAACGTTAAAACTCTAGAAAATACTTTTGTACATTGGAGAAGTCGCAAAATATTACGCCAGTTACGAAAACACCCACGAACTGTAATAACTTGACTATTTTCTGTACTTAATTGGTCACAAACGTCCCCCTGACACCATCCAAGCTTTGCAATATGTTGCTGTGTGTCTTTGAATACTCTGTATTTTAGTATTTGTCTTCGTGAAGTCGATATTACGATAGCGAATAAACAATAACATACGTATAGATTGATAGCTTGCTTAGCGTTGCTTACACAATATTTACACGTAGGCTATTTGTTTCTTATCTCTCACATTTATTAAAATCCTTGCTTATCTTGGCGCAGTGGATCCTTTTCACGAATTTTATTTCATTGAATATTGTAAACTACAGTGAATTTCAGTCATCGGCATATTAGTTGAAATATTCAGCACACGTGTGCAGTCTGCCGTATAATGCACAAAAGATTAGTATAGGCCATCCTTTTCGATATCGCTTCTATCAACGCGTAAACAACATCCAGCTGTTATGGACTATTTGAATGTACCTATACCGAACACCGCTTCGCGCGTGATACGCGTCGCAGAAACGCGCATTAGTTGACGCTTGTCTATTGTCATTCCATGAACCGTTAACGGCATATCACGTACAACGCGATGGCAGCTTGCATCACTTGTACTGTCACGCGCGATGCAGAATACTGCAGAGTCTGAATTGTTTCGCCGAATTTGACGACTGCAGCGGTCCGTAATTACGGAGCAAATGAAGCGTTAAACCTGCACGCGATTACCCGTTTACAACCAAGAATGTTTGCCTTTTGTGTTCGATCTGCTGTTTCGTCTTCACAAAAAAGTTGCCGACAAACGTCGCGAGAAACGGAAACGACACGACGTGCAGTGTGATCCACACTCAACGACAGTCACTTTCAGCGAATATCAGATGACGTCGCAAAACTGATTTCAATCGCTTTTTTTTGCGAATCGTTTCGACACATACGGCTGAAATGCAATAACAGTGGATTACACGGTTTCGGTCAGGACATCATCGCTTACAACCGGCCTAAATCACAAAAAATACATACAGTTTAAATAAAATTAAAATTGAATGTATAAATATTAAAAACAGTGCAAACCAGCTTGATACACGAGGTTCGTGATACATGGAGTAAATGCAACACCTGCCGTGAGATTCCGGGATATACAGTGTAATTACAGCGTTTTTTCACCGTGGCCCTTTAAACATTAGGGGCCTAACATGTACATCTACACGACCGATCAGTATGAGGCAGAGGCAACTACCAGCAGTGACAGTCAGTCACAAGCAGCCCAGCAGAGGGCCGGGACAGTCGCGTGACAGCGTTGACTAACTATATAGGTCAGACCGGTGTTTAGCAGAACACCATAGTCCGAATGCTCGGCTTACATTAAAGAGCAATTTCCTCGTTTACACAGCATCACGCTGCTCGTCATCATATCACATATATACTTGGTGGCTCGAAAAGTGTGCGACTACTTAATTCTCCTTAAATCGTATTGAAACCCCCTCAATAAAACTGTGTTATTGTCATCAAATTTGAGTGTAAAAGAAGCACTATACACGTTAGTGTATTCTCTACATGACCTTATTTGTTACGTCATCAGTGACAATTTTTGAAGCTAGGATATGGGTAAAATAGTTATGTATTATAAAATTGTAATTTAAAACCTGACGAAAGGTAGAAATTGATTTCCATCTAAAAGATGGTTTACGGGTGGAATTCACAGCTTCTTAAGGCGAACTTATGCAGAGCGCTGACATCGTTTAGCTTATTTGACCTATACGGCAGCTTTATGGCTAACGCACAGTGATTGACGTCTCAAATTAGGTCACGCGCAGAATATTTAACACCAAGTGATGATATCGTAGTATTGTTTTACATTGAAATTTGACGAAAAAATCTGATTTCATTGACAGGCTGTAATATAATTCAATAACATTTATTGATAAATCGACGCAGTGGCTTACTTTTTGGCCCACCCTGTATACCTTTAGTTCGCCTGCGAATGGCGGCAATACAAGCATTACTGCTCGTTTGGTGTTTTTATATGCGTTTATGTGTTAATGTTGTTGTCAACATGTTGTTGTTATTGTTGCCAGCTGCGCGGAGATAGGAAATCGTCACATCGCTCTCCCCACCCCCCGTGAAATTCACCCCCACCCACCGTACCCCATGGCACTGACTCAGCAATAGACCGGCAGTGCTAGTTCGACTGCACGGAACAGTCTGCCGGAGCCAGTTCGTTATGGGGTCAGCATTTCTTATCAGACACTTGCTGTAAAAGTTCTGTTCGCACCGTAGGCCGTACTATAGCGCACTGACCGCATTAGGCAGTTCTGACTGATGACGGACAACACAAATACAAGACATTGACAGTTTACTGCAGAGATCACAAAACTGAACGATGAACGAGTGTGACACATATATGTAGAAAGGCCATAATGATTAACTGCCAAGAAACATTGAGTTTCGAAATTTAACCGCAATTTTGTAAACATAATGACAATGAATCGCAGGAAGACCGGATTTTGGCGCATTTCGCTAGAGCTAGTCTATCTCTAGTGATTTCAGATGCTATACCGTTTATTACCGTAGTTGACGAAGAGTGTAGCATAAACTAATTCGGACTGTATGTCCGCTGCATCGAGTAGTATGATAGTGACGGACAAGATTCTCGTAGAATGGTGTTATCAGCCAATCAAACTACGCGACAAAGCTGCCAATCAAGCTATTCACGTAGGCCTACTGTATGGGCTGCGCGAGGAGCCGATGTGAAGTATAGAGAGCCTGTTCATAATCTCTGACTGGACATATCTCACGGCTGTTTTACAGAGGGAGATGGTTCGAAGACGCCGTTCGCTGTCGCTTCTGCTGTACGTTCTTGGACAGATTCTGTTCATTGTCAGCCCGTCAGCTGTCTCGTCACCCGAAGACAAGATCATCCGCATTGGATATCTTTCGACGTTCTTGTCCAATGCAGGAGCCATTAACGTCGCTATCGATCGAGCTCAGAGCGAAGGCCTTTTTCTCGAGTACAATTTCAGGTACATTTGCTACCACAATTCTGTCAATGAGGATGCGATGTCGAAGTAACAGGAGTTGGAGGCTAGCAAAGACGCTATTAATGTTTATGACGTTATAACGATTTTGGTCATTAATAGGGGTCTAATGGTCGTATTTCTTATTTCTGACATTAAACATTTAAAGACATTTTTACCTTTAGCTATATATTTTCAATCGCATTTCTATTTTAATCGCTCTACTGTCATCTTGTGTTATTATTATTTTCATTTAAAGAGTTTTCCATTTCCGGTTTTGTTTGTGCAGTTTATTTTATGTTTTGCAAATATGTTTGGCTTGAAAAAAATTCGGATAATAATGCTACTACAAGGTAATGAAAAAGTTTAATGATTGCTATTTCGATATTTGATGTTCATATTTATGACAATGTCGACACGACGAATGGACATTGATCAAGCATCGTCCACAGTCCAGTTCCAGTTTCAAATTGCAATTTAGCGAAGAACGGTACGTATGCAGCGCTGACAATGATCCAGAAACAAGATGTTGACGTCATCTTCGGACCTATATGTTCTGGAGGTAAGCCACCAATGATAGCAACTTTATTAGAACACCATGCCTTGTTACGAGCATACATCACTCTAAGAATATAGGGCCTAATTTCAATATACGCCTGTTGTATTTAATGGTTGTATTCGCTATGTGCCATCTCATGTAACTGCACAGTATTAACCCTGCATATCTCTTTGCATAGTTGTTATAGCTTCCAGTCATAAGCAAACCATTAAGATATTGTCTCGGATCTGCTGCTACAATAATCAACTGCTGGATCTATCCGTCAAACTTTCCACTTACGGAGGTCGTGCTTTTAGCTTTACCGATTCAGCCGTTTGGAATAACCTGAATATCTTATCGATTCGTCACTGACTCGGAATATACTCTTGGTTTGTTCATTGTTATCTGAATACATTCCCGTTCGATCGTCATTAAATCGGGATTAAATTCAGGCAGCGCGATGTACGGATTCTATGACTGTGTCATTATTGTGCTAATTTTAGTGTGTGAAACTGTCGGTTACCTCATGTCCTACTACAACCGCCCGTTCTTCCCAGACGCGTGTGCCGACGCCACCCTAGACGATTCGACGGTGTTCGATACGATGGTGCGTATTTCCGGAACGTACGCCGGTTACGCGCGGACATTCAAGACCATCGCTGCTGAGCACGGTTGGCGACACTTAGTCGTCGTGTCGGACGACGAGGGAAATGTCTGCTTCTATGGAGCGAGAGCTTTCGAAGAGCTATTCGGCACCGACGGAAATTACACTTTCACGTGGCTGAGATTCAGCGCTGAGCCAACAGATGAACAGCTCGACGACATTCTGCAGCAGATTCGATCGCGCACTAGAGGTTTTGCTGTTGATGGTTGATGTCATTTGAATGTGAATTACTATATCCGGACTATCGCGTGTTCTCATACACTGTAGGTTACAAGTCGAAAGTATGACTGTCATCATCAGCATTTTATTTGCTCGAAAAATGACATTTAAAAACAAACAAGTACAATAAGGACACAATTAACAGAGCAGGACAGCTAGGCTAACCATATAGCACTAACAGCTGCCCGAAAAACATAACCACAGAACTAAACTCGAGATAATCGGAAAAACTAAGAGAATTGACAGAATTCTTAAACTTAACTAAAGAGGAAAAGTCAACACTGTCAGGAGACAAACCATTCCATACATCAAGACACGCTCTGAGAAAAATGAAGACCTTACTGTGCACGAACAATGACGCTTGTAAATCTTGTATGGGTGCCCTCTGGTAACAGATGTAGTTCTAATTTCGAAGAAATTATTACAGTCTATATCAATCAATCCAAAGATTATTTTATAGCAGTAAATTAAATCAAAACGCAACAGACGTAGTTCCAAACTAGGCAGCTTGAACTATATGAAAGTATGTTTCATCTTTAGCTTCACAGAGTATAGGCAGCCATGCCAGTGTGTAGTGTGCGCAGTAGTCCTGTAGTCCTACATCTTACATAAATGTTTAATGATTCGGTCTCACTGCCAGATAAAGATCTCTCATCCAGTTATTGCTGAAAGTTTAATGATCACGTTTCTGGTTCTCATTATTTGGCTCGAAAGTAAGAGTTTTGAGGATGTAGATCGGATGTAGATGATTGGTGCAATTACGAGATCAATTTTTAAACTATAATATCGTTTCGTTTTGGATTCGCAGTGTGATGGAGTCCAATGTGTTGCATGTAACACAGTGGTGGTGTTTTGTCACTCGAATCCGACGATCATGGGGCGCTTTCTGTATAGCGCACAGGACCACAACATGACGAATGGCGATTTCGTGTTCTTCACTTACTGGGCGCGACGAGCATCTTACACTGACCGGCTTTGGACTTGGTTCGGAGGATATGATCCAGCTGATCTGCCGAAACGTCTACGAGCTTTCTATGTCGTTAAACAGGTCCTTCACTCTTTTCTTGTCATTGGTTTACCAAAGTTGTGCCCAAAATGGCACACAAAAAATGATCCCTTGTAATATTCACTAAAAGTTTCGTTTCACTTTAGTTTTTTGAATGAAATTTAACAAAAGCCGTTATTTTTTATCTCCAAATTTTTGCTGTCAAATGACCTGAAAACATTTTAAAAAATCCCAAAACAGCACGGTATACAGTGTTTCTCAAAAACGGCCATCTTTGGTGCACAGAGCGATTCTACTAACTTATAGTGAACAAAATCACTATACAGTAAAAACAGTTTCAATATGCTTAACAAATGTTCTGTTAATAGCATCGATTGATATGACTGAAAGCTTATGGCTCTGAGAGTAGCTAGATGTGTAAAAAGGCTGTTGCTCTGAAAAGAGAAATAAAATGGCATTGTTTATCAGATGCTCAGTGAGACGTTCTGTTCGCTTCAGGCTTCCATATTTCGATTTTTTTCTCGATCAGCCACTTTTTGGATCACATTCTGTATAAGGCGTGTCAGTGAGGCGCAGCACTAAGTCGACTGTGAACAACGCGATTTATATCTATGTTCCAGCATCAGCACAGAAATTTCGTCGGTATTTGTTAAGCGGCCACAGATAATAAGCGACATAATTCGGCGTTTCCTGCTGAAGGAGGTGGACTGCTTCAAGTCGGAATCGCGTCATTTTCTGTCGCTGCGATTGTGTTGCGTCGCGTGTCAGTCAGTCGTGATGTCATATCGCTACTGTCATAAGGCAGTTGCGTTAATGTCAAACTCCACCCAAGAGACAAACAGACAAAAAAGACAAAAGACTTGTTTCAGTTTTTTTGTCTGTCTCTTAGATGGAGTTTGACACTTATGGGGGTTAGACGGACAGTGAGGGCAAAACGGCTGCTGGCGCCAGGACGGCAGTGTGCATAGGAGCGCCACTTGCTGCATATCGACAACATTAAGTTCGCAGTGTAATTGCTGTTCAGTGCTATGCAGTACGCATGTCCAATGAGAAATATATGTAGGCCTAAAATAATCTTTGTATTTTCAAAAAATTAGTTACAATTGCTGCTGGAATAATTAAAGCACAAGTTTCTTATGATAATAACGATGTTTATTATAACAAATTGAGCTCCTGTATTCGTCAGCATTGTGACAGACCTCAGAAACGCGACACACTCCGTCCGTCTTACGCCTATACGCAGCTCCCCAGTTATGAAAGTCACCCACCGAAACAAAACACTTCGGTTGCTGCTATTTAAAAGCAGTTGACCGTGTCAGTTCCAAAAGTGCGCTAATCCTTTTTACCAAAAGTTCCATAACCGGTTTGCCCTTATCGAAACTCAAACTTGCCGACGTCTGGGCTTTTTGAAACACACTATCACTTAAAGGCAGTCTGCGCCTGACACGTTGTGTATGCCAGATTTTGTGGGCGGACGATATCGGCCCGAAAGCTGAAGAG
>Ga0056115_1002059_pt1 | contig 10100 bp, 8 predicted proteins | sample WorMetOlspDAHAB1_FD_77007 | JGI IMG/M metagenome (GOLD analysis project Ga0056115, IMG submission 77007) | Marine gutless worms symbiont microbial communities from Max Planck institute for Marine Microbiology, Germany - Olavius sp. DAHAB.1 ... | reverse complement strand
TATATATATATATATATATATATATATATATATATATATATATATATATTTATTTTTCACACATATAAACGCCACTAAACAACCTCCTGAGGACTCAACACAATTCACAAACAAAGTAAATATAACAAACATATAAAATTTTTGTGCTCATTTTTAATCAAAACTGATGAAAAATCTAACCTCACTTTAATGAGATTTAATGACGATTCTTGATAGTGGTTTACTTTTTTGGGGCCAGCCTGTAAAGTCCTATATGAACACCCTCACCTGGAGGAGAAGGGGAGCATAATTTCATCTTTCACATTCCGTAAATTCCATATATTTTGAAGTTTTTCGTAGCTTTTGAAGCCTTCCAACATCACAGACAAACGGAGGCGAGCACACTGCGTCAAAAACTTTTTGCATTGATGTTGTCAGACTGTCTTATGACACATCGTCTGTTGTCTCAAGTTTGTCATAAATTTTTCCTGCATTTGTCCTAAGTTGTCAAATTCCACTTATCCTAAGCTTCTCGTGTGTTGCTCTCAAGATTCTTTGTCAACGCGTCACTGGAATGTCTCAGAGACTCATCATTAACTGTTGATGCTTTTAGACATTATCTGGCGACATACTTGTTTGCTGACTATTAATTAGAGCCCAATTCCTGTGACATTAGAGTGCTAGGTGTACTCTGTGACTGTCGCGCTCTCTAATTTCATTATCATTGTGATAAAATGTGGAATATGGCTGTAGTTGTTTGTTGTTGTAGATATGTTTGAGCTGGTGGCAGATAGCCGAGGCCAAGCTGATCATGATCACTTGGCTCAACTGCTGCGCAACTGCATTCAGATTCCAAAGCAACTGGGTGAAGTCGCTTCATTTGGTGGCAGCAACGTTGAACCGAGCGTTCAGAGCTGCATGGAGCAGGTCTGATCAGTTCATGAGTCGATTTGTATTGTTTTCACTCTTGATGGAAATTTTTTGTTTGCATCATGTATAGTCATCGTGTTGTTGTCATCGTCATCATCTTGAAATTTCTAGTTCGCCCAGTGCACTAAGAAGGCAGATGCATTTACAACTGTGTATGAGCACAACTGTAAAAAGTGGGAAAGAATTAATGAAAATTTGTTGAATGAAAGCTATTCATGAGTGGTTTGACATGGTCGTTTGTGAGGTAGGAAGCATGGTGATTTGGTGGGACAATTGGCTATACCAGAGTTGGAGTGGAACCTGACTAGACTGACACACTGTTGGTGTCCTTTGATCGTCGAGGAGGTGCGCTGACGTAATGGTGTGCATAAGTGACCACACCATGGCGAAAGCACGATGATTTGCTCACGCCAGAACATGGTTGAGTGAATTATGATCATGCGCAGCCAGGCGTGCCATGAGCGACCAGTGGGCTCTCCATTTCCAGTTTGTAAGCAGGACTGCTAAGCTGGCCAACAATGCTCAACAGATACCCCATGTTCACAAGCGACGACGTCTTTCGTGGACTACTTTCATTAAACTCGCTTTCTCAGCCACGTTGTCCAGTGCTTATCATTTTTCACTAGCTAAAGCTGTCTGCTATTTGTTCTCTGTATACACCTATAGTACAGTGTATGTGCGCCCGTGTGTGTTTGCCAAGGTGGGCAACCGTATGCAGGTAGAGGTGAGTGATTTTGTGGAGTGGATGAAACTGGAGCCTCAGTCAGTGGTCTGGATTCCAGTGATGCATCGACTTGCTGGCGCTGAAGCTGCTGAGCACAACAGTCGCTGTGCTGTCTGCCGCACTGCTCCCATTGTTGGCATCAGGTCAGTTTCCAGTTTTATTGCCTGCAACTGAGAAAATGTTAAACAATCCAAATGGTATTGAAGGATTGAATCTTAAGAAGAAACAAACAGAAAAACTGGCAAGATAAAGTTTTCAGTGTGTTAAGGGTCAAATTCTACTATGTATTGCTGCAAACATGGATTTAAACTGGTTAAACCAGCTGAAAACAAATATCAGCAAATTACATGTTCTGTAGCACTTTTTGTTGTAACTGTGAAGTGAAATAGTCATGCGTCTTGCATGTGAATAGTCTTTGAATTAAGCAGCCGTCACCACGTCATGTCACGTTTAGTGCAGTGGCATATTGGCTTCTCGTCTGTTTTTCAGTTAACTTTAATTTTGTGCGCAATGTTAACATGCATCAACCAGTAATATTATATTGCATGCTAAAATCTTAAAAGCTAAAACATTGTCCGCACAATTGAAATGAAAGTGAAACAAACTGAAACCATACAGTTTCAAAACAGTAGTGAAACTGTTTTGTTTCAGCCAAAACAAAATGCGCCAGCTGTGAAACGTTTTTAGCTGGTTTAGCCAATCACTGTCGGTATCAGCTGTTTGTTCGCCAAACCAGAGACGAGGGCGATGTGATGACGTATGCGTGACGTCGTTGTAGTCAGTGCTGTATACTAGTGCATTACTGTAAGACGTTACTTTTTGGAGAAACTACAAGAGTAACACGTTACATCCTGCCTAAAGTAACTCGTACAGTAACTATTTACTTTTTACTGAAACTAGTAGCGCATATGATTTCCATGTTTGTTGACTAAAGTTTGACAGCATCATAGACAGCAGTTTTGCATAAACAGCGGATACCAGCTGTGATTGGCTAAAACAGCTATTACGTTTCATGGCTGTTGTGGCTGAAACAAAACAGTTTCAAAATTGTTTTAAAACTGTTTTGAAACTTTTGTTTCAGTTTCATTTCAATTATGCGGATAGTTTATGTTTTGCGTGTGTAGCAGAGTTAGATGCCTATTCTCAGTTTTGTGGTGTGATGTGAAAATTCTGCACATACACTTATGCATGTTTGTGTCACCAGATATCGCTGTCTGAAGTGCTTCATTTTTGACATGTGTCAGAAGTGCTTTTTCTCGGGTCAGACATCGAAAAGCCACAAACTGACACATCCAATGCAGGAGTACTGCAGTGCGGTACGTTCTGCACACGCACATACATACACTGTTAACACAGAGGTGAATAAATGCCACACTGTTGTTGAGCAAAGTTTGTTATTGTTGCTGTTATTGTTGTGCTTTGTTTTTTTCAGACATCATCGAGCGAAAACGTGAGGGATTTGACGAAGGTTCTCAAGAACAAGTTTCGCTCAAAACGTTACTTCAGAAAGCATCCTCGACTTGGCTATCTGCCACTGCAAACAAGCCTCGAAGCTGGAACTCTTGAAAGGTGCAGCTGTGTGATGTCGGAAACAGTTATTTTGTGTGGCCCTAATAAAATCTGTTGGTAACTGTTGTACCATTTATGTACTGACATCTTTCACTAGTCCTCAAGTAGGTGTCAGCCAGTTAGGTGCATGCAGTCTTGCAGCCATAGCGACTGCCTTCCTATCAATCGTGGTTGTTGGCGCGGGTGTGTGGACTAGCAACCAGCTAGCTGTGGCTATCGGAATTACTTTTAGGCTTTGTTTTAATTTCTGATTTTCAAAACAAGCACATGCCCAGTTAACTAGGAAAAGTTTTAAATTTAATTCTTATGTCATACTGATTTGCGTAAGGTCTCAGAATGCAGGACTTGCGCTTGCTTACAGCCTACTGGCTTACTCACTCGACATCTCTTGTAACAGACAAATGACGGTTACAAAAATTTGCATGGACCATTTGTGTCCACTCTGCAATTGAGACAGTGAAACTTTGCTACACTTTCTAGATAAATGTGCAGTCACAGTGGCTGCAGATAAAACATAAGAAGCGTTGAGGCTGCTTTACTAGTACTCTCTTGAGGTTCATAAGATCCTAAAAGAGATTCACAAAGATAGGTTAGTTTGGAGTTTTGCATTGACCTGAATTGCTGTCTCCATGCTAGATGGAGTTAACTCTCGACATTAATACAGTCTATCCAGTAGAAAAGGTAAAGGTAAAGGTGAAGGTAAAGGTAAGATGATGCTGATTTTAAGTACTGGGTTTGCAAATATTACTGAGACTGCATGCAAGTATAGGTGTATCTTGTATCTGTATACAGAATCATTGTAGCATGTAACCCTGTGGTTAAGCAAGTAGACAGTAACCTTGTCTGGTATTATCAAAGCTTTTGATGTGTATTGAAATTTTTCATGATGACGAACGTGAAATAGTTATACTGTAAAATAGCTTGTAAATAGTTTAACAAACTAATTTTATTGAGTTTAACTAATTTTAAAAATTTGTTATAACTATTAGTTTAACTACTGTCTTTTAGTTGAAATTAAGTTTTAGTGTAACTAAAAACTCGAACTTTCGAATTCCCGCATTAATTTGCGCATTAACACGTTAAACAGTTAATCGTGATTAAAAAGATTAATGCCATTAAAAGTTTCAACGTTGCTGCAAATACGCCACCAAGAGATTGCAAATGCCCTTCAGGTCGGCGTTTTCCCCACGCATAGACAGGTTAGTATGTGTAATGTATTTTTCAGATCACTGATTGCTGTGCTGTAAGGTGTAGGCCTACTGTTTAAACGTCTAATAATGCATAAACGCGCAATTAGTTTTTTTTATCACAGCAATTAACGTGATTAAAAATTAATCACTCCAAAGCTGTACTAAAAACATTTAGTTACTTGCCCATCACTGGTCGACGCCACTGTCTGTCTCTGTTGTCATTCACACAGTGGTCCAGGCGTTTTCATTCGTCAGTTACGCACTGTCACATCTTGTCCACATTTTGGATTTTTCTTCATTGCTGAAGAATACCTGATATTCTGTGACCAACCGGGCTGAAGTCTTGACTATTTGGAAGCCACAGTGATGGCGGGATGAAGTCTGTTGAGAAGATTGGCCTATTCTTTTACATCTTTTAATGACTTCATCGTTTGCAAACAACAGTTAACATGAATAGTTAATATGAAACAATGAAACACTTAACATGAAATATTTTTAAACAGCCAACAGTAGCTTCACTAAAACCCTGCAAATGAGCCATGTTTCACTAATTTGCACTAATCTGTTTTCTACAAGCTAATGTTTGTTTACCTGGAGTAGCCTCAACTGCAGTCCATCCACAGGTGAGGCTCGTAGGTTTAGCGGGCATCCATAAAAACCCACCCTGGTTTCTCGAATTTGTTGCAATTTATTTTTAAAAGCTGTTTATTATGCCCATTGCATCCACCACGTGCTGATCCATCTGATTTCCATCCCTTAACAATCCTCCGTGAAAAAATGCTTTATTACATCCATATTACTCCTTACCTTAACTAATTTTGCACTGTGACCTCGAATGCCTTTGCTTCTCTTGTCCAAGATTAAAAAAATCACTGATTTCATAATGTAACATATCCCTTCATCGTCTTCAAAACCTCAGTTAAGTCAGACCTATTTCGTCTTTCCCCCAAACTCTGTAGATGTAACTTTTCCGGCCTCTCCATATATGGCAAGTATCCCATACCATTTTGGTGAATCTTCTTTGCACCCTCTCCAGAAGTTCCTTATCCTTAGAGTAATGCAGATTCCAAGCAGTTACACAGTACTCTAAAGAAGTGTGGTCATACTAAGGCCTTTTGTAATTTAACCATTATTTCCAGTTCTTTGTTCCTAATCGTTTTTAGCATTCCCAATACTCTGTTAGCACACACATTGCTGCTCACTTTTCATATCCGAGCTAAGCATTATTCCTAAATCCTACTCTTTTTCCATAACCTGCGACTTCTGGCCTAGCATACTATACTCATAATTCACATTATTCCTACCTATATGCATTACTTTACATTTGTTAGTATTCATTGTCATATGCCATTTGCCTGTCCAATCAACTATTACATTCAAATCCTTTTCTAGCTGATTTCTTTCTGTTGCTTCAGACTAGTTTCCAAATATCTTAACGTCATCGGCAAACTTCAATATGTGGCTAACCACACCCGACTCCAAATCATTGATATAAATCAAAATTAACAACAGTCATAAGATCGATCCCTGCGGTACTCCACTCACAACCTATAGCCACTCTGAAAATTTACCCAAAACAAAGCCCCTGCCTGCGACCTCGCGACCAATTACCCAAATTCCTCAACACCTTACCTCCTATGCCGTGTTTCCTTAGTTTCTCCAAAAGTCTATTGTGCGGGACCTTGTCAAAAGCATTAGCCATATCCAAAAATACCACTTCTATGCTGTAACCTACATCGACCTGACACAGTACCTTCTCCAGAAATGGCAATAAGTTTGGTAAACACGATCTTCCCTTCCTGTGTGGCTCGGTGGCTTAGTGGTTAGGGCGTCGGACTTGCGACTGGAGATCGCGGGTTCAATCCCAGCCGCTGCACTGTCGAGTGCGACTTTGGACAAGTTGTTCACACACATTGCCCAGCGCCTCTGAAGTTACGACCTTATGGCGCTATATAAATCAGTTTAAATTAAAAAAAAATTCCTAAGTGTGCCAGCTCTCTGTAAACTTTCGGGCTCACTATAAAATAGTTTGACTTTACTTTTACTAAATGCATGCTGTACTAAATGCATGCTGCGTGCGTATCTCTGATAAGTTCATACTTCTCTAGAAATTCAACCATGTTATCCTTAATGATAGCTTAAAATAAATTGCAAATCTCTGAGGTTAGATTCACAGGAATGTAGTTACTGACTGAACTCTTACTGCCTCCATGGTATAAAGGGATAACATTGGCCTCTTTCCAATCCTCAGGTACTTTCTCCTGAACCCTAGGAGCTAAATCATCTGCGCCACCAACTTTATTATCCGTCGAACCCTGCAGTTTCTTTGCTATCATCACTTGGGTTATTTCTGTGTTACATAATTCTTCCTCTTCACTTCCCTTAAACAGCCTTTTGGCCTCTGTAGACGTTTTCATTTTTTATGAAGCACAGTGTAGTACCAGGACTTTTAACGTTAATAATAATAATAATAATAATAATAATAATACAAAATTTATATAGAGCCATAATGCCGTTCCTTAGGGAGTCTTCCACCTCCGTCGTTCACTCCAAGCTTTCTATTGCAACTCTGTACTATGGTAATGTAATGATGTAATGGTCTTCTGAATTTTCAAATAAGTCGTCTCTAACACATCCAGAATGATCTTGCTCGAACTGTGTCCAGGCTCCAAAATTTAACACATTACTCTTATTCTGAAATCTCTTCACTGGCTTAAAGTTTCTGAATGAATTGAATATAAAATAATTTCTCTCACTTACAAAATTCTCAATACCACTCAGCCACCATATCTCTATGACCTTGTATCTATTCAGCCTCCTCATGGTCACAACACATGCTCTTCACCTTAAGTCACTCTGATCAAACTTTCTTCATCACTCAAAGTCACTCATTGTTCCTTCTGACATGTTTCACCTCACCTTTGTCCTAGCTTCCTACAGCACTCAGAATTCCTCATCCAAATTATTCACCCCCCTCTCAGCGACCTTTATTTGAACATGCCGGTTTAACTTGCTAAACTCTACTATCACCTTCCATCACTTTTTCTCCGCCTCCGAAATGACCTGTATTGTGTCGAGTGGGGCGTTAAACTCTACTCACTCACTCCCCATCACTTTTTCACTGTTTCACTCTGAGCACTGAGCTCAAAACTTAAATTTTTTTCCGAAAATCTTATCCTCCACCGTTCCACCATAGTCTGTTTCTGTCTGTCGGACTGATGTCAACGGCTCTAGATCTTTTACCGGATTTATTTTCTCATTGGTTTTTATGTTTTATTTTCATTTCTTTCTGATTTTAGTTACTCCTAATGTGTGGCAGACTAATTTGGCCAGCTCTCTGGTCAACTTTTTGGTGCAAGATAATACATTTATGTTACTATTATTATTCTGTCTTTTGCACAAAACACTTCACTGGATTAGGTTTTATGCTGTAGATCATTTCTGTAAATGTTTTCCACTTTGATTGCATATGTTTGTCTCAACTGCTGCACACCAGCATTCAAGTGCATTGTGAGATGCGCTCGTGTTATTGTTAGGAGCGCAAGCGAAGACTCATCAGTTCATAGTCGATCAGCATTGAGCATGGTGGCGTTGAACCAGAGTACAACGGCCAGTGTGTCGTCCACGCCAAAACAGCAATGCCATGTCATAGTCGGCACTGCTCACAGGTGTTACAGGCATCGTGAGGTCACATGCGACTCGCACACACTACTTGATGTCACGTTGCCGTCCATAGCGCATCCCCAACGGGGTCACCACTATGAATCGATAGAAGTATCGGTCATCAGTCTGTCTGTCTGCCTCAGTGAATGTGCATCCCATGTATGCACCTAATTTGAAAAGGAAAAAGTGCAAGAAGGCCCTAATTGAGTTGAAGGTTGCCCATGTTACATGTAACCAGGCTACCCATTTATCCGCCGAAAGGTCAATCAATTAATCAATTAATCAATCAATCAAACCATTTAAAGGTTAAGGTCACCATACAAACAGTGCAGGCTGATGGACTATATGGTGGATGGCGTCGATGTCAGATGACTTCAAACCTACCCACCAGAGACCACAATTCAGGTCCAGTGTGCAGCCCAAACTTACCAGTAAGGTTATATAATTTTATTTGAGGCTTTTGAAGCCTTGAGAGAATAGTAAAGCGGAGTTTGAACCCATTATGTCTCTTCAAGCAGCCTGCAACATTCACCTAATAAATAGAGTGAAAATTTCACTGTTCTGTTGCTGCAATGGTTTCATTGCCGTCTCCATTCTTCATTGTTGCACACAGAAACACATTTCCCACCTTCAACAAGTTGCCGTCTGATTCAAGCGAGACAGAAGAAATCTGCCGTATCTGAAGCCAGATTCAAACAAGTTTATAATGACTGAATCCGATCAGTTGTAGCTTCCGGTTGTCTTCATGTTAAAAATGAGATCATAAGATGAACATGGCAACATGATAAAACTGTAACTACTGAAGAATATGCAGCAACATCGGTTGTTGTAAACATTCTGTGATTAGTGTTATGGATTACCTGTTGCTCACTTCATCCCTGGAATGACCTATTATGTGTCGACCTATTATGTGTCGGGTGGGACGTTAAACCTTACTCACTCACATCTGTTGTTCACTGGGTGTTCCTTTGATGTTAGTGATGCGTAAACGGTGATTCTTCACCGCCGAATAAGTCTGTCTTGCAATGCCATGGGCTCTCATGTTAGATCACGCTCCAGGTCATGCATGCTTCTACCATGAGGCAGGTACGTCTGTCCATGGCAGCTTTGATTGACTTGACTTGACTTTGCCAACTCCATTCTTCATGTTGCCCACAGAAACACATTTCCCACCTTCAACAAGTTCAGAACTCGTTCGCAAGAGTGGTTGTAAAACAGCGTTCTTGTATGTCCTCCTCTTCCTCTTCTGCCTTACCAGAAAAGCTCTATTGGCTTCCAGGTGAAAGGCGTATACGGCCACATTAATTCATGAAGCAGTACATACCGGTTCAGCGGTTCTTCACCATGGCTTGCCGACCTTTTGCAGCACCATAGACGTACAAGGTCTATGCGCTTTTCTACCACCTGTCAGTGCCACGTCACAACCTCAATTTCGGTTCACGAGTTCCATGTTTATTCTGCCTCAACAATTTGAACACTTCGTGACTAAAATTCACTCACTCATCACTGCTTTTGGACTTAAACTGAAGACACTGCTTTCAGTCGGCTTGTACCACCCAATAGAAACCCAGCCACAATTGCGCCCTGATTATTACCAGTAGTTAGCGCTATGTGCAAATTATTTACTTACTTACTTACTTACTTACTTACTTACTTTGAAATAAGCTCGTTTCAGACTTCCTAAGTTACCACACTGACATGTTCATGTCTGCTGAACCTGAAGCCGGTTGGTTTTGACTCGAAACAGTTGCAGCAGCCAGCTCGTGTGCATCAAAGTGCCCGCCTGCGGGACACCAGCCACCACCTATCTCGTTTTCTTTACCCGGAATCATACAGAAAGAGAGTAAAGTGATAACTGAATCACATTATTATTGTTATTATTCACAGCACTTATGTAATACAGCACTCTTGCAAAACTGTAACCCAAACAATTTATTTAGTATGAAAAACAGATTAATGCTCATTACCGGAATAATAATAATAATAATAATAATAATAATACGAAATTTATATAGCGCCATAATGCCGTTAGGCGGCTACAGAAT
>Ga0056115_1002058_pt1 | contig 10101 bp, 8 predicted proteins | sample WorMetOlspDAHAB1_FD_77007 | JGI IMG/M metagenome (GOLD analysis project Ga0056115, IMG submission 77007) | Marine gutless worms symbiont microbial communities from Max Planck institute for Marine Microbiology, Germany - Olavius sp. DAHAB.1 ... | reverse complement strand
TGTTATTAATAGGAGATAATCGTCAACTCAAGACACTCGACGCAATAATACACTTGGCGTCCCTGGATCACTGGTATAGGTGTATGCGTGTATGCAGCAACAGTATTGAGTCTGCTACACAGACTGACAGGAAGTTGCACTGGTTTGACAGGTAGGTCTTTGATGTTCGCCAGCGCTGTACTTAAGCCCACTTCCCCGTCAACTGGCCGCTACCACCCGCTGTGACAGGCGGCCGGGGCGCGAGATTAGTCAAGGTTACACGAGATTTGCGACGTTTATGGTGGCAGTGGCAACTGATTGAGCGAGATGCACTAATCTACTAATAGACAGTACAAATCACTCGTAATTCGAAATCGAGATTTTTTTTCAAAAAATCAAATCGAATCAAGTATAGAAATTTCGGAATCGTCCATCACTATTGGTGAATCTGGTAAATCTGACAAGTCTTAAATAGGGATTGCAATCCCGGATGCCTGCCGTTTTCTCAATCACAAATATAAGAATTACCTATGCCCAAATCCCTGCATTTTCGGGATTGAAAAATTGATTATTGCACAAATTTACCCACGTTAAGATACAGACGAGCCAGAGCAGATATGATTGAAGTTTACAAGATAATACATAAACATTACGATGTGAGTTTAGCAGTAAATGTTTCACTTAATAAAAGCACTTCTACTTGAGGTAATAAACATAAAATTTACAATTATACATTTCATTATTACGTTAGAAAATACTTTTTTGTCCACGAGTAGTAAATGTTTGGAATAGCCAGCCTGATTATGTAGTAGATGCAGAAAACACTAACACCTTTAAAGCATGCCAACATATTTTCTGGCGACATCAGGATATGCTTTTTGATTACAATATTTACATTGCTGAGCTAAGAAGAATCGGAAGCAGGTAACAAGTGTAATTCGTATATTGAGATATGGACACAGGTGCTTGCACCTGCATCCTTGAAGCTTGTTGTCTTGTCTTGTGTTGTCTTGTCCAGTTGTCTGCCTTCTTATAGCTTTATCTATATGGCTTTTTTACTTTTCACATGTGGTCTTTAATACGGCACACTAGGCCAGATCACCGCTGTGTTCAGCATGGTTACATCATTTTTTAATTACATCATTAAGAAAACTGGACATGTTCCACTTCATTATGAACAAATACGGGTTGCAGGTAGACCTATTGCTGCTTTAACTGTTTCGTTTTTGCTTCAAATTCTGACAGTTTCATGTGCTGTGAAAGTACGAGCAGTGCTGATGAAATAAAAATTGCCATTGTTCACGCATACGTTGATGTCACAGTAAATTCTGTAGTCTCGGCCGGATACTGGGATTAGAAATTCCCCGATCCCAAATCTTGGGATTGAGAAAAAGGCTCTGTGGTTGCAATCCCTGGTCCTAAAAGTACAGTACTGTACTGGTAACTTGACGGGTATCGGTCAACTCATCACATGGTCAGCTTGTCAGGAGTTGACTGTTTAGTATCGTGTTGTAATATTGTAGTATTTCGACTATTTATCTAAGTCTACAAATAGGGTTGCTGTTTAGTGTTTCGTGGTTATGAATCCATATGCACGACGTGTTGTCATTGTTGCTCTTATGTTGTTAACGAATTGTCCATATTATGAGTTGTTTTGAATTTAACTATACAGTTCACAGACAAAATTATTCGCAGACTGGTTGATTCATGGAAATGTTTGCTCAAAATGTACAGAAAATTGGGATAAGATAATTACTGTAAATATGATTTAATTTACGATAATTTATGATAATGACTGCATTTTTCCAGGGTATAATGTTCATTTAAACGTGATTTATATAGGTGCTGCGTTAGTCAAGTTGGGCAGAATTTTACGTAATGTGTTTAGCTAAACTTTAGCTGGTTGTGAGGACGACCCTCGGAGTGGCGATTATTTTACGAGCTTAATGTAGAACTATTTTGCTTACATGAAATTATCTGTGTATCACTAAATGCTAATATTTTATTTCAACAAACAAAAGAGACTTGATATGTTTTAAATGTTATTATAAAATAAACACGGGTGCGAATATGTACAAGTGCGAGCGAACATGCAATGAATATAGAAAAACAGTTACAAATATCTCCAGGAATGACTACTGAGCTATGTTCAGAGCCCGCACAACACTACGAATTAGTTTGCCAGATAAACAATGTCCACTGGCCAAACTGCAGATAACTACAATATAAACGAACAATGTCTACAAGAAAACTCGGTGGCAGTTTCCTTGCTTACGTGCTCAACCGAACTCCGAAATACGCGAACTGTTCACTAATACAATAGTGAGTTATAATATAGAGACGCTACAAATACCTCGTCAAATACGGACAACGCTGATGATTACAGCAAACGTCAAAATAATCGCATCGCCGACAACGAAACCAAGTATTTCTGGCCACCACCAGACACCAACATGCTCGATAACGTGTACGTACACAATGCTGACCAACAGCAGAATACACAGCCAATCGCTGCACACACTTAACCCGTCTCTCTCCTTTTCTTACAACTCGGAGACTGCCCTTCTCGACTGCCTTTTCATCAGAAAACCACCGGGATATATAGGCGATTTTTCCTGCGACTTCCCGCTAAGGCCAAACTCAAATCCAGCTCCACCTCCTGGCCCTAAAACATCTCACACAAAGAAGGAGCTACAACGTACAGAGGCGTGCCCTAACCGGCACCAACTCGTACGAACTGAACCTAACCTGTACAGTGGCCAGAACGTAACTGACGCGAAACGGCCAAATACCTCGTCAAATACGGACAACGTGGAGAATAAGATACGGGCAAGGCCACAAGCCATGCCTACACCATACACAGAACTACACCGGCGCAACCGATACGCTATAGGGAGCGCCGAAACCTGACGCTGGTAAATTATGGCTGCTTACCAGCATGAATATAATGGTTTTTCTTACTTGTGATTATGTGTGTTTCAGCTATGCACCGTGGTGTCCAGCATGCAAGTCACTCCTTCCTACTTGGGATAAATTGGCGCTACGTTCCTTTGAGTTGGATATGAATTTTGCCAAAATTGATGTGACCGAAAATGCAGGTGTGTTGTTTTCAATTTCTTAAGTGTTTACGTGATGTTTGTTGACAATTCTCATCAGTGCCCGGATGACAGGTGCCTGAGGGGACTTGGCCCCCTTATTTCTGCCCCCTTACATTCTAGGAATAAAAAAATTGAAGGGGACGTAGTTGACCATTGTTGTTTTATGTATTCTGTTTAAAATACAGACATTTTTTATACTTGTATACTACTTAGCGTATTCAGATTTCTAACTAGTAGTGTATCAACATGTGTCAAAATTGCTGGGGAAGTAAAAGAGATGCACCATACAGCCACAACTGCCACATATTCTCTTTCTGTTTTTTGCGTCAATCTGTTTGGATCATTCTGTAATTCAACCATTAACTCTTATGTTTCGTCTACCATACCAGAATTGTCAGAATTTGAACAATTAATAATGAAATTATGAGCTGTTGATATTCATGGCAGTTTCAACTTTAAGGTGCCTGTTTAACCGATTCTTGATCTATCATTTGTTTTCATATGGTAACTAATGTATACGTTTTACTTTCTTTTCCCAGGACAAATGGGAAAGAAATTGCAGTTTCAATTATCTTATGACAGTTGTATGGAAGCAGATGAAACTTGTGATAGACTTCTGCTGCTAAACCTTGTGACATTTTTAATGACAAATAATGATAATCTTATTTCAAGATTTCAAGTTGTGACAAAATTTTGATCACCAAAAGGCAGTGTTTTGATTTTTGTGGAAACTGTTGTGCATTTCATTAATTAGTTTTTTGATTGATCGTTAAGAAAACTGTACCATCATAACTAAAATCTTTTGACTTCCAACTCAGTAACTCCCTGTTAATAGTGCGTTGCAATGGAGAAGTGGTTTACGTGATGTGTTGGCTGTGCTGTAGTACTCAGTGGTCGTTTCTTCATTACTGCTCTGCCAACCATATACCAGTAAGTGTTTAAAATGGTATTGCTGATAGAGTTTTAAAAACGTTAGGCTTGCTCTTTTTTGTACACTGAGTTCTGTAGTTATACTTGGAAAATTTGTTTCATTTCAGTATGAGTCACAAACTTTTTATATAGTGCCCTAAGTAATCAAAACTATTATTAAAGTGCTAACAGCAGAAGGGTCACTGGAACAGAGTGAGTGCATTGTCCCACAGTGCATTCCAAGGCCAGCAACTGGAAAAGCTTGGCTGCCAATAGTTGACAGCTTGAAGAACGGGAACAAGATGCTTGGGAGCAGTAAATCGGAGTATGCATTAAGGTGACTCGTCGGCAATATGAGCATTGCTCTCTGTGGATAATAGTGTCAGAGTGGCTTGGGTGTACATGTGGTTTCAAAATACAGATGGCAGACACGTTGATTTTTGTCAGCCCAGCTACCGCATATTACATCATCATTTCTTCGTTTTTGTTCTGTTGGATGTAGAGTGAGAGGAATTGTAATGCCATTAAAACTGCTGAATCTTAAACTGTGCACATCGATTCCATGTTAGCTTTGGTATATCACATGTTGTGCAAACTGTACTGTAACTCTTTCTCTTCGAGAGGTTTGGATATGAGATACGATAGTCAATTGTCGTACTGGTTAGTGCATATCGGATGCGCGTGTGACTACAGTGTCAAAGATGGCGAGTTTCGTCAGTATAAGGGTCAGCGAATGGAGTCTGAGATTGTTGCTTTTGTGCGCGACGAGATGTGGAAAGAACTGGCACCTTTACCATGGTATCGATCTCCAACATCAGTCCAGTAAGTGCAGTTATGTTGTTTTCTGCAGTTTCTCCTTCGGCAAAATACCACCAGTGTGTATTTATGGATGGTTATGAATTGGCACCATGCGATATTGCATACAGTAGACATGAACACTCCGACTAGCCTCCATGACAATGCGGTGCTGATTTGCTTGTGTTAATGGTTCTATACAAATTAGTTTTTGATTTTGGTAATCTGTTCGTCCCTCCACTCTCAACATCAACCTATGGACCCCGCAGTTTTACTGTTTCTGGAGGGGAGAATGAAAATCACCAGTGACTGGATGTGAGATGTGATAACTTTATTTTTATATCACATAGATTCACTGGTGATTTTGGTCTTCTCTTTCTGGACCTGTCAGCTGGAACTGTCTCTACCTCTCATATCTCCGCCTCCGAAATGACCTATATTGTGTCGGATGGGGCGTTAAACTCTACTCACTCACTCACCTCCCATATCTTTACAGTCATCCTTATCATCGGGACGGTTTGCCATCGACTCGAATAATTTCTGTTCCCAGTGTTCTTTCATGCCTATTGGCCCGCTCTGCTGTGACTTCTCAGGCCGTTAGATACTAACATACGGACACTACCAATTTTTGAACTTTACTCAGCTGGACTGAGCTATTGATGTGCAAGCAGTTTCACCATTAATTACGTTGAAGTGCTGTAAAATTTATTTAGATATCGCAGAAATGGCTGAAACTGGTCTCATGAATGATTGTCCAAAAAGTGCATTAACATTCCATAATGCAGAAGCCTGTGCCATTAAACTGCTGGTTGATATTTGTGAGTTAGTTTGCGCATAAAACACTAAACTTCATAAGATTCCTTACTTGTTTGTAAACAGTATTTCTACTACTCATAGCTGAGTATATAAATTGTCTGCAGTCATTCATATTTCGAGTAATGTTTTGATAAACAATGTACATTTATTCTGTACTATTGTGGTGCAGTGTTCTGATAACATTTGTTTTTTTGTAGTATGTCTGCAGTTGGAATGTTTTTCCAGTTTTCATTAAACATTCGGGTAAGTTTACTCTTGTAATATTCATTTATATTTATTGTAGCATATCGTACACTGAGTACACATATAAAGCATGAAAACAATGAAACACACCATGAAGACTAAAGATTAAAAATGCACGATCGAATTATGTATAAATCACACAAAAAGTAAAGTAAATCCGTTAAAAATGTTGTAAAACAATCAACCATGTCTGATAACAACACATTCTCAAATTCAACCCACCAACTGCCTTTGTTCGTCGCTATACTCTCAGTAGAAAAGCTTATTAACGTGCAGCTCATTGTTAACAATGTCATCCATAGAATGCTACAACTGCTACGTACAGTACAACACTTGTCCAGGACGAGTTCGTGCTACTGTGAAAGATACCATAAGATGCTAGAAAATGTAGGAGTGCAGATTCGTGATTGATGCATCTCTACGAATGAAATTACCAATTGTTGTCATAGTTGGTTGGCATTGGCAAAAGGTATTGGGTGGTCTTTAAAGAACTTGCTTTTTTCACACTCGGCAGTGCAAATTATGCTGCATATTGTCGTAACCACGTACAAAGAATCGCAGAGCACTTTTTCTTAACTTTAATAGAAATGAACTGTGTCTGTCAGTCAGTCAACCAAAAATTTGTATAGTTCCTCCGATAGAGCGCGGATGGAGGCACTTAACGATGTAAAGTATGGTATGAGAGGGGAAAAGGAATGAAATAAAAGCAGAAATAAACTATATATAAACCAGAAGGAATTTAAAACTGCAAAAGAGAAATGTAGTGACCTTTACGTAATTGAAATATTGTTCATGTTTGGCTTTATTCCGTTTGAGTTTTAACCAGTTTGTCAACACTGTGAATTATATTGCAGGGATATGTTAATGTGGATTTGATTTCGTATAGTCTATGGTTCTGTACTGTAGGATATGCACGCGTCAATGACTGATGATTACGGCATTCCAGTGTGGGGTTCATACTTAATATTTGCTATTGCAACTATCATTCTTGGTTTGCTCATCGGCTTGGTAAGAGTTCAAACGTTTTTTCTGCAGTGTATATTGTCCATTCCTGTTTAGCTTATAATAATAATAATAATAATAATACGAAATTTATATAGCTCCATAATGCCGTTAGTCGGCTACAGAGGCGATTACTTTGATTGCTGTCATTTATTTATGTTCTGTATATGCTGCAACTTCTTATGCTAATGCTGTGTATATTTAACTTGCTGTTTAATGAAATTCCATATCAGTGTTGCCGTGTTTGTTAATTTTTTTTTCATTCATGCAAGCTTGCTTGTTTTTATTTTCTTGTTGATATCAATCTTCAACGGAATTATATTTTTTATTGATGATAGGCCTAGTTAAAAAGGCTCAGCACTAGTATGGTGCTGCAAGCTGCATATACCACCTTGTTGGGACTATACGTCACAAACAGAGCCAGGTTTCAGGATTCTGCTGCCGCCAAACACTGCTTTAAGTGTGATTGGAAGACTCATCATTTTAACGTTAACTTTAATACTGCTTAGTTTCTTTAACTTTTTATTCATTTTTTATTGACTGTAATGTCTGCCCGTTTAGTCGTAGTAGGGGCGGGCAATAAATAACTTAACAATAATAATTTGCAGCAGTCCATGCCTGCACTCACGGACTTTGGCCTGCAATCATACAGCCATGGGTACTAGCCCTAGTCTGCCATTATTTTGTTCTGTTGAGAGTGTCGTTAAATTCCAAACTGACCGATCTGTGACATGTTTGAAAGTGCAAGGCATGTTGGTTTGTTGGTGCGCAGGTGATTGTGTGCCTGTGTGATGCTTTTTCGCGAACACAGCATTCAGCGAGGCCGTCTCCGCGGGCATCGCCGTCATTTAAACCAAGGGCAGTCGGTGCTGAAACTGCCGACGTAGGCGCCGGTGATGCTGATGCAGACGTCGAACCAAGTGATGTTGATGTACAGTACACTCTCTTTATCGTTTTTTTTTCTTTTCCTTATTCCTTGCTATTCTGATTCTTGTAACTGTTGCACCAGTATTGCAGCAAAACTCTCGAGAAAGAGAATCTCGCGTGGGCAGTTTACACAGCATTGTCATGTGCATTGTACAGAGTCGTTTTGAATGGGAAAAATTTATTCGTGTTATGTTGTTATTTTAGGTGAAATTATCGATAGAAATTTACATTTTCGCGCTGGCTTTTAACATTTCGTTTTGGCTTTTTCCAACTGTCTCGTTTCTGTCGACTTTACTGCTGCACCGTTGCTGTCGTTATTAATTGGTTAACTAAAAAATCTGGATGATGGCGCTGCCGATGACGATAATAACTGCAGTTCTAACTATTAAAAATGTTAATAGTTTGACTGCACTGTTAAAGTGGGCACTTAGAGGTGGGGAACTGTAGACTCGGGGTTGGGCCCTTGTTGGTTGGTCGTGGGCCCCGCTGTTGTAGTCACAGGCCACACGGCCAATGGTTTTTCTGGTAACGTATGGGTCCCACCGATGTGGCCAATGCTTTTGCTCTATCGCTCTGACTGGCGTTTCGAAATGCAAAACGATGTTTCCAGCTGGCATTCTAACTGTGCATATAACTGCCCATATTCCTGCTCCATAGCATTCCCCCTGCGTCCACAAAATAGGCCTATCTGAGGTGGGGGGAACGCTTTAAGCCATTTTCTGTAGGCAGGGGAACGGCATTCCCCTGCGTCCTGTTGCACTTTAACCACTGACTGCATATGCATGCTACTAGTGATATTTGAGGTGTCCTGTATATATGTGCGTAGGATGATGACTTTGATCTGCTGGATGATGAGAACCAAGATGACATCGGAACGTCGGAGCCGCAGCCGTCTGTGTCACAGCCAGCGGACGATTCAGCCGAGACGACCGTCAGGAGGCGTGAAACGAAAGCCCAAGATGAACGGAGTGCTCGTGATGAGAAAGCATGATGCTCCCATGTTTGTTGCTGCCCAAAGATATTACGAAATTGGAAAACGCAGCACAGGCCATCAGTGATTGAAAGCACGGGGAAAACAATTTTTATAATAATAATAATAATAATACGAAATTTATATAGCGCCATAATGCCGTTAGGCGGCTACAGAGGCGGCTTGAAGTGTTTGCAAAAATTTGGAACAGATTGTCGTTGTCGTGTTTTTATTCTCTGCATTTTCCGATCCAGCATATTCCAACCCCATTTGGCCCGTTGTTTATCTCCGCCTTGATTTTTGTGTCACATCTTACGCATATGTTTTCACGTTGTCTGCTGTAGCCTGTATTGAAAGACTTCCAGGGGTGTCCCAGGGGACATTTCAGGAGGATCTGAAACACTTCACAGCTTATCATTTGTCATTGTGTGAAGCACATTATCTGCACCAAAATTGTCCCTCCCCCTATAGGGCTGCCATGGCACTATGCATTCCTTCTTTGTATAGCAGAGATGACGATGATGTTAATGATGTGTAATTTCTTAGACATTTGTCAGTCATCTCCTTGTTTAACGCACAGTTTATTCAGTGTTCGTTGTAATCTGTCCGACACCTGTTTGGTTTTTCATCGTTATATTTTTCTTTTGACGGCAAAGTAGGGCCGGAAATGTGCGCTGCAGCTAGTTTTCAAGAACCTGTTCTGTTCAGGATGTTTAGCGATGTTATTCATACTATGACGAACCACATGTGACGTCTGGCGTTTTTGTCGGTGAAAATTTTACGTTCTCATGTCCGTGACTTTTTTAAAAATTTGACAGAGATACCCGGTCAGCAGTTTTAAGTCGTGTTTTTATTATCTGGCCGTATCGATATTATTCTGTTCTGTTATTGTTAGGATGTGTATGAAAAAATGTATACGTGTTGATTGAACAGTAAAAACGGAAAGCGTAACGAAGTGTACGTTATATATTGGAGAAGGTTAGCTTCATTTTAACGTCGCATAATCTGCATTGTGTTTGCCAGAACGTGCTGTGTGATAAAATACATTGTTGACCGCAAGATATGCCATCTATTTTGCACTGACGGAAATTTAGATCATCTTGCGTGAATTCAAGGCATTTGTACACTGTATTCCACACACACACAGTGCCACTCAATCACTCTGGGGACAGTTAACGGTCGTGAGATTAGTCGCTGTAAACGTATAATTACTATGTAGTGGATGGTGGCCCAAAAAACTGGCACACTTTTTGTACGCCTAAAATGCATAAGATATTGACCGATTTTCAGACACTGTCTGAATCAGGAGAACATTTGCAATAATAATGTCACTAAATACACCACCACACCTCAAGTGTGTCG
>Ga0056115_1002057_pt1 | contig 10102 bp, 6 predicted proteins | sample WorMetOlspDAHAB1_FD_77007 | JGI IMG/M metagenome (GOLD analysis project Ga0056115, IMG submission 77007) | Marine gutless worms symbiont microbial communities from Max Planck institute for Marine Microbiology, Germany - Olavius sp. DAHAB.1 ... | reverse complement strand
GCCCTGGACTTAAGAGTGAGCGATCGAGTATAAGTATTGGGCACGTGTACATAGCCTATACGTTTACAAGAATTTTACAATGGAGGTCCACGTGGTGAGGGCTGGGTCAGGGGATCTGGGGGACGGAAGTCCCCCAGTGGGGTCCAGGGGAAAAGCCCCGGTAGGAAGTCCGGGGAACAAAGTCCCACGTAGGCTGATGCAAAATGGGAAATTTGTGTACAATTTTTTTAACGTTTTCATGTATAAAATGTAGGATTTAATGCGTAGACCTATATATGGAAGCAGCTCTTGGACAATTTTGCAAACACGCAATTCAAAAAAATCTGAAGACAAAATGGGGGGTTGAAACTTGAACCCCCTAACCTCCCCCTCTGGGAACGCCAGTGAAAACAGCTATCAAATCATATAACTTCATTCAGCAACTCAGTAACGAGGCGAGTGCTGCAGGCTACAGGTGAGACGTATATACTTGTTTCCTTGTACCAATATATATCCTTGCATCTGACCTGAGTAACAGACACAATCGAAGACGATAGCCTACATGCCTCCGAACGTTTCACTTGCGCGTGGTTTTATCGAAGAACGAGCTTACACTCAATACAATCGCCATTTAATTAAGTTGAGTTTGCATCCTCGATCCAGTACGATGGCTAGTCAAATCTCACCGCGACAGTTACCATTATCAACACGGTGGCCATAACATACGATTATTTGCATTTCACCGAGTCAAAAACATTCCTAGTAAAAACACAGCACTAACCATTATGAAATTTTATAGGTCGGTGGGTATTACCACAGCTGCAGCGGACTTTGGATTTTCCATAGCCGGTTTTCTGCTCGACAAAATTCCAACTGCAACCGAGTCGGTACTGTGGCCTCAACAATGTTTAGCTGAAACCTACTTCACAGATTAGACCATATTTTGTGGTCTAGAATCTAGAATCTAACTTACAGCTTGTCGACTCGATAAGCAGGCTGAATTTCCCGGAACACCCGGAATTAACGAGATGAAACCAAATGCGAAACGACGCTAGTCCACAGAACATGGCGAATTTCTTATGTATGAATCTCACAGCAATTATGTAACATTTTGTAAACAATAAACACCACTTCGGCAAAACGTCACTTATTACGTCATAAGTATAAGGAAGCAAGTCAATGAAGTTATTTTCGCAATAACACCGTGGCAATCTGCCATGGCGTGGCGTTCTGTCGAGCAATTACTGGTCCTACTGGAAGATGCAGTATGTTTATAAATCGTTAGTATTGACAGTTAATTTCAATAGATTGAAAAAATAACTTGAACGGTATGCCACCGGATAATAAACCATATTAGGTATGATTCAACCGACTTCTGTGTTGTTGATAAACATAAGAATGGAGGGTGCTTTGACAGGTTGTTTTGTCAGGTGTTTTTTAAAATATAATTTGTGTGACAGCCGGTAACAGCCTCTGTTCGAGTGTTTTATCTTCGAGGCATAATATTATGCTGATGTTGATTCTTCTGTTGTGTATAAAAGCTTGTCGAAAACCTACTTTTCACTTGGACCACTCTAGAGAATAATGTAAAAATAAAAGTGGACCTAGCGAACCGATTGTTTCTGTATTAATCGCGGTATACTTGTAATTTTGCGTCTGCGTGCAACCGTTCACTTCTGTCACTTGACAAAACTCAGCTACTGCTTGTGGTATTTTCTGTGTTTTTGCCTTAATATCGTATTAATTTATTAGCTATAAAGCATACAATTAAACAGCAGTGTTGTTAGCAAGAGACGACAGGAACCCACAAGGCAGTAATGCAGTTATTTCAATATTTTGACAACAGTCTGGTAAAAGTCCAGATAAGCTCTGCCACACCAGATCTTTTGCTTATTCAGTAGAACTTGTTGTGCTGAATAAGCATCAGATCTCGGGTGGCGGAGCTTATCTGGACTGTTACCAACCTTATAACCTTATAAAGATTTGGTTGCTAACTTGAAAACTGTTTTAACACTAAGAGCATATCGGTATTTCATTTATCGAACCTAAACTGCTTGAGGATATTCTGGTACTTCATTTAGTTTGTCAGACTTAAAAGTGGTGTGGATTGAACCTTACAAACTGGTTTTGAGATTACTGCACGAAACCAAGATGGTGGAAGTCCTGTAATAATAACATGTATGTTGTTGTATAATCTTCGTAAATATTGTGCTGTCTGTCATTTTGTGTATAAACATTATTGGGCGCGTGATTTTATAACGTAAACATTTTTCTGACACATTTAGCAGGAACAGAAATGTCATTGTACTTGTTGCCAAGGCAACCTCACCAAAACCAAACCATTCACAACATTTGTGCAAGAAAACGTAAATCGGTTTTAGGATTGAAACGTAAGCCAGTTTGGACAAGTGGAATGTGGCCAAAATAAACATGGCTGTAATGGCCAATGTAAATTTGCAATGCGTATAAATTGTTGCACTGGTGGGTATTCCAACAAATACACATTTTTAAAATTTCTATTTTACGATGTAGTCATAACACTGGTCATTGTAATGTCTCAAAGTCTACAATGATTTAATGAGTATTCATAGTTTTTATGACATTCATGATGTTTTATTTATTTTTATTTCTGTACTTTGTGTGCACTTGCAGTATTAAATGCCATCAGCCCTTCATTGGATTGTTGTTATTACTATGCAAGAGTGTCCAGCTATTGCTAACAATGAGTTCTTATTGTTGTTTGTCATTCTGTTGTCTATTCTGTAGCGTCGTTTTTTCAAGCTGCTGTTAATTACGACAGTATTGTTGACACTGAAGGGTTTCCACCAACTGCAGAAGATATTTGGATTCTAGGCTCAGTGTACGACCTTAACAATGGTACGAATCTGTGTATTATTCACATTTTGTCGTTTAGTTAAGGGGTTGGACATCGCATACTTAGTCGATTCATCTTTTTTTCTGTACTGATGTCTAGCAACTGTGTAAGTCATAGAGATGAGAATGACGTTTGATTCCGGAGAAAGATTATGGCAAACTGTTTTTGCGCTCACCATTATCATAAGGAACAAACATATTCTGTACCATGAAGAAATAGATTATAAGATGCTTTGCAGTTAGCAGAGTTTTTTTGTATTATATTAGGATTCAGATGTGGCTTAAATCTCTGTAACACTGTGCCTTGGCATACCTAAATTAAGACTGTCATTTGGATCATAATGCTGTTAATTTGACAGTAATTATTTGCAGTAAGTGGTGCAGCTATAGTTTGTGATGTGGGTACTTTTTAGATCGTGAAGCATTGGAGAGAGATGTTTTCTCACGATTTCTCTTTACATATCGAAAAGGCTTTGGAGCAATTGGTGACGACATTGTTACATTCAGTGGCTGTTGCGGTCATTTGTTTGTCAGTAGATTTAATGTGAACAGCTGTTACAGTAGTTCAAAAATAGCAAAATATTGTAAACATGCATTATAAATCTGCATGTATTTTCTCCAATTTATGTTGATAATTGTCACTCTTATGTGAGCTAAATTTCATACGATTCTCAGACTAGTGTCCATAGGTTTTCTAGAAAACATGTTCGACATTTCCCCTTCTAATTTGAACTGTGAAGTCTTTTTATATCATGGACGAAACTTGTCATGTTAAAAGGTGTAAAGTGAAACATTTGTTGTTTGCATGTTTAAAATGCAGATTATGCTGGTCGGGTCTTAAATTCTGCAGTTGGTTTAGTATTTTCTGTGTTCTATTTAGGTGGCATGGGACCAACATCCGACTTTGGCTGGGGTTGTATGTTGCGTTGCGGTCAGATGATGCTTGCCGAGGCACTGATACGTAGACATTTGTCTCGAGGTGCTGTACGTCACTTTTGCCACATTTTTATTATTTAAGTGTTAAATCAATTTATTTTATGGTAACATTTGTTTGCAGAAAAATAGCAGATAGCATAGCAGACAGATAGACAGAGAAACGTGTGCCAAACTCAAGTTCCAAAGATGGTGTGTTACAATTAGTTAATACTGATATTGTTAATTGTTAATACTGTGATTGTGTGAAAAATATATGGACTACGAGTTTGAAGGCTCTAAACCACAATTTACATGCCCTAATCGGCCTAAATGAAAAACCAGGAAAAAAATGTCAGAATCGTAGGAGGCTGTGTTGTGGTTGGTTTTTTAATGTAGTTTTGAATGCGGTTTTGAAACTGAATTGCAGAATGGCGCTGGGAGCCAGGACACGAGGATGCTGTATATCTCAAAGTGCTGCGGCAGTTTCTGGACCGAAAGGACAGCTGCTACTCTATTCACCAAATAGGTGATCATGATGTTCATTTATAGTGCTATGTCACTAATTGCTATGTCACCATAGGTTGCTGGCTGGATGGTAATTCATCCTGTATGAAATAGAGGTTGGTCCATGAAAAAGTATTAAAACCTGCCATTCAGGCTAGATTTTTTCATCAGATTTGAATGTAAAAGGGGGCACTAGTAAACTGTTGGTATTAAGTATTCTGTGTGTGATCTTATATGTGATGCTTCAAGTTGCAGTATGGGTTATGTTAGTATGTATGATAAACGTCTTGTATATATGAAACATATTCTTGCATGAATTTTAAAAGTATAGAAATTTGTACATATTAGTTGTATTACAAATGTTAATGATATTAATAACAGTGTTTTGATTTTTTTAGCCAGCATGGGTGTTTCAGAAGGGAAGGCCATTGGAGAGTGGTTTGGCCCAAACACCGTGGCTCAAGTACTTAGGTATGTCTCATGTGTTACATTCTTGATACACTTATTAGCTACACTATTCGTTGTTTAAGTTGTGTTATTCTTGCTGATTGGCTTTGCAGTAGGAAAGCATGCCAATACATCTCTTTGTTGCTGTCTTGTTGTAATACTTAACAATCATGTTTGTATCGACGGACACTTCACCGTAACATTGTACAGTGGTCCTGCAGTGGTGATACGACAGTGCCACCTAAATCAAATTCATTTATAATAATAATAATAATAATAATAATAATAATAACAACAATAATAATAACAATATACTGTGACTAGCTGTTGATGGCACTGATCAATGCAATATGCAGAAAACTGGCTGTTTACGATCACTGGTCTAGTCTGGTCATTCACATTGCGATGGACAATTGCATCATTGCTGACGACATATGTACGTATTGGCGTCGTCTATTTGCTAATCGTCATTTTTATACATGTCAGTTCTTTGTGTACTGAATGATCGGATATTTACACTGTACGTTCATTGTATGATCAGCGAACATATTTTTCAGTGAATTCACTATTCAGCCTGTTAGTCTGATTGCTTAGTGGTGAGTGCATTTGACTCAATTAACAGGTTGTTAGTTCATTTCAGTTCTTTTGCACTATGGTACCCAAATAGGGCCACTTCATTTCGTGACCTAGGGTCTTATGAGTATGACCAAATCAGGGTTAGCTTGCGTTTATTGTGTTTAATTGTTTTGGTTTATTGAGTTGTGTATTTTTCTGTGTCGTTTGGTTTCGTTTGGTAGTACGTTAGCCAAGTGATTGGCTGGGAAGACTTACTCTCGTGATATCTTTCATGTCAAAGGGTTTCCTGTACAAAGACCAGATTGAAGAGTTATTTATTGTAATGGTGTATTGTATGTATTTTCAACATTTTTCATTGTCAACTTTCTCATTAAGTTCACTTTTTTAACTGCAACCAAATTTTCAAAGGCGCAATGCAGCCTATTTGTGTTGAAAGTGCTGTTAAACCGTAATCAATCAATCATCATTTTTGCACTATGTTGCTAATAATGGTCTTTGGCATGCCACTCGCGTAGTATGCATCTGTCACCAAGTAGTACAACTTGGTACTGGCGAAAGGCCAGTGAGGCTCTGATGCTGTGAAGGTAACCGTAGCTCTGACGTTGCTCTGGCTATGCGTTACAGTCTGTGTGGAACAGGTTTAGAGGCCTATGAGAGTGAGATGAGCACCCTGCCTGTGTGCAGTGTCATATTCAAGGGGGCAGTGGGGGCGGCCGCCCCTATTGGTCAGAATTTTTTTCAAAAAGCTGCTTTTTTCGTGTGAAAGGCATATAGATCATTGTGTACATTTGCGATAAGTGAGGATGGGCTGATAAATTGTCTCCCGCCCACTCCCCCCCCCTTTTCAACATTTTTGGATTCGCCACTGCCCGTGTTCATATAAGACCACTGCATCTTTAGCTTTGGCTATACTGTTCTGACTGCTCATTGTTTTGTTACGGACACCTGTTTGCTGCGCAGATAAATTGTGTCTTTCCGAAATGTCGACGTTAGTTCCGCCTGCGAGAAATTGTGGTCACTGTGCAACCGACTCATCTTCAGATGCATGCGAACGTGCGTCCAGCTGCTGCAGTGCTCATGATCCTTGCGCAGTCAACGACAGTTTCCAGTGCTCTGCGCATGACTGTTCAAGCACACACACATGGCGACCATTGCTTCTGGTGATACCAATGCGGCTCGGCCTCTCCGACGTGAATCCCATCTATTTCGATGCCGTAAAGGTCGGTGTGTTACAGTTAATATGCGTGTCAATCATTAATTTCAGATTAGCTGCGTGTGTTAACTTTTTTTGCTCTGTGTGTTTTTTATTAGATATTTGGATGTTTTTTTTGTTTGGTGCTGCCTGTGTGTTGCGGCTGATATTTTTGAGTGTTTTGTGTTTGCCAATTTGCCCGAATTAAACGTAAATGATTGAATTACTGTATTTTTGGTGAAAATGAGGGGTATTTTGGTTGCTACCTTGAATTAAGCTGCACATACATTGCTGGCCAATATTCCACGCAGCCTGGGTGAACTGATACCACAAGTGAATTTGTGATTGTTTTATTTATGCAACAACGAGGATGGTAATGGTATTGATAATATCAGCCTAGTCGGGCTTCCAGTTCAAATTATGGGCTGTGTCTCCCATATGCTTTTACAGGCTGAATTCCCGTCATTCTGCCTTTTCTGCCGAATCACTGAAGGATTATCACCATATTGCCAGTGTTTAATGTTTTTACAGTTTCTAGCCTTTTCGGGTGATTTTATTACTTTTAATATTAGATTTTAGGCTCTTGTGTACCATGTATACAGTATTCATAATAGATAAATAAATGAGTAGGGAATGTAAAATGCCTCTCAGGTCAATTTTTAGACTGTTGCTCTATGATAACCTAGAAATAGGGAGCATTTTTGTTACATTTTATGAAATTGGCTTGGTTGTAAAATGTCAAAATTGCTGATCATTCATGGTAATGTTGTGTACAGACATTTTTTACATTACGGCAGTCAGTTGGTGTAATTGGTGGCAAACCAAACAATGCATTCTGGTTCATAGGTTATACAGGTTACTTTCTCTTTTTGTTATTGTATATATCATAACAATCTAGCCTTTGGCTGCAGTATATATGTTCTTGTATATTGCAGTCTTTATCAGCGTAATTTCATAATCGTACTCAGACAGAAACATGATTGCATCCTTGCCACTTTGCAGAATTTTAACGAGTTTTGTAAAATTGTAAACTTGTTGACAAATAATTCATGGCATTGTTTTTACAGTTAATTAATTCGTTAATAATCTGGTTAGTTAGTTACTTTGAAATGACAAGCTTAGGTACGTGTGTGAAGCTGCTAGGTTATGCTATAATTGATTAATTGACTATCGGCAGTTAAACAGACAAGTGGATTTTGTGTCTTTGTTCTTTGGTAAATTGGCTCTATGTTGTTGGTTATGTTTTTGTTTTGTGATGCCTGCTCTTCGTTTTGTCAGTGTAATCAAGGAAAATGAGCTTTTTCAGAGAGTTTCACAGTTTTGTCTCATCTTTTAAAACGATTAATATCGTCACATTTTCTGCATTGTTTTGGTTAAACTGACCGGTTTACGTGCTTACAAGTCACTTGTTAAAACTCTTTAGTTGATGAATGTTGTCGGCTGCACGCCAAACAAATATGCTGTGCATCTTGTTGGTGTGGTTAGATGGTAATGAAATTAGTTTATCGGTCAATCAGCAAAGTTTTAGTTGCATGTGGCGTTGAAAAAAAGAACTCCGATTGTTTAACAACCAAAACACCAATTTTTGGTTGCTGTGTATTTTTCGGCTGTCAGAGAAGAAGCTGTTCTATTTTGACCCGCATCGCGTTCAGCCGTTCGTTGACATTGCCAGTGTCGGTGTCAACAACGCGGATGACTCTTATCACTGTGCATATCCGTCATACATGGATATCTGTCAGCTGGATCCATCCATTGCCATTGTATGTGTTCTCTAGTTTTACTAGATAAGATCATAAATGGAAAAAATTAACAGTTTATAACAGTCTGTAACAGCAGTAAGACCTACATCACACAACTAAAACTGCAAAAATAAAAAAGGTGCTACTGCATTTGCAGCAGATCGCATGTTTATGTGCTCCTAAATAATAGCACCTTTTGATTGTTGCTGTTTTAGTTGTGTGACGTAGGTCATGTCGCCATTACAGACTGTTTTAAACTGTTAATTTTTTTCCATTTATATTTGATGTTCTATTACAATTTCCCGTGTCAGCATGCTTAACAGGGTTAAAAACTAGTTTAAACTACTTTCACCATCGTGTTCAGCAACTGCGATTTCCTGTGTAGGAAATATAATTTTGTCAAACTGACAACATATTTGACAATTATTGGTCATGTTTTCACTGTGTATGCGCAGAAACGGCTATGTAAGATCTTCTGGTCAAAAATCTGACCCGTCATTCGCTACGGCGACCCCAGTTTCCTATAACATAGATGTATTTCCACTACCGGATGACATTTGCGGAATATATTTGATGTTTTGTGCTACCACGTTGCGTGACGTTGTGACCTTGACAGTGTTTCATATGCTATACCTTACATGCCCGACCTACACATCAATTTTGATTATCCTACAGTTATCGGTTACTGAGTTACGAATTACTGAATTTGATCACATTTCCGTAGCTGTAACGTCACTGTGCATGCACCATGTCATGTTATCCATCATCGGGGGGCGAAATTATCCACTTGTTTGAAATCCCTGACCCCAATTTATCTCATCACTTTGTCACTTTTAGGGCACTACGACGAAGATTAAGCCATATAGCGTTTTCCGTTGTGAAGGCTACAAAGTTCACTGCGCATTCGCACTATGCATAGTGGGTCCCTCAAAACCACACGTAGCAATTTTTGACCCCAAATTGTCTATTCAGTATACGACATTGATAGGGCTACAATTACGATTAAGGGTAGCTTATAGGTGAGCAGACCAATGTTAAAGGTGTTTTTGGTCGCAAAACCCTCCCGTCAAAATCAGTCCCCAAAATGGTGGTTTTCAGCAAAATGGGGGTCTGAATATTCGATTTAGTCATCAGGATCTCCAAAAGGCACATCCTTCACTGGAACGACGCCTTTTGACGTATTTAGCGTAAAACCCGTTCAGGGGTTTGGGCTGTAGCGAGTTTCAAGAACCAAAAAACGAACATAGTCACCCCTGGAGTACGTTGAAGTCACATATTTGGGGAACAGAAATCCCTGGTTGGTTTTGCATGTCAGGTGCCCTCCATGACGTAATTACGCAAGCCAATTTTGGTGAAAATCGGTTAAGAGATGTTTGGTGTGGCGAGGGGTCGATTTTTGGGCTTTTCCATTGTCTTTCGTTGTCACCATTACAACACTCTCGCACTACTGTGCGAATGTGTGATCAGCTCAATTCTTGATATTTATAGATGACATGGGCATCAATCATTCATTCTTTTCGTGTTTGGTTGTTACAGCTGAAAGAATGCGACTGTGTACAAGAAATACATATTATTTAACGTAGTTTTAAAAAAAAACTGTCTAACTAAATGTTTGAAAACAACATAATATTCTGGGGGCATGTCCCCTCTAGTTTTTGAAATGAAGAGGACAACAAGCGAGCACACTTGCAAAACTGGCAGCACCTGCTGATCGTGCTGTCGAACAAGAAGAATGGAGGCAGTGTGACAATGACAATCGAAACTAGTACAAATACTTACCATCCAGACACTAAATCTAATCCTAACCCTAATCCTAAACCTAACCCTACTACTATACAGCACACAATAGTAAACATCAACTAAATATAGTCACATG
>Ga0056115_1002056_pt1 | contig 10103 bp, 6 predicted proteins | sample WorMetOlspDAHAB1_FD_77007 | JGI IMG/M metagenome (GOLD analysis project Ga0056115, IMG submission 77007) | Marine gutless worms symbiont microbial communities from Max Planck institute for Marine Microbiology, Germany - Olavius sp. DAHAB.1 ... | reverse complement strand
TTACAACAGAGATCCATCCTATGGCGCTCAATTATTTATCACTGTCCAGTGTCCACGTTCGTCCGAAATTGCGGTGGTCGGCCGCGGACTGCACAGATACGATGACTTGATCCGCCATCCGGGTCCGGTCCCACTCACGCCAAAACACACACAAACAAACAGAACTAACTGCTAGTGACACCAGTTTCAAAATGATATTACGCCACCCGATGTGAACAGGCAACCGGGTTGGCGGCGTAGCTCAGTGGTTAAAAAGTCGGTCTCTGGCTGGCGGACTTTCCTTGCTCTATGCCTGATCTATGGTTGACATGTGACCACTTCGTGGGTAAGGTGTCCGCTATGGGTCAACCAACCGGGCTAACTCAGCCTTCCATCCCTTCAGGGTCGGTAAATGAGTAGTAATCCATGTACTGGTTCCAGTCTATGACGCACAACGCCGCTGCAGTCTAGTTCGCTGAGTTGACTTATGAAAGGGGTGGTCCTTGACCTTTACTCGCCTACAATACTGCGTACTGTGGCCAACTTTTAGCTTCACGACTGCAGGCCGCGCGCTTAACAGAAATCGCGGCGCCGAAGCGGTCTGGAATATCGCCGGTCCACCGCACCGCCTGGTCGTATAGCGGTGATCTACTGTCTAATCGGATGCAATCGAATGAGCGTTACAAGTCGCCGGCGCAAGCAGCCACAGTAGCAACAGTTCCGAGCCTCCACGTGACGCCTCCCACAGCAGACAGTGACTGACAGCCGAACACCAATAACCGGCTCGTTAAAACCAACCCACCCAAGTCCCCCAACTCTCTCCAGTGACGTGCCGCTGTGACAGGCAGTCTGGTCAGAGTTACCCCCGACAGGACTAGACCCCCACATACTATACGCACTATGGACCGGGTGTATAAAATGGCCAGGCCAGAATATACCCAGGAGTATGCTCTGGCCAAGGCCAATTCATACCTCCCGAGACCATAATACCCCTATAAAAATTAAGCCTACTTACTTTACATGTACCTCCTAACCGTAACCCTTTGGCCTAGGCCGGTTTAATAAAAATGGGGTATCGTGTGGTCGGGGTATACTCTAGCCTGTTACACCGGTTCTAATAAGGTATCGTTTTCCAACCACACTGTTTAATAATAGTAATAACAACAATAACTATAATAATAATAATTATAATAATAATAATAATTACTATTATTATCATACAACACAACAGCCACGGAGTCCCGGCCGCATTACAGCGTCACAGGAACTGATAACGAGTGAACAGGAATGTCTGAGATATCGCCTAAAACACTAGAGTTTTTTTTGCCATTTCGCCCGTCTCTCTATATCTGGCGGCAATGCGACTCAAGTTAATGGAAACTGTAACGGCGACAACATCCACTGAAATCGAGCTGATACTGCGTCGACCACGAATACGCGTCGCGTTATTATCGAAGAAACTAACTCTTTTAAGCCAGTAACATTTCTCTCGACAGATGACTGATGGCGCTTTCGGTAATACGAAAAACCGGGCGTGTACGTTTTCTAAGTTAAAGTAACCACCAAAACGTGAAGTGGAACTGAAACTGAAATAAAATGTGCCACGTGTTTCGACTGTTTTCGACTGGTAGGCCTATAATTCTACACAAAAGCACACTGTCTAGAGCGGAGACCATCCGATACCCCCCGGCGGTACCCTGCGACAACGCATTCCATCACAGCCGATCCAGGTCTCAACACAATCGACCACACCCATCGCCTCGGCCGAAGCAGGCTGCACGCTTGCAACAAAGCAATAATCATTCAAGTGGTGCTGGACCTTAAGCGCGTTGCGTAGATGCTGTTTATTCGTCAAACGCTATCGACCCGACTCGGCCCAACTGCTGACAAACAGCCGCGATCGTTAAAAGTTTACCGGCAAAAGTTTATTCTGCGTCGCCGACCTTATTGGTGCTCGAACAACTGAAATAAAACTGAAATGAAACAGTAAAGCAAATTCTTCCGTTTCGAATCGACGAAACTGTTCTGATTCGGCCGTGAAATAAAACACTGAAACGTTTCGGCAGCAGGCGGAGTCCATTCACATGCAAACCTGCATTTCTGAGACAGTCAAACGTTTCACGACGGTTTTAGCGTTTTTGTTGTAGTGTTTTTTTCTGGTTTCAGCTGTGCGGGCTGCGTTACAGCAACGTTAAGTTGCAACCAACCTGTGCAGTTACAGCTAAACAAGTGGTGCCGTTATTTGGGCGCTTTGTCTTTGGCAACGCGCAACTTCTGCGGTTAAAATTTCCCTCTATTCTGGCTGGCTTGTAGGACCCCACGCGCTAGTGTCGTCAAAATGGCGTCGACGTTTAAGCAATTAGTAATCTGGCGATCGGTTTTCCTCTTTTTTGGTTTTAAGATTAGGGTTAGGGTTAGGGTAGGGTTAGAGTATAGGGTTAGGGCTAGGTTTAGGTGGCAGCGAATTATTGATAATTATTGCCGGTACGTGATCCGTGAGGATCGAGTGCCGGTTGCCGGTACTGGATACACGACCTTTTTTATTGTCAGTGTCACGGGGATGACGGAAACAACGCAAAAACAGCAAATATGCCTGAAAAAAACACAAAATCGAAACCAAAAACTACACAAAAGCACAATTAGTTTGTCAGACTTTCCCGGGAGAACGACACCAGTTTTTTTTATTCAGACAGTTGGCAATTTCCCACTTCGGCAGCAACGGTGGCTTAGCGCAGCAGTATTCACGTACAGCACTGACAGTCTCTGTCAATATCCAGATCCCAGACGCGGCTAAAGTTTAATGTGTTGCTAAGAACGACGACGCTTGATACCAACGACGAATAATCGTGTACCGTGTTCTACAGGGTGGCCCAAAAAAGTATGCCACTTTCACGAATCATTATTAAATCACATTAAAACGCGCCATTAAGGTTAGATTTTTCATCAATTTCCACTACAAAATGAGCACAAGAATATAATAAGTCTGTATTAAATATTTTATGTGTGACCTAATTAGTGACGTCATCACTTGCTGTGTTTGAAGCTGTGACGCGGTAAAAGCAAAGCATGTGATAAAATCATGTTTGAAAACCAGAAGAAAAAAGAAAATATGGAAATATTAGATATTTTTAGATAAAACTCCATCTAAAAGATCGTTTAGACATATAATTCGCAGCTTGCTAAGGGGAGCTATAGCCAGAGGAAGCGCTGACATCATTTACCGTATCTGACGCATATCGCTAGTTTGCAGGTCAGGCATAGTTATTGAGGTCAAGAAGTAGGGTACACATAGAATATCTAATACCAACGAATGATATTATAGTGATTGAATCGTACTTTAATTTGACCGATTTTTTACGGATGAATCTAACCTCATTGAAAGGCTTTAATACGATTTAATACGATTTTGTTATCATTTGGTAGTGGTGGCTTACTTCTTTGTATGTTCAAAGCAGAGACACTAAAGATGACGGCGAGTCTTCAGTATTTCTGGGAAAAATGTAACTAAGATTTTTGGGAGACATTTCTTTGCAGATTGAACAATATTAAATAAGTAACTAAGTAAGAAAGTAAGTAAACAACAGAAGTGACTTGCGTGTCAGTCTGATAACGACTAAAAAGTCACAACAACAACAAGTAGGAACCGGACCGCTTGAAAAGGAAAGAGTCTTGAAACGATTGCCGAACATTTGGTAGAGTGACGTGGCGCGGAAGTTCGTTCCAGACGGGGGAGGGAGCAGCTGCGCCCAGAAAAGCTACAGTTTCAATTTTTCCTTTGATATCAGCACTGAGGTGACTCTTTCCAACCTCTGACCTTGGCCAGCCTGGTTAACATCGCCGACGATATGAAGTCGGGTGACCTCGAGATGACGTGACAGCGCAAGCGAAGTCTCGTGAGTCAGCGACGTTATCGCCGCATCGGATGTTAAGGGACGACGCACGGAGCGCAGGCGACTCGTAAAACATCACACAGCGTCGCTCGACGACGCCAAAGGAATGACACAATCGATCGCACATCGTCGTCGCAGCAAATACGAGCACCGACTGACCACACACTTTGATCTGTATCGACGTCATATCCATGCTCAGCTCTGCTACTCGTTACTGCACCAACGCAGCTCGCATGCCCAAGTCGGACACCCTCAGCCAGTGGTATTCGACCGGGGTTTCCACGGAACCTAAAGGTGGTGAGCTGTGGTATCGGCAAATCGGCAAGCTGGTGTTTCCGGTTTCTGGTGCCACCGTCTGGAACGACCTGCCTCTCCACGTCGCAACTGCGCCGTCACTGGCGGTTCTCAGACAACGACTTGAGACCTTTCTGTTTTCACGTTCCAACCAAGACACTATCATATGACTCGTGTGTTACTAATACCATTCATCAGTACTGTCTGGACACCTGTGGTCCTTGCAATAATTAACATTAATTAGGCCACGTAAAAAATGTTTATGATGATGATGATGATGATGTAGGAAATGGAGTTAAAAGCTGTGCGACTGGAATTGGAGAAGGTATGGGTGCTGTTAGTGGAGCAACGTGGATGTGCGATGTACTGGTAGCTGGGTGAACAATTTCGAACAATGGCCGAGGAAAAAAGTCGTCCTTTTGCCACGAAACAAACAATAAATTATCAAAACTTACGGCACGCTACCAGGGATCGGTGTCATAAGACCCACCTTGCTGGACATTATTTTTTAACTATTTTAACATTGTACTGTATGTTTCTACGGTTGGTTTTTTATCACTGTATACGTATTTCAGTTGCAACAATCCAGCTTTTAGCTGCAAGATTCAACAAACAACGTTATCATTATGACATTAACAGCATGTACAGTCAATACTGAGCAATATTACGTTTCTGTACACGAAGTTGTAACTGCAAAGCAGCCGTGCTAACCAACTTGTGTCCTAACCTATCGTATCAGTGTTCCTTTTCTGCAACCGGCGAACACACTTTCACAGAAGCTCCAGGTTAGCAGTCCAGAGAAGTCAATTAATTAACGGACAATCACTCAAGCGACCGTTCATTCATCGCCGGCCGCAGCAGTCAACACAGCAGTTCAATATACAGTGTCAGTTGACGGCGAGTGACGTCCTAGTCTGTGTCGGGTTCGGGCCGAGCCGGTCGATAGTTGGACCGGATGTAGATTTGCCGACAGTTCGACCCAACGCGGCGCTTAACCAGCAGCACATGTCGCGAGTACAGTTTACGTCATCGACCGAGTGTACATTCACATCAGCATTCGCTGATGTTAACCCTTCGCAGTCCACTCGGATATTAACCCACTTTTCCACGTTTCATAATTCTCCGCATCGTCGTCAATAGCAGTGTGTTTGGCAGCTCATATGCGAGATGGTTTATGAGTGAAAATTGTGTTGAAAGTTGGGTTACTGGGGTTTGCTTGCAAGTTGAGGGTATAATTCAGTGCTAGTTCTTCACGTCGTAGTTCTAACGGGGTTTCGTGACAAAAGTACCTGTAAACTGGTAGTAGGAGAGGTTCTAAATGCTCCAAGACAAAGGCGGAGAGCTTGATTTGCAATAGATTCTAATTTAGAGATAACAGGATTTTCGTGCAGAACCATAGACAAAAGAGGCATAGTCCAGTTTGGATCTGATAAGAACCCCATACAAAGTGAAGAGCGATTTCTGCTCTGCTCCCCACTGTTTATGGACTATGATTTTTAATAAACTGAGAGCTTTGAAACACTTCGTTCGAAGATAATCCATGTGCGGTTTGAAGGATAACTTGCTGTCGAAGATTACTACAAGAATCAAGTACGTTCTACACAAAGGTTTGTTGGTTGGTCGGTCGGATGTCACCGGCACTTTCGGCACACATAGGAAATACCGTGCAGTTAAAAAAAACTAAAGCTTTGGTGAAAGGCAGAGGATATTAGTAAGAAAGTTTTAAAAGGGGGACACAAAACAAATGGCGATGGGCGAATGTTCGGTCTATGGCAGCCTACAGGCGGACTCAAAGGTCAAGTGTGCAGCCTGGCCTACGAGTTGGCGGTCACCTGGCGCTGACCGACTTTCTTCCAGATGACCCAAAGTGAACTCTCGCATATGGCTGGCGCAGTATAGACAGCACTATAAATATCATCCTGGGTATTATTATAATTATTACAACGGTGTGGACAAAGGTAAGAGTTTAGACATATTATTGAAGAAAAAGTCAGAAAAGGCAAAACTCGATACAACATCGAAAAAAACACAAAACAAAGCTACGTTGCATTTGTCGCCTCTTACGACACTCGGCCACGAAACGAGACGCGCTTATTCAAAAGCTCACGAGCGCCCACGCAGCACATATCCGCCACGTGGTAAACGACACAGCCCACCCCAAAGGGTTAACAAACTACCTCAGCCTTCATTGTGAACTGCGAAGATACAGCAGCAAGCCATCAGCAGGATTTTATCATCGTCAGGTTTCAGCCGAATGACTCAACCACATGCTGTGCCCAGTAATCAAAGGAGTTTTGAAGGAGGGTGGAGAGGAGGTGAGGGGGGTCTGTCAAAGATACCAGGCAATGGTGTCACTGCTAACACATACCAGCACGTGAACTCGACCGACCTTTGACCCCTAAGCGACAAAAACAGGAGATGCGACGACACAGCTGGCTGTGAGTCAGCAGAGAAGGCGAACGCCGGTTAATGTGACTAATAAGCGACGGACGTTCTAGCATTATACCGTTAACCGAATGCGCAACTAGAAACAATGTTCACGACTTTGTCGCCGGGACAAAAAAATCCACATCAAATTTGAAAGACTGCAGCTCTGGGTGGCGAGGATCGAATTGGCGCGATTTGGTCCCCTCCCAAAAAAGTTAAGCCCCTGCCGAATCATCATTAAAGCGTGTTGAAAATTCTTCAATACGGCCATATTTTTCAATCAAATTTGAGTGAAAATGAAGCACCAGAATATTATCAGTTGGTAATAAATATTTTATGGGTGATCTAATTTATGATGTCATCAGTAACTGTGCTTGAAGCTTTGGTACGAGGGGTGTGTATAAAGCGTGTATGATACAATCGTAATTACAAACCCTGAAAAATAGAGATCAAAGACATTTTAACATGAAATTCCATCCAAAGGATGGTTTAGGAGTGGACTTGCGTGGCTTACTAAGGCGAACTGATACAAGAGGAAGCGCTACATCATTTCCTTATATGAATCATAATAACTAACGTCACAAATTAGGTCACAGAGACTATTTACTACCAAGTGATATTATTAGATTACTTGTTTGACACTTGATGCTGAATAAAAAATCTAATCTCATTTTTGGCAGGCTTTAATACGATTGAGTACGATTTAGCGATAATTTGGCAGCGGCTTATTTTTGGAGCCACCATGTACATACATGCACACTGTGTACTCACAGTGATGTCGCGAAGAGTGCAACGTTTACCATCTTGGTCGCTTTTCATGCATTTGTACGTTGTCAACTCGGAACGAACGGAAACAACGAATGAATAAAAAATTAAATGTATGACTTTTTAACACGCTAGTGCCGTTGCGATTATCAGTATAGGTCTCGAACGGGTATACGAATTTCTCGTAGGCTAGTTCTCCGGCTCGCACTCTGTGATTAGTTTTCAGAGAGAGAAACCCACAACACGGTGCTAAGAAACGCCAAAAACCGTTACCGAAATTGGGTATACGGGGTATTCTCCCAGGAATAAAAAAGCAGACCAGACTCCGGGGACTAGCAACGGCCCCAACCCCTCCTGAATACACACCGTCACTTCACGCGTAGAAATATTTGTTCGCACAGATGTGGATACAACTTATGGAGTGGCACGGAATGCTATAAATCACAGGATTAAGTTCCCTGATTGCAGGAAATGTCTGGAAATCGAAAAAAAAGACAGAAACGAAACTTCTTCACGCAAACTTTGCTTGAAAAACTGTAGTTCCTCTCACCCCCAGTACGTAAAATGACCGCGTTAATAGTTGCTGGGTAAGTACCAATTTTCGCCGACAACACAAAGACGGGTACTTTTCCCTTTGAATTCCCGGCTTATCCGGATTCCAGGTTTTTCTATAAAAAGTAGAAATCCGGAAATCAGATGGAAAACGTCATCGCAACAGCGGCCAGACGATCACCAGAACGTTATACAACACGTCACATCGGCAGCGGTCCCATATCGCTTAGTGCGCCGCCGCGCCGCCAGATGGCGTCGACAAAATTACAGCAACATCAACCAGCGCAAAACAATTGCCCTTGTTTATCTATCACACAATTACGTATCAACGCCGACCACACCATACTGCTCTACATCTGATAACTTAGACCCTACGCACATTACCTGACGTGCTGTTATTCAGCAGCATGCAGGGTGACGTCAAAAAGTAAGCCCCCTAATAAATTACCGATAAATCGTATTAAATCGAATTAAAAGCCTGCCAATCGGATTAGATTCTTTCCTCAAAAGAGTCAAATAAACACTATAATATAATTGGTGTGTATTAAATATTCTACGCGTGAGGTAATTCGTACAATTTTAAATTTACAATTTTGAATTCAGTCACTAATTTACAGTTTACAAAGCGTGTAACTGATGGGTGGAATGGTTTGTCTACTGACTATGTAGTATTTTAGCTAAGTTTAAGTGTTCTATCAATTCTCCTAGTTTTCAGAATATCTCGAGTTTAAGTGATTAGTTCTGTGGTTATGTGTTTCGGGCAGCTGTTAGTGCTATAGTTAGCCTTGCTGTCCTGCTATATAGTTTTCTCATTGTACATGTTTGATTTTTTAATGTCATTATTAGAGCAAATAAATGATGATGATGATGATGATGATGGTGATGATAAATAATTAAGAATTCTCTGCGTGGGACGCGAAGCTGCAATGTGGGTCACCTAGGCACAAACAAAATTATCGCTCCCTCTTAGCCAGCTATGAAGTTTGCTTGTCGACCATTCGTTATCACAGACAACGTATTTTACTCATACTTATTTGACCTATATCGCCACTTCAAGCACAGAAAATTATGACGTCACATATTACGTTATGCAGAGAAGCTTTATTACCAGCTGACGACAATGTCAATGTCAATGTCAATGTCAATTGGGGCTGGTTCTCCTTGAGTCCCAGTAGGCAAAGACCTCAAACGGGTCCATTCGCCATCCCCAGAATTTATCCTTACTTGGATATCTAATTAACTAAGAATCTACAAGACTTTAAAATAAATCTCGCTAGATCCTTAACTCTTATTCTCTTCACGTGATCAGGGTCTAAAACTGGTTTTCCCCAAATGCTCATTCTAGTTGTTACATAGTAACTGCAATGACTTATAAAGTGTAAGGAAGTCTCCAGCTCCCCTTCACAATGCTCACACAATGGGTCATTGTTTAGGCCCATTATGTTCATATGTCTGCGAAGGGTATTATGCCCAGTAATGATTCCCGTCACAGTGCGCAGCAAGTTCCTAGGTAGGTTTAGCAACTCCCTTGACCTTGCTTTACTCCTGTGTTCAAAAAACATTTTTGTTTGGCTACAGGTGTTCATTAGTTCCCAATAGACATCTGATTGTTTATGAGCCCAATTTCCTATGGATGATTTAATCATACTATATATAAAATTGGTAAAACTAAAATTGGTTCGGGACCGATGAATGGCTCCGACCCGGCTGTACTAGCTAAGTAGTCAGCTTTCTCATTGCCCAGGATTCCAGAGTGTCCTGGTACTCATATAAGGTTAATAAAGTTAACCTTTGCTAGCTCATTAAGGCCCTGAGCGCACTCCCAAACCTGTCTTGAGACAATTTTGTGGTTGTCCAGAGCTTTTAATATACTTTGGCTGTCTGAGTAGATATTTATCAGCTCACCAGTCACTGATATTGATTTCAGTGTAGAGACATATTGCTGAATGGCATTTCTCTGCCTGAAATACTGTTACATTTTTACCTGCAAGGTTTCCGAAATAAATACAAGCTCCCGCACCCAATGGACCTCCAGATCCATCAGTATAGACAGCTCTGGAGTTCTCTGGGAGTAGTGCTTTTTGGTCTTTATTCCAGCTCTCCCTTGCAGGAATCGTTATTTTAAATTCTTTATCAAATAGAAAGCATGTCTTCATGTGATCCCCTCTCATTCCCGTAAAAGGCCCTTCTTTGTGC
>Ga0056115_1002055_pt1 | contig 10103 bp, 7 predicted proteins | sample WorMetOlspDAHAB1_FD_77007 | JGI IMG/M metagenome (GOLD analysis project Ga0056115, IMG submission 77007) | Marine gutless worms symbiont microbial communities from Max Planck institute for Marine Microbiology, Germany - Olavius sp. DAHAB.1 ... | reverse complement strand
CCGCGGTGTCCCCGCAAGTTGTTGAACCCATCCCCGCGGTGACCCCATGTTATTGGCCCCATCCCCGCGGTTAAACCGTGAACTTTATCCCCATACCCGCGGGTTTCCCGTGGGCCCCGCGGGGAACCCGCTATCCCCGTCCCCGTGCAGTTCTCTAGTAGAACAGCAAACAAGAAACTGACAAAACTGTGCTGACCATCACGAAAGCGCTCACCAAAACGACGAATTGTGCTTTTAGAGCCAACAAGTGGAGAGGCACGACCAAACAAAATTTCCGGCAAAGCGCCGGATCGGTGCCCCCACTTTTATTCTGGACCGGTGCCCCCCACTTTCAAATTCGTTCTGCACCACTGTTTCCAGGTCTACTGCTTGAGCACAGGGCTTCATTCAGGTGCACGTCGAGCACCTTAAGTTTGCATTTTGGCAGGCAGCATTGCCAAGGATGCGTGAGATTGTCGTTGCTTGCACACCCATCACTTGAGCTGTGAATTAGACTAATAATTGAAAACCACTGTTGATATTCTCAAGTAACTACTTAGCTGCTACCACGAGCCTATTGAGTTCACATTAACTATTAACCCCAGTTTGCATCATACAGTCGCATTTTTTCTAATGTTGACGTTGAGTTGTGTTTCTATGTATGGGTCTGAGGATTGGGATGCACGCAGTCGCAGGCTTCATTGAGGGGTGTGCCAAAGGCATATGCCTAGATGAAGCCCTGCGTGAGCATGTTATGTTTGCAGTGTTCAGTAATTTGTTGTTTGTGCAGTGTTTGTGGCTTGTTGACCTGTGTTAAGAGTTGCGATTAGTTTTTAAGATGAGAACTTGACAAGGTGTCAAGGCAACAATGCTGGAAGTGAGCAGAGCTTATAGCTCACATCCTGTACTTTTTGGGAGTGGTCTTCACAGCCAGTTGCTATATGAATAACAAAATATATAATATACAAAAAATAATAATTGTTACACCTCTGTAATCCAAACTAAGAAGCAAATTTAATACATATTTGGTTTATGTGTCTGTTGCTACATTCTGCCAGGATTTGAAAGCGATATGCATTTGCAGCTTAGAAACACACATGGGTCTCTGCAGTTGGAAGTGTTTTTGGCCCTGCATTGCAAAATTATGTGTCCAGTTGAACGTAGACACCACTGTGGAAGAGATAGTCACTATGATGCTTGAAGGCTTTTTGTTTTACATTAGATGTTGGATTGTTGGTTATAGTCTGACTCTTACATTGTATGAATATGTTATTATGTGTGTTTTTTGTAGAACTACGACACAAGTGAATCAAAGCTGAGGAGAGAGTTTGATGTTTATGGCCCAGTGAAGAGGGTAATTTATACCAATAACAGCAATATGTTAGTCAGTAGTTACATAGTATAATTGTAGTGGTTGTAAAATGCACCTTGGTGCAAGATAAAGGTAATCAGAGTTCCCAGACTCAACAGTTGCAAAAGCTAAGATTACAGTATTGAACATATATGTGCATAGTTCTGCTAAGTTACTTGCAGACATCTGACACCTTTGTCGTGCTTGACATACATATATTTCTACGTATTGCTCAACATATTTGTTTCAAGAGGTCCAACAAGATATGACATATCATTGGCAATTTTGTTATAATCTCAGTGAAGGATAGTCACCACTCCAGAGTGTAAACTCAGTGCCTGATATAAAATTGAGAACAGTTAAGCAGTGTTAGTGCAGATCATCTACGGGGGCCTTATTGCTTTTCTTTGCTACCTGTTGCCAATGTAATGTGCCCTGCTTAAGAATAATAATAATAATAACGTGACAATTTATAAGATGATGTAATGCAACAGGACTCATTATAAGGATGCCTAATGATGTTCAAAACATGCTTCAGCCATAGGTGTTTGTTGTCGGTAATTATTGAAAATTGTGGACAGGTAGGTATTGAGGTGCCTCTTGAATGTAGCATCGTTTGTTGTATTTTGTTTGTTTATGACAGGTTCATATGGTCGTAAACCGGCAATCTACCAAGCCACGTGGTTATGCCTTTGTGGAGTTTGATCATGAAAGAGACATGCATGGTCAGTTCTGTACAGTGTTTCAGTCATTTACAATGTTTTTTTATATTTTTATTGGACACAAGGTAGGTGCATTTTTCGTGCATTTTAATGTGTAATTCTCTCTCTTATTGTTATCATTTTTACTGTGTACACTGCGGTTATATTGGATGCTGTAGTAGTACAGTCTCAGTGATTTCAAGGCTCTATGAGTTTTTTTTTTTACACAGTTATTCAATACAGTTTTTGTGTGAATCAATGCGTTTTTTGCTGGTCAGCTTCTTGGCTCACTGTTATGGTCAATACTAGATGCCCTCTCGCTGCCATAATTTAAAATTGAGCACCGTGTAGATCGTTTCAAAGCTCTATCTATTGTCAGTGCATATTTCAGTATATGCCTTGGGTTGTTTAGCAATATACTAACTGTCTTTGTAGTAACACGATTATTACTATTTTTGTCACATGTAGAAACACGCTGTGCGCATTGAATTGTCGCTTGCCATGGCAATATTATTCGCCCTATCATATCGGTTTGTATAGGAGTTGGTAAGCCACTGGTGTCTGTCCATGTATAGATGCCCTTTCCTGTTAAGTCTTTGTGTACTGTTGATAACAGTTCCTTGGCCTCACTATGTTACCCGTGCCGATCATGAAAACCTGTGATTGGATGGCTTCAGATTAGTGTAGTAGTATTCTTATAACTACCTCAAATACTGCCTCCAAAATGACGTACGCTGTGTCGGAACAGGCTTAAACTCTATTCAGTTACTAGATCAAATACGTTTTAATGCTGTACCATGAAGAAATTTTTTAAGAATTTGTGACTGCCATTAACACTGGATCAACAGCATTCAAAACTGTTTGTTACGAAACTAATGTTTAAACAATTCCAGTTGAGTATTTTTACAATATCTGTACTCTGTTGATCGGCATGGGTCGTTCCTCAGCTAAGAAATTTCTAGTTGCTGTCTGTTTCAACGTAAATGATAAGTTAGGCTTTGTAGCTCAATTAGCAGAATTGCAACTCAACTTTATTGTGAATATGCTGTTATGATATACTGTCCAGTGGCATTTGTAACATTTTGGAAGGGGTAGCTTTCCCCTGAATTGCCATTCCTCCCATATGCAGCAGTTAAGGAATATGAAAGTTGTGTAAATTTCCCCTGTTTGTTGATTCTGAAAGTGTAAAGAAGGTAGACTAGTCCCTCCACTGACAATTTTTTTTGTTGCATTCACAGTGGTTGAGGCAGTCTAAATTATGTCTGTGAGGCGTTTGCATTTGTAACTATGCTGCAGTAAGAAGCAAAAGCCATAGGCTTTTTTTAATGATACACTTGTCATCTTTGATTTTCAAGCTGTTATCATAGTAGGTACAAAAAAGTATTCAAGCAGTTCTAGGTATTGTGAGGTTGAAATGCGACAAATGCATCTTCCATTTAGTGTCTTTCATTGCAGTGAAGCAGTAACGTTTTAGTTTAAACCAGCAAATAGTAATTGTTTATGCACCAACAACATTCCAGCCAGCTAATTCATGTTTCACCTGCTATATATCTGCTGTTATACTCTAGACACTAAGTGTTTCAGTTGTAAATGTCCCACCACTTTCCTCATAGTGCCTGGTTGTCCTGCCGTTTTTACTATAGTGTTGTAATGCTTTTTCCTTACATCAAATTTTATTTACCAATACAATACACAGAATCATTACTTAGTGTGCAGTTGTTGCATTGTTTTAGTTATGAATTGACTCAAACATAGTGTATTTTAAACGCATACTGTGTGAATACTGTAACCATAAGCATGTTAAGTGTGTGGTGGGATTCATTTCATTAGCCTGTGCAGTTCACATTTTGATATGAAAGTAAACATCATAATTATGCTGTTAATTATACGTGATTTGAGCACTGGACAATCCAGAAGTTGTCACCACCAAAACAGAACAAACGAGGTCTTTCCTTATCAGTGAAGCCTGTGGTTTGGTAGCTTGTCCCTTTTCATTGCTTAGTTCTGGCACTGGTAAAAGCCAGCAGTTTTAATTTTGAAATTTGTGCCAGTTTCAAAAACGCCAATGACTGTTCGAATACATTCTGCTTCTTTTGAATGGCATTAGCCAGATTTATGGATTGTCGTATTTAACACAACATTTTACAAGAACTGTCATGTCGGACATTTAAAATTGAGTAGAATTTTTTTCATCCAATTTCAGCAAATGTGTCATTATCACTGTAGTCTGTCATGTAACTGTGAAAAATTTCCTTTGCATCTCCATGAGGTTTTTGAAAAGATTGTGATCTTTACTTGCTTCAAAAACTTTTTAAATCTGTAACGAGTGCTCATAACTTCTTTGCATGCTTATAAATTTAATCTACCATACAACTTTTGTGTTTACTACAATACTGTATGTAAAACACATAAATTTTGAAGTTGACTAATACTTGCTGTAGATTGCCTTAACTCGTTAATATTATATTAACATATGCATATAAGTATCTGTCTAATGGAGGTAAGTAGTAATAAATCTTTGCAATAACATTTCGGGTAAGTTACCGGACGGTTGGTTGAGTCAGTTGCACTACTGTGACGTTTGACCGGCTGGCCGTCGTGTATCTACCCTCGTCGCAACTTTGTCTATAGCAGCACTGACTGACAAGTGGCCGATCGAAATGATCAGTTATGCTTGCACATATCAGTAAGTCGGCTGAATTTTTTGCAGTTGGTTGCATCTGTAGATTGTAATTGCGATAAGGTGAAGCAAAAAAGTGTAGAACTTGTTGGGCTTGAGGCAGCAGTGTTGCTTAAGATTTTTGGTGTTTGCTGAATTGAGCATTGTTTCTGTGTGTCACCATGACTGAGGGTAAGTATGTTTATAAAGAGCCACCGAGGCTGTGTTTGTGTTTCATGCATACGATTAATGGCATCGCTGGTGATGATGTGTAGCCGCATACAAGCATGCTGATGGCAAGAAGATTGACGGACGTCGCGTGCTTGTCGACGTGGAACGTGGCAGAACAGTCAAAGGATGGCGGCCTCGAAGGCTTGGTCAGTTCTTACTCCTGTACAGTTCATTAAACTGTGTACTGTACAATGTGTACATGTCATACAGTTTAACACATAGAGAAATTGGAAGAGAGATTCTTGTAATGTGTTACATCCAGCTTTCTACTGTGACTGTCTTGCTGGTGTTGATTCTGTGTGCGAGTTATTATCTTTGTACAGAATACATTGTCAACTGTTTGTCTTTGCAGAAAATCAGTTTGTTGTGATGTTAACATCTTAACACAAGCAGAAGAAAAACCCACAAAAGTCAAACCTACGAGATTCAAACTTGTACTAGCTATGAAAACTTAAAACTGAAAAAAATAGTACAAGTAAACAGCATATGTATATCTGTAGCAATGCCAGTGTGTACATACGATGCAGTCTTGAGTTTGGCTCGCGTGCCTTTCGAATCTCTGCGCCAAAGATTTGGAACTCACTCCCTGCCAATATTCGTGATTCTCCATCTCTCCCTACTTTTCGTCGGCATCTCAAAACCTACTATTTCAGTTAGCCTACCTTAGCCCCTGATGACCAGTGCGCCCTGATTCTTTAGAGACTATGGCGCCTTATAAATTTATTACTTACTTACTTATAGTTCATAACAGTTGTGCACAGCATGTTGCACAATAAAGTGTGCACTTTGAATATTCTTTAGTCTGACTCTGCATCATTGCAGGGCAGAGGAGGCATATGTTGAAGAGATGGCAGTCATTGGCTCTAGAGTAGCATTTGGCATGTGTTTTGCATGCTGCTTGTTGATTGGTTTTGGCGGCATGGCTCAGTGGTTAGGACGTCAGTCTTAGGCTGGTGGACTTTCCTTGACCTACGTGTATGCCTGATCTGTGGTTGACAGGTGACCACTTTGTGGGTAAACTGTCTGCTATGGGTCAACCAACCAGTTCAACTCAGCCTTTTATCCCTACAGGATTGGTAAACAAGTAGCAATCCATATGGATTACTATGGGGTGGAGACCACCAAAATGGCAGACCAGGGCTGCATATGGCTGTTTGTTTGCAGGTGAAAGTCCATGGGCTCGGGCTTGGACCACAGCGTGTTGGCTGTACAGCAGTATGTTGCTTGTCATTCTATATAAATGTCACATTCCTTTGTCTTTGGTTTGTGTTTGTAGGTGGTGGCCTTGGAAACACAAGACGTGGTGGGGCTGATATGAACACAAAATATTCCGGTCGAGATGACTTTACAAGTCGTGAGAGGTGGATAACTTTTACTGCTGTACATTGAACTGTGGATTGCTAGTCACAATAAAAAATGATAAAAAGTATCAAGGGCATGCTCGTAACTCACTCACTGGATGATAACCGCGTCAGTCTCAAGCACAAACAGAAGGTTTTTATTGACTTTATCGATAATTATTGCTCTCTGGTTGTTAATTGAGCTAGACAGCATGTCAGCTGGTGTAAGTGAATCTAGCCATCGCTGGTTCAAAGCTCTATCTGGGGTTCAACTCCAGTGCAACGGACTTTACTGTGAATGTTCCGTTGTGTATAGGAGTGCTCCAGCCGATCGTAGTGACATGCTGCGTGATGACCGGCCGGTGATGCGTGGATCAAGTCCTCCTCCGTCATCGGATCGGTACCGTCGAACGCGCGATCGGAGCCGAAGTCGCGAGCGTCGACGAAGATCGCGAAGTCGTGACCGTCGACGCGAGAAACGTCGCTCGGGTGAACGAGAAATTAAGAAGGAGCCTGTTGACGAGGCTGGAGCCGGCGCTGCAGGTCAGTCTTAGTTGCATATCGTTTTGCTATATGCTGCTGTGAGTGGGCGAACAAGCAGAGTTTAGCTATGCCCGACCTGGCAATTTTGATCATTTTGGAGGCGTCTTCATATGCAGTTAGGTGACCAATTTTGTTGTTCTATAATGGAAGTTTTTAAACTATCGACAGCTGTCATCCACATTAGTGTGGCTGTCTTCGTATCCACAGTGTGACTGGAGTAATGCCAATGCAATTTACTTAACGAATATGGATTGTCTCTCTTCTCATTTTTTTTGTCTCTATTTTTCATCCTCTGTAGCAGCCTAACAGCATTATGGCGCTTTATAAATTTGGTATTATTTTCGTTAATTGTTTTGCCAAGTGCAGCAGACATGCAACATAAACATGCAGTAATAATGGTATTGAGAAATGGGTCGAAAACAGTAATTTAGAACATTGCACATTTTACGTTCGTTTCGGATATTATATTTAATATGAAATTCATACACGAAGTACACATATGACAAAGAAAAATTAAATGAAATGAAAAATAAAAATGAAGTGACGCTGCACAACACTGTAGTTGGGTTGTCTGCTGTGGCATTGTTCAGAGGACGGTCTGCTGCGGCCGAAGCGCGAGCGTCGCAGTCGTGAGCGATCGCATGGCAGTCGAAGTCGCGACCACAAACGAAGTCGCAGGTCACGGAGTCGCGAGCGTCGAGGTGAGAGACGAGGCCGCGGTCGCGAACCTCCGGTTGGACCCAACGGCGAAGTGTTTGTCAAGCAGGAGGTGGAAGATGGCGGTGCAGAGTACGGGGCATCGGCAGCAGCCACTGAAAACAACAGCTATTACAGTGAACATTCTGGCATCGATCCATCCAATTATTGAATACATTCGGTTGGTTAGCTGTTCTACTGACTGACATGTATATATCAAACTGCACACCGTTATGAAATGAAGATAGGATGGTCTGGATTTGTGGTTTTATTGAAATTTATGGCATAGACTTGTGTGATTGTTGACATTCACATTTCTATTGCTCTGTTAGCTGTTTTTGACTGTACTGGTAGCCTGCTATAATAGGTTCCGACATCTGTCTGTTCCTAACTGCTCTGGTGCGGAAACAGTCGACTGTGACGTTTGACTTATTCGTTGGTCATATCTGCAATGACCATTAACTCATATATGTCTCCGCATATAGTTGTGAAGACAGATGAATAATATAAATTGTCTAGTGTAACTTGTTTTGAGTCTAGCGTCAATTGCACTTTGGTGTCGAGCATTGCGCATAATTGATATCTGTTTTTAGCAAGAGTTGTGTACATGTAGACGCTTTAATAAGAATCACCAGTGTTGGGTGTAATAATTAAGGTTAATGAAGCCATTTCAACTAATACAAACCACAATATCTTGTAGCACTTTCGCCAACTACCAATCCAGTCTTCATCCGTCATACTTATATCAGCAGCATCGAATGTTTACGCTGGTTTAGCAGCAACCCTGTGTGTGTGTGTGGTACTTGGAGCTGTATTGTTCGCTTTTTTGTCCACCTTTTGAGCAGTTTTTTTAAAGGCACGGTATAGCCTATTGTGCTGAAAATGCCATTAAATCCCAGTCAACTTTGGCTGTTTTGGCTCCTCTCTATCGCCAGGAATCCAATTACTCGTTGCATTTTATCATGTTTGGCACTTCTAACTTTAGAACGACGGTGTTTGTGTAGCATAAAGTCGAAGTGAATTTATTTCAAATATTATAATAAATGTTATAATAATATTTTTAAACTTTCATTATAAAGTTCACGTGTAACTAACTGGTGGACGGGGTTTGTTTTCAGTGAGTAAGTAGAGTTTAGCGCCCCCACCCGACACAAAATAGGTCATTTTGGAGGTGGGTTTTGTTTTCAAAACAAATTCAAAAGAAGCTGCAGTTCCTAACGGAAACCCGTACAAAATTAAACTAAGCATAAGTGCGTAACTCTTATCGCTCTTTTGGAGCGTTCTGTGAAGTAGCGTTTTCGGATGAGCGCCTGCTTGCCACAATGAAGAACATGCCTGGCTAGATGGAAGTCCGCACCCAGTCCGGCATAGCAACGCAATTGTTCACATACAAGAACTTGCAGCTACGGAACATAGAGAACAAGATTATATTCTGCTTCAGAAGCAGTTCCTCTCAGCTATAAGTAGGCCAAATGTATAGTCTAGAGGCGTTTGCTTTGGTCCAGTTGCCCAGCCCGATACGGATGTTGTTGCCAGCCCTCAGACGTGGGCTGCATCATGATACGGGCATGTTTGCATATAAAGAGATAATGCTATGCTCAGCACTCGCAGTGGCTACTGCGGCTGGCCTGCATTCACTGCATTGCTCGTGGGAATTTCGCTGCAGTTCTCGCGCAAACAAGCTGCTGATGACGCATTTGTGACGTCACACCGCTCGCACCCCACAGCACAGCCCGCAGCTGCAGCAGCCCAACTCGCTTTCCTGTTTACACGGTTGCTATCGCGTTGGCCTATATAAACCACAGTTGTCAACAAGCGACAGCGAAATAGTCTACGTTGAATGCATTGTGCTCTTGAGGCCAAAGTAAACTAAAGTCAGTTGAAGTAGAAGGCTTCTCGGAGTTAACTGTCTTATCTACAGGTTTCATTGCGATTTTTAAAATATTATTTGCTGCTTTTTTTAATTGTACCGACAAATTCATTGAGCATACGTGCCGTCCCTCGCCTGTTAGCAGTAATGCATTTTAAAGTAAGTATGGAGGCGTGCAGAGACTAACTCTGTTTTATAGGCCTGCGAGATTTATGATTTCGTCATTAAACCGCAAACATCCAAAAGCGGCTTTCTGTTAATTGTGTCCCGGTGCAAATTTCGATAATTAATTCGACAGTAAAAGCGCTGATTCAGCATTAGTGCCGTCAGGTGTCAAAGTCAAAAGGCTATAGGCCTACGAAATACATTAGCATATAGGCCTATACTCGACAAGTATTGTTTAAAATTGACTTATAGCCTAACGGTATAACATATTTTTCTGCAGCACACAAATAGCATAAATGTTACAGAAGCTAAACTGCAGGCCGATCTGTTGTGTTATTTTAGAGTTGTGCGCATTCAGTATATAGGCCTACGATCGTGCATAGGCAGTGGTAAAAGTGGATCAAGAGACCAGGCGGTACTATAGGTTGCTTAAAAACAGGGGCGGCAGATTGCTTAACACGGGGCTGAAGAAGAGTCAACACATTCATATCCAGCACATATACTGTAAACAAATGTTGCATGTTACTGTCAGTAATTCTTTTTCCTGCACAGCTATAGGCCAGCAGTT
>Ga0056115_1002054_pt1 | contig 10104 bp, 8 predicted proteins | sample WorMetOlspDAHAB1_FD_77007 | JGI IMG/M metagenome (GOLD analysis project Ga0056115, IMG submission 77007) | Marine gutless worms symbiont microbial communities from Max Planck institute for Marine Microbiology, Germany - Olavius sp. DAHAB.1 ... | reverse complement strand
TCTTATTCCCAAATAGCAAAATATTTATCCCGGGGTTCATCAGAGTCCGATTACGAATTGATTTTAAAGGAGTTGGATCAGCTTAGCAAGGAGGGGGAAATCATCAGTCAGGTATCGGCCGGGAAGCTCTTTTTCCAAAAAAAAATCGGTTAACCGTTTAATTTTCGATCACCCCATTTATTTCCTATCCCTTCGTATTAACTATAATTTTAAGAGTTTTTCATAATGACAGACAGCGCATGGTTTCTTGGAATTGATCTGGGGACGGGCAGTTGCAAAAGCGTCGTGATCACTGAAAACGCCGATATCCTCGGTTTCGGGGTTGGTGAATATACTGGAAGTAACGCCCACAATCGCTGGCAGGAGCAAAATCCCCGGGAATTAGTGCAGGCGGCCATAACCTCCGTTAGAAATGCGGTGATCCGGGCCGAAGTCGAGTCAGACCAGTGCGCTGGATTGAGTATCGGCGGGGCGCTTCACAGCCTGGTGGCACTTGATCGCAGCGGCGAGCCTTTGACCGGTGTGATCACCTGGGCCGATGGGCGGGCTGTGGAACAGGCTGAAGTTGTGCGGGGTCAACCGCTGTCCGCCCGGCTATATGAACAAACCGGCTGCCCTACACATGGGATGTATCCCCTGTACAAAATTATGTGGCTGCGTGAAAACAGGCCGGAGGTGTTCCAAAAGGCCTGGCGTTACGTGACTGCCAAGGAATATGTATTTGCCTGCCTGACCGGAGAATACCGGGTCGACTATTGCCTGGCGGCCGGTTCTGGCCTGCTGAACACCCATTCGCTTATTTGGGAACCGCTGTGCCTCGATGCGGCGGGTATCCGCCGGGATCAGCTGTCAGAACCCGCAGCGCCACAGACGGTTCAAAACGGGCTGGATCTGGAAATGGCCCGGCAAATGGGTATTCATTCGGATGTCCCGGTGGTGCTCGGTTCTTCAGATGCCGCCAATTCCAACCTGGGGGCCGGCGCGGTGCAGCCATGGCAGGCGACCTGCATGGTGGGAACCAGCGGTGCATTTCGCGTGCTGTGTCCGCAGCCGATTCTCGATCGGCAGATTCGCAGTTGGTGCTATGTCGTTGATGAAACGCACTGGCTGGTGGGCGGCGCAATCAACAATGGCGGGGTGGCGCTGTCCTGGCTCAGGGATTGTCTGAACCAGGCACGCCCCGATTCTGTCGCAGATGACCTGTCTTTTGAGGACGTCCTGGCCCTGGCGAGCCGATCCCCGGCCGGTTCCGGCGGTGTCATCTGCCTGCCTTTGTTTGCCGGCGAGCGAAGCCCCCATTGGAATCTGAATGCCCGGGCGGTCTTTTTCGGGATGAGTCTTTCGCATGGTATATCTCATCTCAGCCGTGCCCTGGTGGAGGGTATCGCTTTTCGCTTCAAGAGCTTGAGCGACGTTATGGCTGAAGTCGGCGTCGAGGTCAGACAGGTAGTTGCATCCGGGGGATTTACCCAATCGGGCTTCTGGCTGCAGGTTGTCACCGATGTCCTCAATCGGGAATTGGTCGTCCCTCCCTGGGGCGAGACATCCTGCCTGGGGGCCGCTTTTTGGGCCATGGTCGGCACCGGCTGCATCGCCAACCTGGAAGGACTGAGTCATTTCGTGAAACCGGGGCAATCATGTCTACCCGGTATGGAGAACGCCGCTCTTTATAAGCGGATCTACCCATTGTATAAAAAGCTCTATCGATCCGTAAGCGGAAATTTTGAAGACATCGCACGACTGCAGCAGGAAATAGGCGTTTAGCGCCTTAATTGTGTAAGGATTGGGGACGAAATAAATTAAACAAAGATTGCGATGGATTTTGGTTTGTATTCAAGGCGCGTTGACGGTTGCATACTTTTCGTATGTGGGCTTTAACGCAACGCAGAAGACGGGCCAAAAGACAAGTAATATTGTTCAAGTTATTGAGTTCGCAATCCTAATCTTTGTCCGCCGTAATCCGTCGGTCACTTGCCAAAATAGGGGCTCACGCGGTTGAAACGCTTTCACTTGGTCGTTGCCAACCGAGATATAATCGGTTACCGGAATAGGGGACGCTCCCTTTTTCAGCGTGATGGTGTCCGGGTTCGGCGGCAATTCATAGAACCGTGCACCATTCACTGATAAGAACGCCTCCAAATTCTCGATGGAATCTTCAGCTTCAAATACCTGGACGATAGCAGCAAGCGCGGTCGAGATGTTGAATACACCGGCTGCAGCACCGGCTTTTTCTTTATCGACCAGCCGGTGTGGTGCGGAGTCAGAGCCGAAAAAGAAGCGCGGGTCACCGGAAATCGCTGCTTGGCGGATGGCCAGACGATCCGTTTCCTGTTTGACCACGGGCAGGCAGTACATGTGGGGATTCAAACCGCCGGCAAAAATGCTGTTGCGGTTGATGAGCAGATGGTGGGGAGTAACGGTCGTCCCCAAATTCCTTTCAGCTGAAAGGACATAGTCAACGCCAATTTTGCTTGAGACATGTTCCATGACTATTTTCAATCCCGGCATGTCTTGGCGCAAGGGATCCAACTCGTGGTCGATAAACACCGCCTCACGATCGAAAATGTCCACCGCAGGATCGCTGACTTCACCGTGGATCAACAGTGGTATATTGAGTTCTTGCATGATTTCCAGTACTTGATATACTTTTTTAATGGACGTAACCCCCTGATCCGAGTTAGTGGTTGCGCCCACCGGATATAATTTTACACCGGTTAATAGGCCCTCGCTATTGGCGAGACGAACTTCCGCCGGCGGGGTTTCATCGGTTAGGTACAGTGTCATCAGCGGCTGAAAATCATGGCCGGACGGCAAACAATTCAATATCCTTTGCCGGTATGCTACGGCATCTTTTACGGTTTTGACCGGTGGCCTGAGATTGGGCATAATGATCGCGCGACCGTACAATTCCGCCGTAAACGGCAGCACGGCCTGCAGCATTTCTCCATCCCGCAGATGAAGATGCCAGTCATCCGGACGTATGATGATTAACTCATTTTGGGGTTTCATATTGTTTCCCCTGCTATTGGTCTCGGAATTTGTATAATATATTCTAATTTTTTATAAAAAAGATCACCCGAGTAGCGACCGGCCAATGACAACGTTTTGAATCTCGGTGGTTCCGTCCATGTAGTACGTCACCCTTGCACCGGACATCTGCCGGACCAATGGGTTTTCTCGCAAAAGACCGTTGGCCCCCATAACCTGCATGGCAGTACTGAGGCCTTCGAATGCGGCGCGTGTCGCAAATTTTTTGGCATGCGCGGCCATCACCGTGACATTTTCTCCACCATCGAGCATTTCCGCCGCACGGTAGGTCAACATCCGACTGGCCTCAAGTTGGGTGGCGGCTTCTGCAAGTTGCCACTGCAGACCCTGATGGTTAATAATCGAGCGGCCGAACGCTTCACGCTTCCTGGCATATTCCACGGCCGTGTTTAGACCGCCTTCAAACGCTCCGTTGCACATAGCGGCAACGCCGAAACGCCCTATGTCGATACCGAATATTGCCGCTTTAAAACCCGTACCCGGGGCAAAAACCATTGATTCAGCGTCCGCAGTACAATTTGAAAATTCTAACTCGTTAACCCCCATGGCGTGATTCCCCAGCATGTTGTACGCCGGCTTTGCTGAAACTCCCGGCATGTCGGGCTTGAGCATAAAACCGGCGATTCCTTTGGCCGACGATCCCGGGATGGTCTGGGTAAAAACGGCCAACAGGTCTGCATTGACACCGTTTGTGACCCAGGCTTTGCTGCCATTGATGATGTATTGATTGTTTTTCTTAACAGCTGACGTGCAAATGGATGTGGCATCCGACCCTGCATCGGGTTCGGTCAACAAAAACGCGCCAATCGCTTCACCGGACATCAACTTGTCCAGATAGGGGGCACGAAGCGATTTATTTTCGATGAGAGATGCCGCTATCGTCACATTGTTGTGGACCGCCAAAGCACACGTAAATCCGATATCGACCCTGGCCAATTCTTCATAAACGCGCGCAATAGTGGCCGCCGATCCGCCGACTCCGCCAAGATCTTTCGGTATCCGAATGCCGGCGAATTGTGAGATGGCCTCCCGCAGCGTTTTTTCGGGCTGTTGTTTGGTTTGCTCCCACTGTTCTGCATGGGGCTTAAGGTGTTCATCTGCAAACAATCTGGCCTGATCCACAAATTCCTCGTCGACCGGGTAATGCGGGTCAGAGTAAAGTGTAATAGACATGGCAAATCCTTTTTGGTTTCTAAAACATTCACATAATTGTTGGAAGTGGATTCCCGCTCTCGCATGACATCCTGTAGTTTTTATGGGCACTGGCAAGACTTAATACTTTTAAAAGGATTGTATAACGCAGTCAGCCCGTCGATACAAGGATGGATATCGACTTAATATTTTTCCTTTGAATTGAAGTTGTTTATGTCAGACGGGCAAGCACTCACCTTCTTTCCTTAGCATTTCAACCGGCTAAAGTTTTCAAAACTGTCTAAATATTAGGGGTTTTGACAGGAGTGACGAAAAATTGACACTTCAGTTGGGCAAGCCGATTTTAATCGATTTTATAACATGCTGAAATTATAGCTAAAAAAATTTTTACAGTTTGGCATTATTTTTGAATATACTAATGTGCAATTATTTAGTTTCTCGGATGTGCGTGCATCTCTTCTGCCGGGCTTCCAAATTGTGTGAAGATTTCCGAGCAAGAAAACAACGGCATCTTAGAGAGCCAAATAAACAAAAAGGCAGGGTCTTTAATGATCCTGCCTTTTTGTTTTATAAGGAAGGGATTTATCAATCGCTAAAATCCAGGATTATTCACTCTTGCTGGATTTCCCTTTCACTGATACCCATTAGATACAGCAACCTATCCAGTCCGACGCTGGAAATTGATTGCTCGGCGTTTTCCTTTACTACGGGTTTAGCGTGATAGGCGACTCCTAATCCTGCAATGCTGATCATGTGAAGATCGTTGGCGCCGTCACCGACGGCAATGGTTTGCTGCAAACTGATGTTTTCCACCGTGGCGACGGTCTTGAGAATTTCTGCTTTTTTGGGCCCGTCGATGATATCGCCGGTGATGTTGCCGGTAACTTTGCCGTCCTTGATTTCGAGTACGTTGGCGAAAACGTAATCAAGCGCCAGCTTGTTTAACAGATATTCGCCAAAATAATCAAAGCCGCCGGATATGATGCCAATTTTGTAACCGAGTTTTTTCAGCGTATTAATGACCCGGTCGGCGCCTTCGGTTAGCGTGAGGTTTTGGGCAACGTCTGCGAGCACCTTTTCATCAAGGTCCTTAAGCAATGCAACTCGACGGGTAAAGCTTTCCTTGAAATCCATTTCCCCGTTCATGGCTGTTGCCGTGATTTCAGCTACTTGATCCCCGGCCCCGGCATGTTGAGCTAAAATATTGATCACTTCACCCTGAATCAGGGTGGAATCCATGTCAAATACTACCAACCGGCGAGCATGTCGATAAATATCATCCACATGAAAAGAGATATCGATTCCGGTTTCTTTTGAAATTTTAATCAGTTGACCGCGTAATGGACCGGGATCATCCAACGAACCGGAGACGGTAAACCGGACGCAGGCTTTGGGTAACGTGGTGGGATCATCTAAAGTCACCCGTCCGGAAAGCAGGGTAATCACATCGATGTTTAAATGGTTGTCCGCTACCGCGGTGGCGATTTTCGCCAGCTGAACCGCCGTCAGCTTCCGGCCGAGTAGTGTTATAATCCGGCGTTGCTCACCGGATTTTGATGCCCAACCCTCGTAGTGTTCGACATCAATGGCTGAAAAACGAATCTGAATACCAAGCTTATGGGCTGTGAACAATAGGTCTTTAAGAATGGATGAGGATGAGTGCTCGACCGGTATTTCCACCAGGATGCCCAGTGACAGGTAGTCATGGATCACTGCCTGCCCGATATCCAGGATTGTCACGTCGTATTGGGCTAGAATATTGGTTAAGCTGGCTGTCAATCCCGGTTTATCCTGGCCGGTGATATTAATTAAGATGATTTCGCGCATTTACGCCTTTCCAATTCAGATCCGCCTTGGTGCGGATAATGGCTTTACCATAAAAATACCAAGGCACAAAGCTAAACCGCTGGTTAGTTTTCATCTTCGTGCCTTGGTGTCGTTGTGGCGACAATTTATTGATAGTAATCTGTCTATTAACAATTGTTGTTCTAAATCACAGAATTTTACGCGTCTGAATCAAAAAATTCAAGTACCAATTTTTGAAAAATTTCCGGGGCTTCTGCCGGGATACTGTGGCCGATTCCGGTAAGCTTTTCATACCGTGCGTTGCATCGATGTGTAAACTGCCGGTCATCATCCGGTTCGACCAGCGGGTCCTCGGAGCCCGAAATGATCAGTGTCGCTTTATCAAAATCCACCGGATTTAGGTCCGGCGCCGGATAGTTCAACACGGCATCCAGCTGTGCTATCAGCGCGCTTCTACTGTTACGAATGACAACGGCGTCAACGATCTTATCGATAATATTGTGATGGTCTTTTAAAAACCGGTTGCCAAATACGGTCGGCAGCGCAGCCCAGGCCATGGCTTTGACCCCCGATAGTTTAAGAATTTCCAGCCAGGACCGGATAATGGCCCGGCTGCGGTAACTATATTGCGCGCCGATACTGCACAATACCAGGCGATTGGTTCTTGCCGGAAATTTGACGGCAAACTCCTGCGCCACCTGGGCTCCGTGACTGATGCCGATCAGGTGGACCCGGTCAACCGCTAAATGATCCAATAAATTTTTAAGATCTGAAACATGCAGCTTCAGAGAGATCGAGGCGGCGCCCAAGTCGCTTTGGCCTTGTCCTCTGGCATCATAGAACAGCAGGCCATAGTCCTTTGCGAATACGGGAACACGGTTGCCCCAGTATAAGGTGGTCTGGGTGGTGCCGTTAAGAAAAACCATGACTGGTTTAGATGGGTCAAGGCCGTATGTCCTGTAGAAGATATTGCATCCGTCGGGGGTAGTGAAATAGGGCACGCTGAGCTCCGTTAGAGGCCTTTAGGGTTCGGGGGTCTATGTTCAGGGTTCTGGGTTCAGGGTTCAGGGTTCAGGGTTCAGAGTTCTGGATTCTGGGTTCAGGGTTCAGAGTTCTGGGTTCAAAGGTTCTGGGCTTAAAGGTAGAATTATAGAAAAACAAACCGCAGAATTACGATTATCGAATGTCGAATGACGAATGACGAATGATGGTTGGTCCGCCTGAGGCGGAACGAATTCAGGATGTCGCTTCGCTCTACTAATTTTACCAAATAATAGATAGAGTTCCTTATTTTTTCGTTTTACTCTATGCGCTTTGCTCTACGCGCTATGCTCTTTCCCCGCAACCTGCACCCCGTCACGCGGAAACTTCCTGATACAATTCCTTGGCGTGATAGGAACTGCGCACGAATGGTCCGCTGGCAACCTCCGTAAAGCCGATTTTAATGGCTTTTTTGCGCCATGCTTCGAATTCTTCCGGGGAGATAAAACGCTCAACCGGCAAATGGTCTTTCGAAGGCTGCAAATATTGGCCCAGGGTCAGAATGCGGCAACCTGCTGTTTGAAGATCCTTCAGGGTATTCTCGACCTCCCTTTCTTCTTCACCAAGCCCCAACATCAGTCCGGATTTGGTTGCCAGCGCCGGATCGTAGGCATGAGTCCATCGAATAATATCCAGGGATCGCTGATATTCAGCCTGAGGGCGAACATGCGGGTAGAGGCGTGGCACGGTTTCGATATTGTGATTCAGGACATCCGGACGGGCCCCCAGAACAGCGTGGAGTGCATCCTGGCTCCCCTGAAAATCCGGAATTAATACTTCAACGCAGGCATCCGTCATTTTGCGCCGTATCTCTGTAATCGTCTGGGCAAACAGGGATGCTCCGCCGTCCGCGACGTCGTCTCTGGTAACCGAAGTGACGACTACATATTTTAAGCCCATCTGGTGGACCACATCGGCTACTCTGGCCGGTTCTGCGGGATCCGGCGGTTCCAGGGGGCCCGGCCGTACCGAGCAGAACCGGCAATTGCGGGTGCAGCGCGAGCCCATGATCAGGAAGGTTGCCGTCTTCTGGGAAAAGCACTCCCACATATTGGGGCATTTAGCTTCCTGGCATACCGTGTGCAGCCGGTCGTCATGGATCATCCCTTTGACTTTTTCGTAATCGGAACCGGTGGGCAATCGCCGCCGCAGCCATTTGGGTTTTTGAACGAGTACTTTGGGTTTGGATTCTGTATTCATTTGGTTCGATTCTATTTGCTCAGCTGAAACAATCTACAATTAAAAAAAGGCCACGAATTTCACGAATTAAAATATCTCGAAATTTCTACAATTATCTATGATCATATTGTTTTTTGTGGCTGTCTGCCTTGATCTGCGAATAAATTGTAGAAAACTTATTTAATAATTCGTGCTCATTCGTGCCAATTCGTGGCTAAAAAATCTTGATAAGCACAATCATATTTAAAGCTGGCCCTCGAGATCGGAAAGGTCGCAATTTCTAAATGAGATTCCTAAAGCTTTCTGAAACTGATTTTTCAATACATTCCGGACTTCATCCATCTGCATTTCTCGGCCCAATTCATGTTTCATGGATGTCATGCTGACACCTTGCAGGCCGCAAGGCTGAATCCAGGAAAACGGTGTCAGATCGAGATTGACATTGAGAGCCAACCCATGAAAGCTGACTCCTTTACGCAGGGCAATTCCGATGCTGCCCATTTTTCGGCGGCCGACCCAAATACCGCTATTGATAGAATTGCGCTCCGCTGGGATATTCCAGTTGGCGGCTGTTTGAAGCATGGCTTCTTCCATTGCGGCAACAAAATCTTTTACGCCGATTCTTCTAGTGTGCAAATTCATTAAGGGATAGACGACGATCTGACCCGGACCATGATAGGTGATGACCCCCCCGCGTTCAACCTGGATGACCGGAATACCCGAGTCTTTCAAAAAAGCTTCCGATACCAGAAGATTATCCAATCCTCCTCTGCGGCCGAGGGTGTACACCGCCGGATGCTCCAGAAAAAGCATGATATCATGGTCAATCTGATTTTCAACCCTTGCAGCAACCAGTTTTTGCTGCAAGGCCCAGGCCTCCGGATAGTCGATCAACCCCAGGTCGAGGGCGTAAACGGATTGCGGGTTTCGGGTTGCGTGTCGCGTGTTGCGTGTTGCATGTTGCGGGTTGTGTGTTGCGTGTTGCGTGTTGCGGGTTAGGGGTTGCGGGTTCCGGCTTACCGGTTGCACGTTTCCTGTTCCGGATTTCGGGTTAGGAGGATCGATCTGTCTGGATCGTTTTACAGTATTTGTATTCATCATTGACTTAACTCTGAAATAGTTACCGTAAATAATAATGCCTAAAATATGACACGCAAGCCATAGCTTTTTGTGGGCAACTTGGACCGTGTAAACCCGGACCTTCTAGCGCGGTCCTTCCACCTCGTTCCGCACACCCCGTATCGCGCAACTCGCACCCCGCAACGCGACTTATCCCGTATCAGAACACCTATTATGCTGTTAATTTTCTTGTTTCTGCAATGATTTGATGTGATCGTCTTTGACCATCAAGCCGTCCAACTGGGCCGGATCCTCGGGTTTAATTTCAATCATCCACCCGTCGGAATAGGGAGTGTTGTTGACCAGTTCAGGCGCGTTTTCCAGAAGGGTGTTGACGGACACAACTTCACCGCCGATCGGCATATAGAGCTCGGAGACCGCCTTGACCGACTCCACCGTGCCGAATTCAGCGCCTTGTGCGAAAATTTCGCCGGCTTCGGGCATTTCCACAAAGACAATATCTCCCAATTGATCCTGGGCATAGTCGGTGATTCCGATCTTGACTGTGTCCCCTTCCAGCTTGGCCCACTCATGACTTTTTGTATAACGAAGATCATCCGGAAAATTCAGTTCGTTAATATCCTTCATTATCTGTCCTCCTTTGGCTGATGTAATTTGGACCTAAGTTGATCGTTTCAAATTGCTCATGAATTTACATGCAGAATTTTATTATAGGATTTCCGCCCGTCACGCAAAAGCTTGATGATAGAGAGATTGATTTTGACAATCTTCCCATGCTAAAGGATTAAAAAATAAGGG